>ENA-OQED01000081-OQED01000081.1-human-gut-metagenome-genome-assembly--contig:-NODE-81-length-35353-cov-1.923068_pt1 | contig 35353 bp, 39 predicted proteins | sample MGYA00242790_ERZ504625 | MGnify/ENA primary metagenome ERZ504625 (study PRJEB26092, sample SAMD00036345) | human gut metagenome | host: Homo sapiens | study: EMG produced TPA metagenomics assembly of...
TGAGACTGCGTCTGATTCCATGGATCGTCGCTCGCGCCGGCAACTGCCGTAACGGAAGATGCGGTGGCTGGCTGCCCAGTGGACTGTCCAGTGGGTCCAGCGGACGCAACGGACGCAGTGGGTGCAACAGGAGCAGCCGGAGCGGCCCACGGATCAACACCGTCACTGATGTCCGGAACCGCAACATGCTTCTTGTGATGCTCTTCGGGCGCAGGCGTAGCAGCGGGCTCGTTAGGTGCGAACCCGTCTGCAGATTGCGGCGAAGCGTTGCTTACGGCCGGCTTGGCCCAAGGGTCATCGTCACTCCAGTTCTTCGCTGCCGTGGATGCACTGGATTGTCCGGCTCGATGGCTGTCGTCTGCGTCCTCGGCTTGGCCTGTTGCAGTCGGCTTCGGAGCTTTCGTCTCGCTCCCCATATGAATGCCCAGGCTCGCGCCCAAACTCGACGCGGCCAATCCAGCCTTGGCCATGGCAATCTGCTGCTTGACCTTGGCCAATTGCTCCGGGCTCATACGTTTGACGGATTCGACTCGCTCGCCATTCGCCGCGACCGCAGAAGGTGCAATAACCGCATTGGCGCCGAACTCGTTGCGCACGGCATCCATCACCACGGCCGCCGCCTTCTTACCGCTGTTATCCACGGCCAAGGCGAAAGCGTGCTGGCTCAGCGACTTGTCGAACGTCATCGACAAGCAAGGCAGACCCTTACGGTTGGGGCCGAATTTTACGGTCGGCACCTTGTCTCGTGACACATATTCACGAATGGTTTCCGGCAAAGCGGCGACGGCTGCATCCCACTTCTCGTCGATGGACCGATTATCCGATGCCGCAGGCGAGGTCACCGGTTGAGCCGGGACGGCCGGCGACGCGGCGGGCGCGCCCCACCCGGCATTGGCGGCAGGAGCGGCACCGGCAGCAGCAGTTGCTACAGCAGGTTGCACAGACAGAGAGCCCGCGGGTCGGTCGCTGACCGGGCCGTTGACAGGGCCGTTGCCTCCAACAGATTCATGGGAAGCGGTGCTCTGAGGCGCGGCTGCTTGCTGGTTGCGTGCAGCACCGGAGAATCCGCCATGTGAGGCTCCGGCAAACCCGCCCCGCGATGCGCCGGCAAAACCACTGGCACCCGTACCGGAAGCGGCTGACGTAGTCGAAGTCGAAGAAGCAGCCGCAGGCGGCATACCAGAAGAAGCTGGCGCGGGAGCGGCTGTTGCAAAGCCTGATTCACTGCCGGCCAACAATCGCGCGGCCAGCAGTTCCAAGCGCATACGCGGAGAAATGGCTCCGGTCATGGCACCCAACGTAGTGTTGATGATGTCTGCCATTGCGGTCAGTGCGCCCAGTCCCAGCGCCTTGGCTTGGCGGTGCAGATCGTCCATATCCTCGGCCTCAGCCGTGTCGGACAGCACGGATTCCGCACGGTCCCCGGCCAACGCAAGCACCAGCAGATCACGCACACGAGCCAGTAGTCTTCGACGAATCGTCTCGGATCGAATCCGCCGACCACGACTTTCTGGATAACGCCGTACAGGCTTCGCCGTTGTGATCGATTACCGCATCCACGGCCTCGCCGATCAGTGCCTCCGGCGTGAAGCCGAGCAGGGCTACAGCGGCATCATGGGTGATAACGCCTTCGACCGAACCAACCATCAGCTGGTCAAGCACGGACAGGGTATCTCGCATGGAGCCGCCACCGGCGCGCATCGCCAGTTTCAGCACACCGGGCTCGGGCTTGATGCCTTCCTTGTCGCAGATCGTCTCCAGGTAGGGACCCATGACTTCCTGCGGCACCAGACGGAACGGATAGTGGTGGGTGCGCGAACGGATGGTGCCGATCACCTTGTCTGGTTCGGTGGTGGCGAAGATGAACATCACATGTTCAGGCGGCTCTTCAACGATTTTAAGCAGCGCATTGAAGCCCTGCTGCGTGACCATGTGGGCCTCATCGAGAATGAAAATCTTATAGCGGTCGCGCGCAGGGGCGAACCCAGCGCGTTCTCGCAATTCTCGAGCATCATCCACACCGTTGTGCGAGGCCGCATCGATTTCGACCACGTCGATGGAACCCGGACCGCCGGTGGCCAGGTCCTTGCAGCTTTCGCATTCGCCGCAGGGGTGGGAAGTCGGCCCTTTGGCACAGTTGACGCAACGGGCCAGGATACGCGCGGAGCTGGTTTTGCCGCAGCCTCGCGGCCCTGAGAACAGATAGGCATGTGTGAGCTTGCCCTCGTCCAAGGCGCGCATCAGCGGGACCGTGACTTGGTCCTGGCCGATGACCCCTTCGAAGGTGTCCGGACGATAGCGACGATACAGTGCAAGTGCCATAGCTACTAACCTACCTTTGCCCTCAGAATTAACCGATAAAAAGTCAAGATAAACCGGGCTCATAGTTGCCGAATCGGGAAAACTCTTTATATTCCAACGACATTCACCTGACAACGGTTACCGCATTTTTATTGTTATTAACCGCTTTCTTTGTATTAACATAGTGTCAATAACGGTTGTGGTCAGGAGGCACCCATGAGCGATATCCTCGACGAGAAACGCCCCACCCGCGGCGATGCCCGGCGCGACGCCATCGTGCAAGCCGCGCGCAAGGTGTGTCTGGAAAAAGGCTTCTCCAAAATCACCGTTTCCGACATCGCAAGCGAAGTCGGTATGACGCGTTCGCTGTTCTACCACTACTTCGAAGACAAGGAAGCCGTAGCTGACGCAGTACTCGATAACGTCATCGACGAAATCCTCACCACGTTGAAGCAGTGGAACCAAGCGCGCGAAACAGGCAACGTGAACAAGGCATTAGACGACATCGTGCATGTACTCCGCTCCCTGATCGCCGACGAGAGCCCCTTCTCAAACCGTATGATCCAAGACGGCAACGCCGAACTGTATATCAAGTTCATTGACCGCGCGGCGGACCGTATTGCCGACTACATTGCCCAGACCACCGTACGTGATTTCGAGCAGATGCATGGCCTGCCAATCACCAACGTCCATGAGACGTTCTTCACACTGATTGTGGGGCTTATCTCACTGATTCGCTCGCATCCGAACATCAGCGACCGAACCATCAAAGAGGTCATGGCGCAGACGCTGCATATCGAAAGCTATGTCGTCTGAGGTCTGACGGGCATTGGCTCTGGTACCGCTCTCCCGCACTCCCCTCAGTCCGCTTCGCGGCCAGCTCGTCCGCAATTGCGGACAGCCTACGGCTGACTTTCTTCTGGTTCGACTATCGTCGAACCCTCGCCTACAAACAGCCCACTGGGCTGTTTGCTTTACGGCTCAGCCTAATGAGGGGAGCCAATATAATCGGGTCACGCGAACTGGCCGGTCACGGGATCGCGACCATCTCGGGCAATGACGTCGAGCACTTCCTGTCGGGAATCCACCTCACGGGCGGCTACGGCCGGCGGCACTAGCACGCGCAACGCGCAGTCCTCGGCCACTACCCTAAATGGCAAATGCCCGATATATTCGCCGTCCGCCATCAGCACCGGTGGCTCGTCGCCTTCCGCTGCCCGCGTGACTTCGATTTCACGGATACGTTTCCAGCCGAACACCTTTGAAGCAAGTAGCTTGCCGTTATAGGCATTCGAAATGGCCACCGCGCATTCGCCGAAGTTCGGCACGTGGTCCATCCACACCAGGTCCAACAATCCATCGGAGAAGCAGGAGTACGGCGAGACCTCAATGCCGCCACCGATATGCCTCGAATTCGCAATCGTCAGCAATGGTGTGATGATGTCTCGTTCATCCGTGGTACCGTCCGCCAATGTGGCTTTGATGTGGTAACCATAACGCTTCATATGCGTCAGCTCCACCAGCACCGCCGCAAAGTAGCGCATGGTGCCGGTCGCAGATGCGAATGATTCGCACGGTCGTTGATGCTCGCGTCAAGACCACAGGACAGCATGCCCGCATAGTACCGGTCAATCGGATGCTCGGCGGACTTGCTCTCCTGGTACTCGTACTCCTCGCCAGTGGAGGGATCCACGGCATAGCCGCCGTCCAAAGAGGTCACGCGTCCCATGTCCACATCGATGTGTGATCCGCGCACGATAGCACCGACGATACCTTCCACTGCGGTTTCGATACGGTTGACCGGCAGCTTCAGTCCTCGTGCGAAATCGTTGCCCGACCCCGTGGCCACGATGCCCAACGGCTTGCCACTGCAGCCCACGGCGTTCGCTTCAAGTGCGATCATGCCGTCGCCACCGACCACTACGAGATAGTCGTACTCGTGCGCGCGTTCACGCGCCTGGTTCAGGGAATCGTCGAAACTCGTGCCGGTGATGTCGATGACGTCGAAGTTATGGGCACGGCCGGCTTCCTCCAGCAGACCCAATACCTGCGCGTCCACCTTAGCGCCACGGCCTTTATCGGAAGTGGGGTTGCCCACCATGGCCACCACGCGACGGCGCTCGTTGCGTTCACTCTCGCTCATGCTCTCACCTTAGCCAAAGGCCCAGAAGCCCGCCAGAGTATCGGTGCTTTACGGTCCATTATTGTGATAATTGTCTCCTTCCGTACAACTCACCGGTCCGGCCCGAGCCATCCGCTCCACGGATGATGCCACCAGGACCATGGTTTCCACCTTGATGGTTACCAACACGTCTTCATCCCGCACGGAGCAGGAGCCCAAAACTACACCATTCGCTTCAGCCATGTTGGCGGCGAGCGCACATGGATCACCGATATCCGCATGCCACAGCGCATACGCGGCGTCAAAGGCGATAAGGTCGGCGAGGGAACGCGCTCGGTTCTGGCAGATCATGAGGTTGCCCACACTTGCCGCCACCGCGAGCGCAATGCCCACCACCATAACCAGCATGGCTCCGGCCATCGTGCCCGATCCCTCCTCATAACGCATTCCCTGCACCGCAGTTCCTTTCTGTTGCGGCCGCCCAGCCAGCCGACCAGTTATTGGCTTATCGCCGTAGCGTTGCCGGTAACCCGCGTTGGAGTGACATCCAGCGGACCAGGCAATACCGAACATTCGACCATCACACTCGTCGATTGGCCGTCGTGGGCAATGATGACGCGAGGCTCTCCCCCGGCAACGTCCGCAGCTATGCTGCGCGAGGATGATTCGTCACCGGTAACCACAAACTCGCGTGCAGCCGCTGCCGCGGCACTTTGACAGTCCATGGAAACGATGACCACACGTCCTATTGCCAATATCAGCCCGGCGATGGCGATAACGCTGGGCAATACGATCGCGAATTCGGCGGTGGCCGACCCCGTGCATAGGTCTGGCGGCAGTCTGGCGAGCCGCCACCGGCATGTCATGGTCTTCATGGCTGTCACCCGACTTTCAGAGCCTGTTTGATGATGTTGGTCAGCAACGTCTTGATGGCATCCGACTTCAGGATGGCGACCAGCACCGCCGCAAAGCCTGTAGCCGCAACGAGTACGACTGCGTATTCCGCAGTGGCCGCGCCTTCTTCGGGCTCAGCCATGAGGGTGCGGATGCGTGCGTCCATGAGGCATAGCCGTTCTTTCGCCTTGGCGTTCAGCGTGGCCACACGAGCCTTGCTGTGCGCAAAGATGCCGGCCTGCCCGTCGACGATGACGGGATAGGGGTATTCATTGGCGTTCCTTTCGGTAAGGAGGGGAAGCTGCGCAGTGGCTTCGCACCTTCCCCATGCGTGTGTGAGTGGTTGGCCCCCGCGCCGGGTTGACGCGGGGTGCATACCACTGTGGACTATCAACGCTTCATGCACCAGGAAAAACGGGGTATGTGGTTCTAGCTTGCCGAGTTATCCACACCCCGACGTGTCGTCCACCACCAATGTGGATAACCAAACGCAGCCAAGTGCAATACCGAGCGATACAACAAGATTCACCCTAAGCGCACTCAGTTCACGCCTATATTCACATCATGAAGGACGCAATCGCCGGAATGACTCCTACCAGCACGAATGCCGGCAGAAAACATAGCCCTGTAGGCATCAGTAGCTTTACCGACAGCTTCGCGGCATTCCGTTCGATGGCGGCACGCTCGTCACGGTCCAGCTGTTCAATGGCGGATTCGAGGCGCACGCCAGGCATATCGCCATGCGTCCATGACGATTCCAAAGCCGATTGCAGCAGGCCAAGATCTCGTTGCGTTCTGCTGGTACGTTTTCCGGATGAACTATCAGCTGGCGCACCCTCATGCTGAACAGCCATAGCGGCATGCCACGCATCAGCCCAGGGAACCCCTCTGGTCAGGGATCTCCCGACCTCGCTCATGCGAGCGCCGCAGTCGCCGCCGACGGCTTTGCCCACCATGTCAAGCGCCCGGGGAATCGAGGAGCCCTGACGCAAGGACACCTGCGACATACGCAATATGAGTATGGTCCATGACGACCCGCAATCATGCGCTACGGCCGGTTCCTCGCCCGGCAAGCGGCTGTCATGACAAGACGGAGCCTTATACAGCCAACTAGCGATCGCCGCACAGCCTGCCGCGGCGTGTACCCACACCGTACTCATAATCCGCTGCCTTTCAACAATGCCCGCATCCATGCCAAGCCGGCAGCATAACAACATCCCCCTAATACCAAGCAGACCACACCGCGTGGCGATCCAAGCAAGAACGCCAATGGTCTAGCTCCCAGAAGCTCGCCCAATGCCACAGTGACGGCCGGAAGCGCGCTCAGCAGCCCCACAGTGGCTTTAGGAACGGCACATGCTTGCGATCGCAGGTTCTGCATCAGCCTCATCTGCCGGTAAGCAGTCAATACCGCTTCCAGACATGGCACTGCTTGGCAACCGAGCTCATCGCTCAAAACCGCTGCGGCGGTGACCCCGCGTGCAGCTTCAAGTACCTGCGCTGGTGATTCGTCGGGCAGACGCCGCTGTTCGAACACCGTTATGAGCCGTTCCACAGTAATGCGCTGAGTGGCGAAGCGTCTGCTGGATTGTTCCTCGAATGCTTCAACCAATGTGCCGCCACCTCGCAATCGCGCGATGGCGGACGTAATCACCTGCGCAACGCCCACGCGAGGTGAGCCGGCATATCGAGGTTCGTTTATGGCTGCGGAATCGACCGCACGCCCGCGGTAAGCCAGCCGATACAGCCTCCCGGACTTGTTCCCCGGCCATATCAGCACGGCGAGCGCCACCAGAACAGCACACCACATCATCACCCACCACCACTCGGCCCGGGAACGATGCCCCATCGTTCAATGAAGTGCCCCCATTCGGCGGCATACCGAGGAGGATGGCAGCCATTCCATACCGCCAGCGGTGTTCCTGCCAGTTCACCATGTGCTACACGCAGTTCGCCGATCTGCGTGATACGCCGCTGTCCGTTCACTCGCTCCAAATGCACCACCGCGTCGAAAGCGCCTGCCGCCAGCATGGCCAACGCCTGTGGACTGACTCCGGCGAGTAATCCAAGCGAAATCAGCCTGGACGGTACTCGGTTCACGCCGTCCGCATGCACAGTGGTCATGCCACCGTGATGACCAGAATTGAACGCGCGCAATAGGTCGACGATTTCCGCGCCACGGCATTCGCCCAGCACCACGCGGTCGGGGCGCATTCGCAACGTCGCTTTGACCAAGTCCGTCAGACTTATGGCTCCGACGCCCTCCACATTCGCCTCGCGCGTTACCAACGACACATGATCGCCACGCCCCAGTTCTCCCAGTTCACGAACTTCCTCTACGGTGACGATGCGCTCGTTCACATCGCATTGCGCCAGCAGCGCCTTGAGCAAGGTGGTCTTGCCCACGCCTGTTCCGCCGGTAATCAGCACTGTGGCATGTTTGCGCACCAATCCCACGAACGTCGGCAGCCAAGCAGCCGGGAATACGCCTAATTTGCTCAGGTGCTGTAGCGATGCCATGGTTCGGTCAGGGAATCGTATGGAAATCGCGGCACCTTGTGGCACCAATGGGGCAATCACCGCATGCACGCGGATGCCATCCGGACTGGCGGCATCCGCTATCGGGCAGGCATCATCCAGTCTGCGCCCGAGCTGCGCGCACAGTTGGACGGCGTATTCTCGAACTACTTGCGGCGAGCGGAACGGCACATGCAATACTGTTTCGCGCATGCCATTGCCGCGGTCCGCCCAAACGCGGCCATCACAGGTCACCGCCAGATCGGTAACCTGCGGGTCGGATGCCACATCATTCAATAGACCGAAGAACACAGTTCTGGGCACTGCGCCGGGCTCATCAGCCCGAGTGATTACGGCAGCCATACCGCATCACCGGTCCTTGCAAGAAGCTCCCGAAACCGGGCGAATGGCCTGCTCGACAAGATCGGCAAGCAAGCTCACGGCTTTGCGGCTGCCTTTGGTCACCGATCTGATGCCGAGGCCTTCCAGTACGTCTCCACACAGATTGACACTTGGTTTGACAGGCCCCAATACCGTGGCAGTCAAATAGTCCTGCGCCTCACCAATACCCACGTGGCCTCTCCCACGTGGAGCGCCACGTGGTTCCACGCCGACGATATGTGGCGCTTCACAGCCCCATGAATCCAGTCTGGACCGGTGCGACTTGGCTCTGGCCAGCCCCATCACCGACAATTCCGCGGCAATCACCTGCATGCCACTGCGCAGATCGGGTACGGTCTCAATGAGTCCACCCTGACCGGCATCTACGATGACAACGTCGTTCGTTTCCGCCAAGGCTCGAATGGCCGCTTGAACTTCCCACCAGTCAGGCTGGCGCGCGCTCCAAGGGTCATAGGGAAGTACTCGCACACCCTCCCACATCATCAGCTCATGGTTCATCGCATCGCCCTCGATGCGGCCGAGGGGTGCGTCGACTTGGCTGAATCGTAAACCCGGCTCTCGTTCTACACCCAGCAGCAGGTCAAGGCATCCGGCCACGAAATCAGCGTCTATGAGAGCGCAGCTGTGTTCACGTCTCGCCAATGTCCATGCAAGCATGGAAGCCATGACACTCAACCCCACGCCTCCATGACCTGACGTCATCGTCACAATGTTATGGAAGCTGGTGTCTGTAGTTAGGGCGAGTGCCGGAGCCTCGCCCGATCTCTGCCGTTCGCATGAGGCCAACGGCCTGGGCGGCGGAGTGTAGTAGCGATGCGCTGGAATCGGCGCATCGTCCGTGGGCAGCGGAATGCCCGGAGGTGCTACCGCTGGCGAGGTGATCCTACGCGCCACGCGGGGTGTGGTGTTGCTATTCATAAGCCGATTGAAACGTGTCCGAGTTCAATGCTCAACACGAATCGACCATTGTGGTTCTAGCTTGCTGAGTTATCCACACCCCGGCATGTCGTCCACGACAAATGTGGATAACCACGCTGTTGTTTCACGCCCATCTCATGCAGAAAAGGCCCTGACCTCATATGCACAGTCAGGGCCTTCATTTTCACGACGATTCCTTATGCGGTAATCTACATTCCTTGCTTACTTATCGAGGTTCTTGATGCCGTCTTCCATGACGTCCAACTGAGCATCGGTCACCTTGGCCGGCTTCTTCTTGCCGAACTTGGCCTTGAGCAGACCGATGATGGTCGGGGCGAGCGAAACCAGCAGAATCAGCACGATCACCAGTTCGAAGTGATCCTGCACGGCCGGAATGTTGCCGAAGAAGTAGCCCAGCAGCGTGAACAACGTGGACCAGCACAGGCCACCGAGCACTGAGAACGGCGTGAAACGGCTCCAACGCATACCGGAAATACCGGAAATGAACGGCATGAACGTACGAATGAACGGGAAGAAGCGGCCTAGGAACACAGCCAGCGGGCCCCACTTTTCAATCATGCCCTCGGTTTTGGCCAGTCGCTCAGGAGTCAGCGCCTTCACCTTGCCGGATTGGATAATACGGCGGCCAAAGAAATGACCGATGAAGTAGTTGCACTGGTCGCCGATAATCGGCGCGCACCAAACCACCGGCAGCAACCAGAACAGCGGCAGCGCGGCCTTGCCGGTCGCAGCATCCGGGGCTGCGAACACGCCGGCCGCGAACAACAGCGAATCACCGGGCAGGAACGGGAAGAACACCACGCCCGTTTCGATGAATACGATGAGGAAGATGAATCCGAGGGTCGGCGCCACGCCCATGGCAATCCAACCGGCAATCGCGGCACGCGGATCCTTCAGCAGTTCGATGATGAAATTAACGAAGCCCATGTGTTTCCTATGAGTCCTAAATCTTGTATTGAGCTGCCAGCCCAATGAACCAGACAGTTATATGCAAACCGTCAAATACCCTACCAGCCGGCCTATAACATCAGGTCGACTGGGGTTTCCCACACAAACTCCGCAATACAAACGAAATTTCTACTCCCCCAAACGCTGCCGCACAAAGGCGTCCAGCGCGGCCGCATCGATGCCCTCATACGAGTCGATGGAGGCAAACTGGCCAAGGCCGGAAGTGTCGGTGCGAATCCAGCCAGTCTGCGCAATCAGTGTGGCCCCCGAGGCGGCGCCGGAGCGCAGACCGGATGAGGAATCTTCCATTACCACGCACTTGACCATGTCTTCAGGCGCGATGCCGAGTCTCTCAGCCGCGGCCAGATATGGGGCAGGGCTCGGCTTGTGCTCGTACGGATCATCGCCGCAGACGTAGCCGGCAAGCAATCCATCAGCCTGCTTCATGATGTTCTCGGCCATGCGGCGAGGCGAAGTAGTGACCAGCATGGATGGGATGTCGGCTTCCTTGAGCGAATGCAGCACGTCTTGCACACCAGGAATCCACGGCAGACGTTCGACCTCCGCCTTGAACACATAATCCTTGAGCTGCTTGTCGATTTCGGGAACGCTCAATGTGCAGCCATGCGCAATCATGACCTCTGCCACGTGTGGTACCGGAGTGCCGGAGCACTCCCAACCGAGGTCCTCGTTCCACTCGCCGCCATTGTTGTGCGCGATCTCAATCTCACCGTCATGCCAGAGCGGCTCAGAATCGATGAGAGTACCGTCCAAATCCCAGAACACGGCTTTGAGCAGCATAGTTACCTCCGTCCACATGCCCGCACGCCAATTGCGCCTTTACTCTTGCTGCATTCCATTGCACCAATCGGATGCGACAACCATAGCGCGTCAGCACACCGCCCCTGCGCCTCAGCGCATGGTCAGCCCACCATCGACGTGCAGACATTGTCCGGTAATGAAGCCGGCCATGTCGGACGCCAACAACGCGACCCCTCCGGCGATGTCATCGGGACGGGCAAGGCGGCCAAGAGGCGTCATGGCAATGATTCGTTCACGAACATCCTCGGTGGTGGCTGCGCTGGATGCGGTTCCGGCCGTCAAACCTGCGGCAATGGCATTAACGGTAATGCCGAAGCCGCCCAGCTCCTGGGCCAGAGAGCGGGTCATGCCGACCAAGCCGCCTTTGGCAGTGATATACGAATGGTAGGGCACGATGGGCGAATCGACCAGATTGCTGGAGATGTTGATGATACGCCCGGAGGTCTGGGCTCGCATCAGCGGCACCACATGTGAGCACATCAGATATGCACCATGCAGGCATCCCTCGATCTGTGCGCTAAACTCATCCCAATCGCCTCCAGCAAAAGTGGAACGGCGACGCGGGTCAAAGGAGAAGCGTCCGAAAGCATTATTCACTAAGATGTCCACGCCGCCGAATGAGTCGACAGCGGTACCCACTAGCTTGGAAGATTGCGATTCATCGCAAACATCCGCCTGTACAGCTATAGCCAAGCCTCCCAGCGAGTGGATGTCTTCAACGGTGCGCTGCGCGCTGGCGGCGTCATGTACGTAATTGATGACGACAGCGGCTCCGTGCGATGCCAGGCATTTCGCCACAGCCGCTCCTATGCCCTTGCCGGAACCGGTGATGATCGCTGTTCTGCCATCCAGATTCACCATTGGACGCCGTGCCATATCGCTTTGCTCTGTCATTACCCTTGCCTTTCGCCCTGCTACCAGCCTCTGCTGCCCGCAACAGCACAGGCCTATTCCATATCCATATCGAACGAATCGCTGTACGCGTCGCTGCCGCGTTCGACATCCACCGCGCGCAACAGATCGATGAGGTTGAAGCCCCCATCATGATGCCAGCCCGGATTTCGCCCGATCCATCTCACCGAGCGGACAGATGCGATTCACACCGACCTCGGCCAATGTATCCGCAAGACCAAACAGTCTGGTTGAATCCACAGCGACACCGCAGCTCTGCAGCCAGCCACGGCAGGAAGTCAGTCTTCTGGCAGCGTCCAACAAATCTGGCACCGCCACCACGTTGACGGTGCGGTTCAACGGCGACATCAGCGAAGCAACATCCTCGTCGGCACCGCTACCGTCAAGTTCTCGATACAGCACCGACCATGCCGTGCTATGGCCACTGGCGAACACCGCGGCCTTCCCGCCCATCAAGGCTCTCATCTCAGCGTCGGTGCGCGCCCGCTGAATGGCCACGTTCTCGGCGTCACTCAATACGGAGCGCGGATATTTGCGCTGCTGATTCTCAAGCTCGCCACCGAGCAGCTGAGCCACTTCACGAGGGGTGAGGGCTCCATCAGTCTCCACGAACACGGTCTGCGGAGCCAGGCAGCTTTGCTGGTCATATGTGGCGATGTCAACAGCCACACGATGCACGGTATCGGCATAGGTATCAGGACGCAAAGCCTCTCGGCCAATGAACGCCAACCCGACTTTTGCTCCGTAACCTAGACAGGGCTTGGACCCGGCGACTTTGCCCGCAATCAATTTGGTAGTCTGCGAAGAACCGTAAACAATCACGGCATCGGCCGCATCGATGGCTGAATCCTCGAGCTGCTGCGAGCCGCCCTTCCATGGAACCACCGCAATGGCATCAGCGAGGTCGGAATTGACCATCGCAATGCTGCGAGCAAAGAACGCAGGCATCACCGGCTCGGAAAATGAAGATTTGCCAAGAATCGCGCCTTTGACCAGCAGGGTCATCGCCATGCTCCACACGGGAATCCCCGGCACATTGCTGGAGAACACCTGATAGGTGAGCGCTGGGCCCACATATTTAGAGTATCCCCCCGCCTTGTTCGGCCGGAATTCGTCGAGCATAGACGGCTGACCGATTTCGGAGTCAAGGAACCGGAGCAGTTCACGACGCCTGAACTGGCGCATATACCGTTTGAGCTCAATCCGCACCATGTCAGGCTCATATCCGGTGATTGCGGGAATCAGCAGTTCAGCCTGACGCCGCAGCTCAAAATCCGGATCGGCCCATAGTTGGGCCGCGTCGGCCACGATGTCGAGAATATCGTTGACACTCATCGCGGCAAGCGTGCGGTTGCGAACATCGACAAGCTGCTTGGCAAGGGAAGTCACCTTTGAGCCATCCAGTCGCGGATAGCGCAAACGCTTCACCCCATCCGATGTGGCGACCTCATAGATTTCGTAATCCGAAACATCCACTCCCGAGGCAGGTGGAAGACATCAATGGCCTGACTCACGGATTCATCAACGGTTGGCACTGATGACCTCGTCTACCGCGATTGAGCACCCACGAGCCTCGGCTCCCTTCGCCCTGCCCTGCAGCAGGAATCCGTCCGGGGTCCGATGGCCGAGGTCCTCGGTCAGAATACCGATGCATGAATTCCAATTGGCAAGGTCGTAATGGGCTATCACACCGGTCTCACCATCCTTGACGGGAGTCAGCGTTTCCGGATCGAGGAAGACCGTGCGCACCCAGGCGGGGTTCGCCTTGAGATAGTTGCTGGTGCCATCCGTATACCACGACAGAATATTTTGGTCATAGATCTGCGAGCTCAACTCGGTCATGCCATACATGTTGACGCAGTGGTGGCGCGGCACCCCCAGTGTCTGTTCCAGCTCATCAAGCATCTGGTCTTCGGTGATGTCGCGCTTAGTGCTCTTGAAGCCGCCAGTGTCGAACAACCGGCTATCGGGGGCCAGCGCGAACGTCAGATCATGCTCATGCAGGTAATCGAACAGATACAGATAGGACGACGAGACACCCATCAGCATCACCGGTTCACCGTCAGACACCGCACGGTTAAGGAAGGCGATGATTTCATCGAACTTGAGTCCATGCTCGTCGAAGAACACACCGCTGCCTTCGCTGCCGCAGCACTCCACGGCCTTGGTAAGGTAGCGCGACAGGGAGGAGTTCTGGTTCATGTCCCATGCCGGCGAAATCACGGCGATGCGGATACGCTCTCGATCCGGCATGATGAAATGACGGAACGGCACAATCATTGATTCATCCCACACCTCAAGATCGGGATGGAAGTTGCGCCCACGCATCTTGCCGCCATGCGTGGTTCCGCTCGTCATGAATACGGCTTCGCACTGCTCGGTCGGTATGGTCGAAAGGTCAAGGTGCTTGAACCCGTCCACCGGCATCGGCGGAATCTCCCGCCAATCCTTGAGCGTTGCGGGGGTGACGCGTTTAGCCGCGCAGTAACGACGGTACGGCAGATCATACGTGTACTGATAGATGAACACGTCGCGCGCCAACGCACCAAACGCCTCTTCCGGGGCCTGCTCACAGCCATAGGTATGGATAAAATCCAGAATCCCGCGCTTGATACGACGCGCGTCATCCATCACATCAGTCATTGCATCGCTCCTGTCAATATCCAATATCAACCAGCATTATCGTTCATCGTACGCCGCAGCGCCAGTCCCATCCGCCGGATCGGCTGCTGGAACATCCACGGACGCCGGCGCACGATGCTTCGCCACCAAATCCGGAAGAGCGACGAAAAGCGCATTGAGAATGATGGCGCTGAATACACCGACCATGATGTTGTTGCCAAAGAACACGCTTGCGCCGCCGGTCAGGCCGGAGAGCGCCTTGGGCAGGGCGATGCCGAGCAACAGAGACATGCCGATGACCGTTTGACGGCGCTCGTCATCAGCGACCTTGCGCAGGGCGCGCAGGCCGGTCACGATTAGGCTGGCCGCAGCCGGCAGGAAAATGCCTCCGACGACTGCCGAGGGAATGACGGACAGCAACGCGCCCGCCTTTGGCACGAAGCCCAGAATCAGCAACAGCACAGCGGCGATGATCACAGGCGTGCGCGTGCGCAACTTGCCTTCGCCGGTCAGGTTGAGCAGGCCGACATTTTGCGGGTAGGCGGTGGTGGTGAATCCACCAATCAGCGAGGAAATGGCTGAACCGGCCGCCTCGCCGGCAAGACCGTAGCGCACCTGCTTGCGTTCGAGGGACGTGCCTGAATCTCAGAAGCCGCCTGATAGACGCCGAGAGCTTCCATGACGGCAACCATGTAGGCAATGAAGAACGGGATGAAGATCTTCCAGTCAAATGTGAACGGACCGTAGGGCAGGAAGGTCGGCAGGCCCAACCATCCCTTGGATGCCACAGGAGAGAAGTCCACCATGCCAAACGCTGCGGCGACCACGGTGCCGACGACGAGCGCGATGAGGAATGAGAACGACTTGAGCAGGCCCTTGCCGAGCAACGACAGGACAAGCACAATCGCCGTGGTCAGAATCGACACGGTCAGGATGTGCGGATCGGCGAACGTCTTGTCGCCGGGAGCCCCGCCTAGAAACTCGCTCAGCGTGAATCCAGACAGCGAGACACCGACCATAAAGATGACCACGCCCGAAATCATCGGAGAGAACAGGAACCGCATCCGCTCTATCACACCGGTCAGGCACAGCAACAGGAACACAAGCGAAGCGATGAGAATGGACGAACTCGCCGCCCCCAGCATGCCGGCCGTACCTGCCGCGATCATCAACGCGTCAAACGCGGCTGACGGCCCCTGCACCACCGGCAGGCGAACCAGCCGAGTGGCCTGAACCAAAGTAACCAGACCAGAGACGATGAAGATGGCGTTAATCATGTTCGACGACAGGGCAATAGGTAAGCCGATTGCTCCGGCCACAAACACCGGATCAAGCCAGACGTTGGAAACAAGCACATGCTGGAAACCCAGCAGTACGTTCTGGGCGGTCAGCTCCTTGCGTATTGACATACGCTTCCTCTCTCTCAACGCGCATATGGGATGCCGAGCCGAACAGAGGAGTTCAACCGTCGCATTCCCTACGCGAGTGTTAGCTCACAGGTTCGAAGGGTTCGGCACATACCGTCTCAGCCTAAAGCACCCCTTACGAATCGGTTTTCGCACGTCACCGTAACAAACCTTGACATCTCCGTCAAGAAGATTCGTGCTTTTCGGCAGCTGCCCGATGTGAGATAACAAACAGTTTTACGAATGGAGAAGGAATCGAAGCAATGCGGCCAGACTCACCAACCCCACAGGACCATGGACTTGGAGTCGGCGGGAGTGTAGTTGGAGTCGCCGGTGGCGCCGGCAGCGATATCGGCGGCAGTATCGCGGCCGGGCAGTTCGCGGGTTTCGCGGCGGATGGCGTTGCGCCAGAGGCGGGCGCGGTTGGAGCGTTGTATCTCCACGATATTGCCGTCACGGCCTGCGGCGAAAACGCTCTCCTGGTCGCCGGTTTGCATGCGTTTGACTTCGCGGCGCAGTTGGCGATTCTCTTCTTCGAGGACCAAAATGCGCGCGATACCGGAAAGGTTGATGCCCTCATCCTGGCTCAGGCGCTGAGCTCGGGTCAGGCGGGCAATGTCGCGCAGGCAGTAGCGGCGTGCGCCGCCATCGGTGCGCTGCGGACGAACCAAACCGAGGCGGTCGTACTGACGGAGAGTCTGGGGGTGAATGTTGGCCAACTCGGCGGTCTGGCCGACGGTGAAGATGGGCAGTTCGATGTCGAAGCCGACGTCATCGGCTCCGTCGAGATCGGCCCTGCCCATCACGAGCGCGGTTGCGCACATCGCGTATAACTGCTTCATCTGGTTGGCTAACCGCGCCATTGTTCACCTCCTGATTACAGGCTGAGATAGTCGCCGGCTTTTTCGTCGAATTCTTTGGCGGCGTGCTTGACGGCCAGACCCGGCTTGGCGGGGACCATGATCTGCACACGGCCGATCAGATCGCCCGGCTGGTTGCTGCGCTGGACGCCAAGTCCCGTGAGCTTGACTTCCGCGCCGGAGCTGGAGCCTGCCGGCACCTTGAAGGTAACGGGATTGCCGTCGATATCCTTGGCCTCGACCTTGCCACCGGCCACGGCCTGGCCCACGGTGACGGGCAGGTCCATGACGATATCATGGCCGCGCATCGAGAATGTGGCATCGGGCTTGACGGTGACGTGCAGGTACAGGTCACCGGCCTTGCCGCCGTTGATGCCTAGCTTGCCCTTGCCGGCCAGCTTGATTTTCTGTCCGTCCTTGACGCCCGCAGGCACGTGGGCCTTGAACTTCTTGCCGTCCACGGACAGGGACACGGTAGCGCCCTTGACCGCCTGACGCAGGGTCAGGCTGATCTTGGAGTTGCGGTCCTCGCCGTTTTCGGGGCGCGGGGCCTCCTCATAGCCATAGCCGCCGGCATTGCCGTACGGCGATTGGCCGTAGCCGCCATACGGCTGGCCGCCCTGACCTGCAGCACCGCCGAACATCGAGAAGATGTCGTTGATGTTGTTGGGGCCGCCGCCCGAAGTGGAGAAGCGGATGCGCGAACCATTGCCGCCGGCACCCTGGCCGAACATGGAACCAAAGATGTCGGAGAAACCGGAAGCATCGAAGCCGCCGGAACCGCCGGCGAAGCGGGCACCGCCCATGCCGAACTGACGAATCGCGTCGTACTTCTGGCGATCTTCCTTCTTGCTCAGCACGTCATAGGCTTCGGAGATGTCCTTGAACTTCTCCTCGGCTTCCTTGGTCTTGTTGACGTCAGGATGGTATTTGCGGGCGAGCTTGCGGTACGCCTTCTTGATGTCGTCGTCCGAAGCGTCCTTGGAGACACCAAGGACTTTGTAGAAGTCTTTGCTGAGCCATTCGTTTTCAGCCATTCATGTCTCCTTTCTAGAAAAGTCTTTATGATTGGCTCCCCTCAGAGAGGGGAGCCAAGGTAAATATCAACTCATTGCAGCGAGCTGACCGTCAGTTTTGCGGGGAGGCTACTACTACTCGGGCGGCGCGGATTACGCGATCGCCGATGCGGTAGCCGGCCTCGACCACGGTGTCAACCGTTTCCTTTTCGGCATCCGCGTCCGGCTTGTGCAGGATCGCGTCATGCTTGGTGGGGTCGAAGTCCTCGCCCTTTTCGCCGAACTTCTCGACACCGAACTTCTCGAAGGCCTTGTCAATCTTGGTGGCGACGGCCTTGAACGAGTCGTCCATCTCGCTGTGTTCGCGAATGCGGTCGATATCGTCGAGGGCGGGCAGCAGCGCGGTCAGCACGTCGATGATGCCGTGCTGGCGGAAGCGCTCCTGCTCCTTCTGCGTGCGATTGCGGTAGTTGATGAACTCCGCACGTTCGCGTTGCAGGGCTTCGAGGTAGTCTGCGGCTTCCTTCTTGGCCTTGCCGAGCGGGGTGAGGGTGTCTGCGGAATCGGACTGGCCTTCGCCAGTCTTCTCTCCCTCAGCTGCGGCAGGAGCCGCGTCGGCTCCTTCATTGGAAGGAGCCTGGGCAGCCGAATCCTGCGCAGAGCCGGACTCGGCGGAGGCGTCAGCCCCTGAAGAGGCCTGAGCGGCAGCCTCAGCATCTGAGGGATCCGGCAGGTCGTTCAGGTAGTCGTCCTTGTTGAACTCGGACATCACTTGTTGTCCTTGTCGTCATCGTCGTCCACGACCTCGGCCTCGACGGTGTCGTCGTCGGAACCGGAGGCGGAGCCAGCGGAAGCGCCGGCACCGTCAGCACCAGCGGCAGCACCCTCGGCACCCTGCTGGGCGTAGAGGACCTGGCCGATCTTCTGGGCGGCGGTCATCAGCTCGGTCTGAGCGGTCTTGACCTTCTCGGTGTCGTCACCCTTCAGGGCTTCCTTCAGAGCGTTGACCTTGTCGGTGACTTCCTTGACGATGTCGTCGGAGAGCTTGTCCTTGTTGTCGTTGACGAGCTTCTCGGTGGAGTAGGCGAAGGCCTCGGCCTGGTTGCGGGTCTCGGCGTCTTCCTTGCGCTTCTTGTCCTCAGCCTCATGAGCTTCGGCTTCCTTGACCATGCGGTCGATCTCGTCCTTCGGCAGGCCGGAACCACCGGTGATGGTCATGGACTGCTCCTTGCCGGTGCCCTTGTCCTTAGCGGACACGTGCACGATGCCGTTGGCGTCGATGTCGAAGGTGACCTCGATCTGCGGGACGCCACGCGGAGCCGGAGCGATGCCGGTCAGCTCGAAGGTGCCCAGCGGCTTGTTGTCGCGAGCGAACTCACGCTCACCCTGGTAGACCTGAATCAGCACGGACGGCTGGTTGTCTTCAGCGGTGGAGAAGACCTCGGAGCGCTTGGTCGGGATGGCGGTGTTGCGATCGATGAGCTTGGTCATGATGCCACCCTTGGTCTCGATACCGAGGGACAGCGGGGTCACGTCGATAAGCAGGACGTCCTTACGGTCGCCCTTGATGACGCCGGACTGCACGGCGGCACCGACAGCCACAACCTCATCCGGGTTCACGGACTGGTTCGCTTCCTTACCACCGGTGAGCTCCTTGACGAGTTCCTTGACGGCGGGCATACGAGTGGAACCACCGACGAGCACCACGTGGTCGATGTCGCTCACGGAGATGCCGGCGTCGTGCAGCACGTTGTTGAACGGCGTGCGGCAGCGACCCAGCAGGTCGGAGGTCATTTCCTCGAAGTGCGCACGGGTCAGAGTCTCATCCAGGTGCACCGGGGTGCCGTCAGGGGTCATGGCCAGGTACTGCATGGAGATGCTGGTGGAGGTGGAGGAGGAGAGCTCCTTCTTCGCCTGCTCAGCGGCTTCCTTCAGACGCTGCAGCGCGATCTTGTCCTTGGACAGGTCGACGCCGTACTTGTTCTTGACTTCGGAAACCAGCCAATCGATGATCTTCTGATCCCAGTCGTCACCACCGAGGTGGTTGTCGCCGTTGGTGGCCTGAACCTGAATGGTGGAGAAGCCGTCGTCATCCTTGCCAATCTCCAGCAGGGAGACATCGAAGGTGCCGCCGCCGAGGTCGAAGACCAGGATGCGCTCGTCTTCCTTGCCCTTCTCAAGGCCGTAGGCAGAGCGGCTGCGGTCGGCTCGTTGATGATACGCAGGACGTTCAGGCCGGCGATCTTGCCGGCGTCCTTGGTGGCCTGACGCTGGGCATCGTTGAAGTATGCCGGGCAGGTGATGACGGCGTCGGTGACGGGCTCGCCGAGGTAGGCCTCAGCATCCCTCTTCAGCTTCATCAGGATCTGCGCGGAAATCTCCTGCGGGGTCCACTTCTTGCCGTCGATGTCGACGGTCCAGTCGGAGCCCATGTGGCGCTTGACGGAAGAAATAGTGCGGTCAACGTTGGTCACGGCCTGACGCTTGGCCACTTCGCCGACGAGGATCTCGCCGGACTTGGAGAAGGCCACCACAGACGGCGTGGTGCGCGCGCCTTCAGCGTTGACGATAACGGTGGGCTCGCCACCTTCAAGAGTTGCGATGCAGGAATTCGTGGTTCCCAGATCGATACCAACTGCACGTGCCATAATGTGTGCTCCTTAATTACTCGTTTGTTCTTACGTTCTTTGCCCAAGTTCCGATTGGTCGTCTCTTGGACCTTCCAAACTTGAGCCTACATCACTCAACTTCCATTTGGCAAGTTCTATTCCCAATTTCAACACAAAAAGTTGAGTATGTTTGGCTCAAGTTTTTTGTGGGAGTGACTGACGGCGATGACGGAGTGGTGCGTTTGGAGCCAAAATCCACTTATACAGAAAACTGCAAGGGGTGACTGGGGCGCGCCATCAGCCTTGCCATCAGACTTGCCAGCGGCGGCGCGCGATTGCGGCGCATGGGGTGTGTCGGCGACGTTATTGTCGCTGGGGGCATCGATGCGCTGAATAACTCAGACACAGTGTTTGTCGCCGATTTTCTGCGGGAATTGTTCGGCAATATCGCTAGGTATGCCGATCCGACGCAGCGTTACGTGGTGCTGGTTTCCGCCGCTCAGGACCGCGTCACCATTGATGTGACGGACCGCCCACGTCAAGGTGGCACGACGCTTGAGGGGCGGCATTCCGGGCTTGCGTACTATCGGGAGCGTGTGCTGCATGCGCACGGGGATTGGGATGTGCGGGAGAAACGCGGGCAGTGGGTACTGCATGCTTCAGTGCCGGTCGATAACGCTGGCTAATCGACAACACCGGCTCATCAATAACGCCGGCTAATTGATACCGCCAATCACTCGATAACGCCAGCCAGTCAATAACGCCGGTCCCCGGCCGCGCCGGCGTGGGTCGCGAGCGAGGCCGCCATCGCGACCGCGCAGACTGCGGCGGCCACCGCGACGCCCTTGTGCTGTTTCACCTTGTGCATGAAAAGTTCCTTTCCACTGACCGCACGATGAGTGCAATCGCGAAGGCCATCCCACGCACTGCACCCGGTATGCCACGCTCTTCGGCAACCATGCCGAACTTATCGCCGCATACCGGGGCGCACCCGGATGTTGCAGAAAACTGCAACCGGGCTCAGCTGCGCAGCAAAATTTCTTCGAGCGCGCCGGCCACCGCATCGGGCATGTCGGTGATCCAGAAATCGTTGGCGTAGCGCGGACCACGGTTCATGGTGCGCAGGGCGCCGATCGCGCCGATGCCGAGCTTGTGGGCCGCCTGCAGCGCGAGCTCCTTGGTGCGGTAGAGCATCTGGGCGTGCAGCAGTAGGTCCATCGCGTCCGATTCGACCGGATTGTCGGCGATGCGCAGACCGCCGGGAATCTCGATGCGCAGACTGGCAGCCGAGCTGATGCCGGTGACGGACACGGTCAGGCTCATGGTCGCCTCGTCGTACGCCACCGTCGCCTCGACCGGAGCCTCGCCGGACCATGCACGCACGCCGCTGGCCGCGTCAACCGGCGCGACGCCGCGGAACACGACCGTCCAGTCGCGCAACTCGGGTACGGCGGACGTATCGCCGGTAACCGGCGCGACGGTGAAGGCGCTGGGCGACGCATCGGCCCCGCCCCACGTGAACGCTATCGCGGTGTCGGCGCTGGGGGCGCCCCACGTGCCGCGATCCTCGCGCATGACGAACGAGCCGTCGGCACCAGGGAACACCAGCACGCGCAGGGCCTGCGGGTTGGCGATAGAGTTGATCGCTTCGCCGGATTCCGCGACGTCCTGCAACGGCACGATCGCGCCGGCCTTGGCGAACACCGGCGTGCGGTCGAGCGAGCGCCAGACCTCCAGTCGGCGGCCAGCGGCGTCGGATGAGACGTATCGGCGGCCGTCGAAGAAGTCGAACCACTCCCCCTGCGGCAGCCAGGCGTCGGCGCGGCCGCGGCAGGCGGCGGCATCGTCCGGGGAGACGATCGGCGCGACCACGAGCTCGGTGCCGAAGCGGAACTCATCCGGCACCTCGTAGGCGTCCGGCGTATCCGGGTTCTGCCAGTACATCGGCTCGACCAGCGGACGGCCGGCTTCGGCGGCACGGTAGTTCATGGTGTACAAGTACGGCATCATCGCGTGGCGCAGACGCAGCGCGTCCACCATCGCGGCGCTCACGTCACGGTTGAAGTTCCACGGCTCCTTGCCGGAGAACGGCGAGTTGGACGAATGCAGTCGGTTGATCGGGCTGAACGCGCCGAGCTGGTACCAGCGGGCCTCCAGCTCTTCGTTGCGGTAGCCGAACATGTGGCCGCCGATGTCGTGGCTCCACCAGCCATACCCGATGTTGGAAGCGGTGGCGGTGAACTGCGGCTGGAAGGCGAGCGATTCCCAGGTCACGATCGTGTCTCCGGAGAAGCCGACCGGGTAGCGGTGGGAGCCGGGGCCGGCGTACCGGGAGAAGGTGAGCGGCCAGTTGCCACCGCGCCCTGAGTCGAGGTAGTGCATGTGGTTGAGCATCCACAGCGGGTCGAGACCCTTCTGGCGGGTCACGCCGCCCTGCTGCCAGTCCAGCCACCAGAAGTCGACACCTTCGGCCTCCATGCGGTGGTGCATGTCGAAATAGGCGTCCACGAAGTCCGGGTTGGTGAGGTCGAATTCCACGTTCTCCTCGGTGGCCGGGTCGATGCCGACGCGCTTGGCGACTTCGGGGTAGGCGTCCTCGAACGCGCGCACGCCGTCGCGCGGGTGGACGTTCAGTGTGGTGCGCAGGCCGCGCCGGTGCAGGTCGGCGAGGAAGGCCGGCGGGTCGGGGAACAGTTCGCGATTCCACGAGTAGCCGGTCCAGCCGGAACCGTACTTCGGGTCCACGTCGTCCACGCGATGCCAGTCCATGTCGATCACGGAGGTGGTGAACGGGATGCCCTCGCGCTTGAAGCGGTCCATCAGGGCCAGATAGCCGTCCTGCGTGTACCGGTAGTAGCGGCTCCACCAGTTGCCCATGGCGAAGCGCGGCAGGAGCGGCGTGGGGTCGGTCAGGCGATAGAAGTCGCGTACGGCCTCGATGTAGCGGTGGCCATAGCCGAAGAAGTACAAGTCCGTTTCGGCGGTGGCGCGCGGGGATACCCAGGTGCCGAACGGGTTCGCCTTGCCGTTCACCGTGTCGGTTTCGATGATGATGTTGGCGGCGGAATCGTCGATGACGGCCCAGCCATCGCGCGAGATCACGCCGTTGTCAAGCTCGATGGCGCCGTCCGCCTCGTCCAGCGTGCGGGCGGTGCCTTTGAGGTTGCCGCGCTGGGCGTCGCCGTAATGCCAGGTGTTGAACTGGGTGTCGGCCACGCCTTTGACGACCACGCTCAGGCCTTCCTTGCTGAACGGCTGCTGGTCGTAGACGATGGTCAGGGCCGCGGTGTCGATGATGACGCGGCCGTCACGCTCGGTGACGCGGCGTTCGACTGGGCTACCGAAATCGCGGTTCAGGACGGTCTGGGTCGGGCGGTTCTCGAATACGCCGGAATCGGACCATTCGAATCGCACGAGCGAATCGGTGATGAGTCCGATGCGCCAGTGCTCGCCGGACACCACATTGTCGGCGCGCATGGCCGGCGTGGCGTCGAGGCGGAAGTCCTGCGGATCGGGCGAGGTCGGAGACGACTGCTTGAGTTGTGGTGACTGTGCCATGGTTACCCCTTCTGTACGGTTATTCACGATGATACGAGTGATGCGGCCGCGGCTCCCCGGGACTGGTGGGAGACTGCGGCGCGGTTCGGATTCGGCCGAAACCGGCCGGGTTTACTTGCCAGAGCCGGTGGCGATGCCGGCGATGAACTGCTTCTGGAACACCAGGTAGACGATGACCACCGGGATGATGGTCACGGAGGTGGCGGCGAACAGTCCGCCGTAATCGGTGCCGTACTGGCCGGAGAACATCTTGAGGCCCACCGACAACAGCTGCTTGTCGTCATCGGTGATCATGAGGAACGGCCAGAGGTAGTCCTCCCAGTTCCACAGGAAGGTGAAGATGGCGAGCGCGGCGATGGAATTGCGGCTCATCGGCAGCACCACCTGGTGGAAGATGCGCCAGTCGCTGGCGCCGTCGAGGCGGACGGCGTGCGGGCGGAGCAGGGCATCCTCGGAGTTGTGGACGTTGAACAGCACGGGGGCGTTCTTGTTGCCCTTGAGCGAGAGCGGGGTCTTGACCCAGTAGTCGCTCCAAGCCACCTGCGAGATCTTGAAGGTGACGTTCGGGTGGATCTTCTCGTACTCGTGGAGCATGGAGATCACCGGGTCAGTGCTTTCGTCGCCCCAGGACCAGTAGCCCAGTTCGATGGGCTGGCCGTCGTTGACCAAGTGGTTGGGGTCGTAGGTGATGGTGTCGCCCATGACGGCCAGGCCCTTGTCGGCCTGGGTGTCGACGACGCCTGACGAACCACTCGAACTGCAACCGGTTGCAAGTGCCATAATGCTCACGGTTGCAGTCAGCGCGGCGAGAGATTTCTTGATCTTCATTATCTCCCTTACTTCCGCGCAAGCTCTAAGTGAACACGGTTCAGTATACGGGTGTCGAACTAGTTCGGCAACCCGGCTTTCTCAGCCATGCAAACCGTTACATTTGCAACCTGTTACATTCCAAAGCTATTGAGACCATATTGGTCTATATTTTCGGCGTGTCGCAATATCGCAACCCATTGCACTATGACTGTCGTAAAACGTACTGCACTGATTTACAATGAAGAGAAGTTTGTCACACCGTCAACTTTGAAAAACCGGGAGGGGCCATGAAAGCCAGCATCGAGGACGTCGCCAGGCAAGCAGGCGTCTCCACCGCCACGGTCTCCCGCGCGTTCTCTCGCCCTGACATGGTCTCCGCCAAAACGCGCGCCAAGGTGATGGAGGCCGCCCAACAACTCGACTTCTCGGTATCCCGCATGGCCGGCATCCTCAAATCGGGCCGCTCCCACCGCGTGGCGCTGCTGGTGGGCAGCAGCAAGCTCGACTGGTTCACCTCGCGCATCATCGAAGGCCTCAACGAAGTGCTGCGATCGGCCGGCTACGATCTGGTCATCCAACCGATCGGCGACGCGGGCGCGCGCGAGGAGTTCTTCGACGAACTGCCGGTGCGCGGCAACGCGGACGCGGTCATCGTCTCGTCGTTCGCCATCACCCCGGCCGAAATCAGGCGACTCAACACCACGCGGATCCCGCTCATCGGCATCAACACGGCCTCGCAGGGGTTCACCGCCTCCGTGGGCATCGACGACAAGGCCGGCATCCGGCTGATCGTGCGCCATCTGACCACGCTCGGCCACCGCAACCTGTTGTATTTGTACGAGACGTTCGATGCCACGATGGGCTTCAGCTCGCACAACCGCGTCACCGGATTCCTGGAGGCGTGCAGCGAACTGGACGGCGTGACCGGCCAGACGATGGACATGCAGGCCGGCGACGATCCGGTCGACGCCGCCCTCACCGCGCTGCTCGCGCGCGACGACGCCCCGACTGCCCTGTGCTTCCATCAGGATTCGCTGGCGATTCCGCTGTTCTTCCGCCTGCGCCAATGCGGCATGGCGATTCCGACCGACCTGTCCGTCACCGGATTCGACAACAGCACGTTCTCGGGCGAGGTGGGGCTGACCACCGTGCGCCAGAAGCCGTACGACATGGCCGTCGCCGCCGCGCGCAAGGCCCTGGACCTTATCGAGGGGCGCACCCTGGACCAGCCGCACGAGATCTTCCCCGTGCAACTGCTGGTACGCGACTCCACCGCCGCGCCGCGGGTGCGCGGCTGAGCGGGGCCGAATCAGTCGTTATTCGGGCCGCTGTTGTCGGACTGGGCTTTGCCGTTCCTGCGAGCTATCGCCATGAACGTGACGCCGACGATGACGGGCAGGAGGATGGCGGCGAGCGTTGCGGCGCGGCGGATGGCATCGGACGTTGCCTTTCCGGACTTGGCGTCGCCTGACTTGGCGGACGCTGCGGAATCGGCGGACTTGGCGGCGGTGTCATCGCCCTTATGCGGTGTTTCGCCGGTGAACCAGGCGGGATCGGACGGATCGTATTTCCGGGTGCCGGCCCAGTTTGCGGGCGTCGCGCCGGCGTATAGGGCGACGGCCGAGCCCTTGGCCACGGTGGCGGTGAAGGTGCCGGCCACGGCGTTGCGGAAGCCGATCATGCCGCGGATGGCGGTCCAGCGTTGCGCGCAGTGCCAGGTGCCGGCGGTTTCGATGCCGTCGGTCGGACAGGTCATGTCCGGCACGGAGGTGCGGGTGGCGCCGGGAGCGCCGTCGTCGACGCCGGCGTAGTAGTAGCCGGAGAAGATGTGCGGCTGGCCGTAATCGTAGGCGAGCATGAAGGCGTTGGCGAGCAGGTAGCTGGTGCCGTCACGGGTGGTGAGCGAGGAGCCGTTGCGCTCGGTGTCCCAGTTGGTCACCCATACGGCCGCCTTATCGGAATCCACCCAGGTCGGTCCGCCGATGGCGTCCAGGCCATCCGAACGAATCGATGCAGGCCGGCTTCGACATGGACCTCTACCTCGACTGGCGCCGGGACGGTCACCCGAACGGCTACAACCTGTTGCTGCGCAATACCGACACGCCTATGGAGCACGAAGGCGATTCCAGTTATTTCAACGCCGATTCAGGTGCCTCAATCGCCTCATTCCTCACGGAATACCTGCCGGACGAGCTCTCTTCCGACGCCGACGTGCTGCTCAGTCTTGGTGAACCGGCCGTGAGCGGCGGGCAGCTGACGCTCTCCCCGCAATCGTTCGTCGTGTTTGGTTAAACCCGTTCGACCTCACCTCCGCCGGCGAGGCTGTCGGCAAAGTCGACTGGGGATAGTCAACGGGCCATCACGACAAACACCAACACCTCTAGCCTCGTCCAACTCACCGAATGTATTGCAATCGTTGTCAATATGAGTTACGGTAGAGGCAGAACAGCTCGAACATTGGTCTGTCAGGTTGCCGGAACCTCAACGCAGAGCAGCCCTCGAACAGCAATGCAAACGACTAGCAGTACCCGATTTGCAAGCAAGGAGTCATCATGACCGACGCATACGGCAACGACGCAGCAACCAGCACCGGCACCATCGCAGACACCACCAACAACGCCGCTTCCGGTGCCCCGCAGCGCGCGGAAAGCACGGAACGACTCGCCCGCCCGCTCATCAAGCTCGCCAAAGCCTGCGGACTTGCCACCTCATTCATCGACCAGCTCGGCACCTACACCGAAATCAGCGACGCGGCCTTGGTCGCCGTACTCAAGGCCCTCGACGTGGACGCATCCAGCGACGAGGCCATCGTACGCTCCATGACCCAACTTGAGGTGGAAAACAGCAAACGTTTGCTCCCCTCCACCATCGTCGCCACCACCGGCAAACCGACCGGCATCACCCTGAACTGCTCGTCGGACGCGGACATCACCGCCTCCATCGAACTGGAGGACGGCACCGCGTTTGGCCACTTTGCCCTGCTGCCGAACCTCAATTCCGGCAAGCCGGACTTGACCATCGCACCCGACCTGCCGATGGGTTACCACACGCTGACCGTCACGGTTGACGGGCGCGAGGGCAAGGCGGCCATCATCGCCGCCCCCGCGCGCATTCCCGTGCCGGAGGCGGTCGCCGAGCACCAGCGGTGGGGCTGGATGACGCAGATGTATTCCGTGCGGTCCCGCGAATCGTGGGGCATCGGCGATTACGGCGATCTGAAGCGTCTTTTGGCAGATGCCGCCGAGAAGTCCAAGGCCGACTTCATGCTCATCAATCCGATTCACGCCGGCGCGCCGATTCCGCCGCTTGAGCCATCGCCGTATCTACCGGAATCGCGCCGATTCCTCAACGTGACGTACATCCGGCCGCAGGATATCCCCGAATATGCCACACTGCCGGCCGACGGGCGCGCGCAGGTGGATGCGCTGCATGATTCGGTGGCCGCGCGCAACGACGAATCGACCCCGATGGACATCAACGCGGCGTGGGAGGCCAAGCGCCCGGCGCTGCGCCTGATCTTCGAAGCGGGCCGCAACAACAAGCGCGAGCTCGAATTCGAGCATTTCAAGACCACCGCCGGCCCGGACCTCGATTCCTTCGCCACATGGTGCCTGTGCTTCGAGGTATGGGGCGCGCCGTGGGGCGAGAACCGTTGGTTCTTCGAGAAGACCATCGACGACCCGGCCGTGCGCCAGCTCGTCGAGGAGCACCACGACCTGTTCGAGTTCAACCGCTGGCTGCAGTGGATCGCTGCCGAGCAGGTGAACGCCGCGCAGCAGGAGGCGCTGGACCACGGCATGACGCTGGGGCTGATGCAGGACATGGCCGTGGGCGTGCACGGGCTCGGCGCGGATGCCTGGGCCAATCCGGAACGCTTCGCCTCAGGTGGCGTCACGGTCGGCTGCCCGCCGGACTTCTATAACCAGCAGGGCCAGGATTGGGGCCAGCCACCGTTCAACCCGCGCTACCTGGAGGCCACCGGCTACCAGGTGTACCGCGAGATGGTGCATTCGATGTACGAGCACGCGGGCGCGGTGCGCATCGACCATGTGCTGGGCTTGTTCCGCCTGTGGTGGATTCCGCAGGGGCTCGGTGCCCGCAACGGCGCATACGTGACGTACAACCACGAGGCGATGTTGGGAGTACTGGCCATCGAGGCCACGCGCGCCGGAGGCATGGTGGTTGGCGAGGATCTGGGCACCGTACCGGATTACGTGCGCCGCATTCTGGCCGATCACGGCGTGCTCGGCACTGACGTGGAATGGTTCAACCGCGTGGACGATTCGCCGAACGCCGGCGACCCGTACCGCGCACCCAAGGACTATCGCAAACAGGCATTGGCCTCGGTGACCACGCACGATCTGCCACCCACCGCCGGCTACCTGAACTTCGCACACGTCAAGCTGCGCGAGGAGCTGCATCTCCTGAGCGAGCCGGTGGAGGCATTCGCCGCCTCGGCGATGGCCGAGCGCACGGCCATGATGAACCGTCTGGTGGAGAACGGCTATATCTCGCAGACCGTGGCGGATGATGTGGAAGGCCATGTGCAGGAAATCGTGGAAGCGATGCACGCCATGCTCACCGATACGCCGTCGCTGCTGCTGCAGGCAGCGCTGGTGGACGGCGTGGGCGAATGCCGCTCCCAGAATCAGCCGGGCACTTCCAGAGAGTATTCGAACTGGCGCGTGCCGCTGGCGGACAGCTCAGGCCACGTGGTACATACCGACGAGGTCTTCGACCTGCCACGCGTGCAGTCCCTAGCCGCCGTGATGCGCCGAGAGAAGCGGTGATCGATTCCGGCAATGGGAAATTGGTCTAAATCAGCCCCTCGTAATCGAGATAGCCGAAGACGATGACTTGTTATGGGCATGTTATCGTTGTCATGACAATGATTGTTCGCGACGGCGAAGGAGCGACGGCTATGACCAAGGCAAGCATTCAAGCGGTGGCCCGCGAGGCCGGCGTTTCCGTATCCACGGTGTCCCGAACCTTCGCCAAGCCGGATCTAGTGCTTCCAGAGACTCGAGACCGAGTGATGACCGCGGCCGAAAAGCTCGACTACTCCGTCTCTCGCTCGGCCGCCGCACTGAAGTCCGGCCAGTCGTTCCGCATTGCGCTGCTGGCCAGCGAGACCATCACCACCTGGTTCAATGCAAACATCTTCGCCGGCCTTGACTCGGCGCTGCGCCCCTCCGGCTACGACACTGTGCCCTACCCCATGCGCAACGCCGCCGAGCGCCATGACTTCTTTGCGGATTTGCCCGTGCGACGCAATGCGGATGCGGTGATTGTCAGCTCCTTCGACATTGAGCCGGCTGAAGTGGAGCGACTGAAGCATATGCACGTGCCGATTGTCGGCATCAACATTCCCTCCACCGATGGGTTCGACGCAGGCGTGAGCATTGACGATTACGCCGCCACACGTTCGGCCATCGAGCACCTGATTGCACTCGGCCACCGGCATATCGCGTTCGTCGGCAGCGCCCCGACCGAAACCAACATGCGCTACAGTGCCGAGGCTCGTTTGCAGGGCGTCATTGATGCCGCTGCCGCCCATCCGGGGATCGAGCTAACGCCCCTGAGCATTCAACGCGGTCTTGGCGAAAGCAACGCGGCATTGAACGCCGTACTGAACGCCTCCCCCAGCATCACCGCCTTCTGTTTTGAGGATGATGAAATGGCCGCACCCGTGCTGTATCGCCTGCGTCAATACGGGCGGCGGGTACCTCAGGACATCTCCATCATCGGCTTCGACGATTCCACCCTGTCCGCCGCCGTGGGACTGACCACACTGCATCAGGACCCGTTCGCAATGGGCGTGGCCGCCGGGCACATGGTATTGGATGCCATTGCGGGCAAGTCAATCGAACCGGCATTCGTACGGCCGGACACTCCGCTGATACTGCGCGAAACCACCGCGCCGCCTGCCGCAACAGCAGCGTCCGCGCAGGCGTGACTACGTTACCACCGCAAAACGCCGATAAATCGACTTTTGCATGCGTAATTCACATGATATCGTTGTCATCATCAATACAACGGTTGGGCCTTCACACAGCAGTTCGAGCACAACCGGAACAACCCAACCACAACGCACCCGGAACAGGAAGGAATCGGCATGACCGCCAACAACCTCAATGACGACTGGTGGAAGCAGGCCGTCGTCTACCAGATCTACCCGCGCAGCTTCAAGGACGTCAACGGCGACGGACTCGGCGACATCGCCGGCGTCACCGAGAAGATGGATTACCTGAAGAACCTCGGCGTCGACGCGATCTGGCTCTCCCCGTTCTACCCCTCGGATCTGGCGGACGGCGGCTACGACGTGATCGACTACCGCAACGTCGACCCGCGCCTAGGCACCATGGACGACTTCGACGCGATGGCCGAGGCCGCGCACGAGGCCGGCATCAAAGTGATCGTGGACATCGTGCCCAACCACACCGCCGACAAGCACGTGTTCTTCCAAGAGGCCCTCGCCGCCGAGCCCGGCTCCCCGGCGCGCGACCGCTACATCTTCCGCGACGGCCGCGGCGAGCACGGCGAACTGCCGCCCAACGACTGGCAATCCTTCTTCGGCGGCCCGGCCTGGGCGCGCGTGGCCGACGGCCAGTGGTATCTGCACCTGTTCGATAAGGCGCAGCCGGACGTCAACTGGAAGAATCCGGACATCCACGAGGAGTTCAAGAAGACCCTACGTTTCTGGTCCGACCACGGCACCGACGGCTTCCGCATCGACGTGGCGCACGGCCTGGCCAAGGATCTCGAATCCAAGCCGTTGGAAGAGCTCGGCCGCGAATACAGCGTGGTCGGCGTGCTGAATCATGACTTCAGCCACCCGCTGTTCGACCGTCGTGAGGTGCACGACATCTACCGCGAGTGGCGCAAGGTGTTCAACGAATACAACCCGCCGCGCTTTGCCGTGGCCGAGGCGTGGGTGGTGCCTGAGCACCAGCACCTGTACGCTTCGATGGACGAGCTGGGCCAGTCCTTCAACTTCGACTTCGCGCAGGCCAACTGGTATGCCGACGAGTTCCGCAAGGCCATCGCCGCGGGTCTTAAGGCGGCGGCCGAAACCGGCGGCTCCACCACCACGTGGGTCATGAACAATCACGACGTGCCGCGCAGCCCCTCCCGCTACGGTCTGCCGCAGGTCAAGGCGCGCCCTACCACCAGCTGCCGCACGACTGGCTGCTGCGCAACGGCACCACATATCCCGAAGACCGCGAGCTCGGCACCCGCCGTGCCCGTGCCGCCGCGCTGATGGAGCTTGGTCTGCCCGGCGCCGCCTATATTTATCAGGGCGAGGAGCTGGGTCTGTTTGAGGTGGCCGATATTCCGTGGGATCGACTGGAGGATCCGACCGCTTTCCACACCGCTCAGGCCACGATGGATAAGGGCCGTGACGGTTGCCGCGTGCCTCTGCCTTGGACCGCTTCCGACGAGCCCGCTCTGGCCGATTTCAGCCGTCCGGCTCCGGCCGACGATGGCACCGGCGAGAACCATGTGCGCTGTGCGCCGCCGGCCAGTTCGGCACGGGCGCTTCCTTCGGCTTCTCCCCTGCGGTTCGCGCCGATGGCGTGACGCCGGCCGCCGACCCGCACCTGCCGCAGCCGCTGTGGTTCAAGGATTACGCGGTGGACGTGGAGCAGGCCGACCCGGATTCGATGTACACGTTGTATCATGCGGCGTTGGCGATTCGTCAGGAGTCGCTGACCGCCACGCGCGACACCACCGCCGAGCAGGTGGATATGGGAGCGGACGTGGTGGCGTACCGCCGTGCGGCGGTTGAGGGACGCACGTTCACCTCGGTTACTAACTTTGGCACTGCCCCGGTCTCACTGCCCGAAGGCTCTGTGGTGCTCACTTCCGGCCCGCTGACTCCCGACGGTCAACTTCCCACCGACACCTCTGCGTGGGTAATCAAGTAAATCCCTTGGAATAAGCGAAAGGCCGCCGTTCCGAATGAATCGGAGCGGCGGCCTTTTAGTATGCGCTAATCAGCGAAAATCACTGAACCTGGGCGCGGGCGATCTTGCCGGTGAAGGAGTTGGCCTCGTCGGCATCCTTGACGCCATCCTTGTTCCAGGAGAACATGGCGCGCAGCTTCGGGCCGACGGTCTCGATGCGCTCGTTGGAGTACTTCTCCTGCAGCTCCTTGAAGTGCGGGGCGCCGGCATCCTGGTCGTCAATGAACTCCTTGGCGAAGGAGCCGTCCTGGATGCGCTGCAGGTGGTATTCCATGCGCTTGCGGCAGTCCTCGTTGATGACGGTGTTGACGTAGTCGCCGTACTGAGCGGTGTCAGAGCAGGACCAACGAGCCTTGTTCAGACCGCCCTCGTTCATCAGGTCGACGAGCATCTTGAGCTCGTGGCAGACCTCGAAGTAGGCGATTTCCGGCTGGTAGCCGGCGTCGGTCAGGACTTCGAAGCCCATCTCGACGAGCTTGTTCACGCCACCCATGAGCACGTTCTGCTCGCCGAAGAGATCGGTCTCGGTCTCTTCCTTGAAGGTGGTCTTGATGGCACCGGCGCGCAGGGCACCGAGGGCCTTGGCGTAGGCCAGGGTCAGAGCCCAGCCGTCGCCACGCGGATCCTGCTCGACGGCCACGACGACCGGCACGCCACGGCCAGCGGCGTACTCACGACGAACGATGTGGCCCGGGCCCTTCGGGGCAACCATGAACACCGGGTGATCCTCAGACGGCTTGATGTAGCCGTAGTGAATGTTGAAGCCATGAGCGAACGCAACAGCAGCACCCGGCTTGATGTTGGGCTCGATGTCGTTGGCCCAGATGGTGCGCTGGTACTGGTCGGGGGCCAGAATCATGATCACGTCGGCCTCGGCGGAAGCCTCGGCCACGGACTTGACCTCGAGGCCCTGCTCCTTGGCGAAGTCGACCGACTTGGAGGTCGGACGCAGGCCGACGACCACGTCGACACCGGAATCGCGAAGGTTCAGCGCGTGGGCGTGGCCCTGGGAGCCGTAGCCGATGATTGCGACCTTCTTGCCTTCGAGAACAGAGAGATCACCGTCGTTCTCATACCAGATCTGTGCTGCCATTATTGGCACTCCTTTTCAGTAGTGGGTTGTGGCGCCGCTGGGCGCCGGGGGTATCTACGGTGTGCAGATAAGTCCTGTTTTGCGAGGATTGTGTCCTTCAAACCGAGTTCAATCCTACCGAGAACGCCGTCGCAGCCCCGCTGGAGTCCACAACGTGAGCTAGGTCACTATTGGAGTATGGACAGCCGTGTGCAGAGAACGATTCTCGATAACAACTCTGCACCCTTTTGAACAGAATCGCACAATCCCACATATGGGGAAAGGCTGAGATATCAACGATCTTGCATATTCGGTGTTCGTTTGCCTGCAAGAAATCAGCGCATAGTTGTTATTGAGAATGATTCGCTGCGCGCAACAACACAAAACCGCCGCTCCCGTATGGGCGGGAACGGCGGTTTGCTAGCTTAAATCCCCTTCAGGGGCGACAATCACTGAACCTGGGTACGAGCGATCTTGCCGTTGAAGGACTCGGTCTCATCCTTGTCCTTGGCCTCGGCGTTATTCCAGGAGAACATGGCGCGCAGCTTCGGGCCAACGGTCTCGAGGTGCGGGTGAGAGTACTCTTCCTGCAGCTTCTTGAACTTCGGGGCGCCAGCAGCCTGGTCATCCATGAACTCCTTGGCGAAGGAGCCATCCTGAATGCGCTTGAGCTGATACTGCATGCGCTTCTTGGTCTCCTCGGTGATGACGGTGGAGGTGTAGTCGCCGTACTGAGCGGTGTCAGAGCAGGACCAACGAGCCTTGTTCAGACCACCCTCGTTAGCGAGGTCGACCAGCATCTTCAGCTCGTGGAACACCTCGAAGTAGGCGATTTCCGGCTGGTAGCCAGCCTCGGTCAGCACGTCGAAGCCGAGGTCGCACAGGTGGTTGATGCCGCCCATGAGGACGTCCTGCTCACCGAACAGATCGGTCTCGGTCTCCTCGGTGAAGGTGGTCTTGATGGCGCCTGCACGCAGAGCGCCCAGAGCCTTGGCGTAAGCCAGGCACAGCGGCCAGGTCTTGCCGTCCGGGTCCTGCTCAACAGCAACGACGACCGGGACGCCACGGCCAGCGGCGTACTCACGACGAACGATGTGGCCCGGGCCTTCGGGGCAACCATGAACACCGGGTGATCCTCAGACGGCTTGATGTAACCGTAGTGGATGTTGAAGCCGTGGGCGAAGGCCAGGGCAGCGCCCGGCTTCAGGTTCGGCTCAACGTCCTTCTTGTAGACGGCTGCCTGGTACTGGTCAGGCAGAAGAATCATCACAACGTCAGCCTCAGCGACGGCCTCACCAACCGGTTTGACCTCAAGGCCCTGCTCCTTGGCGAACTCCACGGACTTGGAGGTAGGACGCAGGCCGACGACCACGTCGACACCGGAGTCACGCAGGTTCAGCGCGTGGGCGTGACCCTGGGAACCGTAACCGAGGATGGCCACCTTCTTGCCATCGAACACGGACAGATCGGCGTCCTTCTCGTACCAGATAGTTGCTGCCATAATAGGCGCTCCTTTATTTTTCTTTTTTATAGCGATTCGGGACTTGCATTCCCGAACAAACTCGCGATATTTAAT
>ENA-OQED01000083-OQED01000083.1-human-gut-metagenome-genome-assembly--contig:-NODE-83-length-35027-cov-1.303037_pt1 | contig 35027 bp, 36 predicted proteins | sample MGYA00242790_ERZ504625 | MGnify/ENA primary metagenome ERZ504625 (study PRJEB26092, sample SAMD00036345) | human gut metagenome | host: Homo sapiens | study: EMG produced TPA metagenomics assembly of...
CGAGGTTGAAGCTCATCATCAGCAGGCTCATGACCACCATCGGCGGGATGATCTGATAAGGATGGGTGGTGAAGCTGTTGTACAGCTCGCTGATCAGAGAACCCAGCGAGCACTGCGGCACCGGGATGCCCAGACCCACAAAGGACAGGAATGCCTCGGTGAAGATGGCGGTGGGGATGCTGAACATGACCTGCGTGATGATGGGTCCGATGATGTTGGGCAGCACTTCCTTGAAGATGATGAAGAAGCTGCCCGCACCCAGCGTGCGGGACGCCAGAACGAACTCCTGATCCTTCAGCTTGAGCATCTCCGCGCGGGCGATGCGGCTCATGCCCACCCATTCGGTCAGCATCAGGGCAAAGATGATGGTCACCATGCCGGGCTGCAGCACCAGCAGCAGCAACGTGACGATGACCAGCCGGGGGATGCCGTTGGCTACCTCCAGAAAGCGCTGCATCACCATATCCACTCTGCCGCCGAAGTAGCCCGAGATCAGGCCGTAGCTCATGCCGATGACCATATCAATGATGGCCGCCGCCACCGCGATGATCAGGGAGACCCGGGCGCCTTCCCATGTACGGGTCCAGATGTCGCGGCCGTACAGATCGCTGCCGAACCAGTAGTAGACGTCCAGCTTGTCTTTTTCCTGATAGGCGTTGGTCACCTTGGTTCCGGTGGTGGTGCTCATCTTCTCGCTGCCGTCCAGAATGCCGAACTGCTCAATGCCCGGCACGCGGGGCGCAAAGTTTTTCTGGCTCAGATCCTGCCCGGAGTAGGTGTAGCTGTTCATGCCCGGGCCCAAAACGGCCAGCAGCACGATGACCACAATGAGGACAAGCCCCAGCACGGCGCTCTTCTTATTGAAAAAGCGGATGAGCGCTTCCTTCCAGAAGTTCTGCGCCGCAAAGTTGGTGTCTACGGCGATCTCGTCGTCATTGTGCTTGAGGGCAAAATCCTTTTCCGCAAAGGTGTGCTCCGTGTACATTGCATCCACGGCGCTGACAATGGCATCGGCGTGGATTCGCCGCCCAGCCGGATCGCTTTTTCTGCCATTTAGTCGTCCCCCTTTGCCAAACGAATGCGCGGGTCGATGATGCCGTACAGCAGGTCAACGACCAGCATGATGCCAATGTACATGGCGCTGTAAATAAAGCTCAGACCAATGACCACGTTGTAATCGTTGGACTGGATGGCTGTCACCAGCAGGCTGCCCACGCCGGGGATGGCAAAGATCTTTCCACCACCAGCGAGCCGGTCATCAGATCCACGATCAACGGTGCCAGCACCGTGATGATGGGGATCAGGGCGTTGCGCAGCGCGTGGCGGAAGATCAGCGCCGGGCCGGAAATGCCCTTGCTCTCGGCCAGCAGCATATAATCCGAATCCAGCACCTCGATCATCTCACTGCGGGTAAAGCGGGCAATGGACGCCATGGTGAACATGGAAAGCGAGATACTGGGCAGCACGCTGGAGCCAAAGATGTCCTTGGCGGAAAACAGCATGGGGAACCAGCGGAACTTAAAGCCGAAGGTGTAGCTCAGCGCCAGCGCAAACACATAGGACGGCACCGATACGCCGATGACCGAGATGATGGTGGCGATGGAGTCCACCACGGTATCCCGCTTCAAAGCGGCAAGAATGCCCAGCACCAGACCTGCGATGGCACCCAGCGTGACCGCCATGCCGCCCACCTGAATGGAGATGGGCAGACGGGACTGGATGAGCTGGGAGATGGGCGTATTTTTGGAGATATTGTAGCTGACACCCAGATCGCCCCGGAGCATATTGCCCACATAGCGGAAGAACTGGATATAGATGGGCTGGTCAAGGCCGTACTTTGCATACAGGGCTGCCCGCATATCGGGCGTCAGCTTTTCATCATTGAAGGGCGAACCGGGCATCAGCTGCATCAGGATGAACAGCACCAGCAGAATTGCCAGCAGCGTGAACAGCGAGGTCAGGATTCGCTTGAGCGTATATTTTTTCACGTCGGGTGGACCCCCTTTTTCCTTCCGGGATCTCGCGGTCAGTCGTTCCTCTGCCGCGGACAGGCACAATGTCAAAAAGGCGCACAGTGGCTTTTTGCGGGCCACTGTGCGGCCTTGTTCAGTGTGCTTTCAGTTTTACTCGCTCTTAGCAGCGTTCTTGTATACGCGGTTCAGTGCCACGGGGTGGAACGCTACGCCGGTAACGGCAGAGGAGACCATCTCGGCATTGCACTGGCCGTACAGGGGGAAGATGACCGCCTGCTCCAGAACGATCTGCTCTGCCTCGTACAGGGCAGCCCAGCGGCCCTCGGGGTCGGTGCACAGGTCACCGGTGGTGCACTCGTCAATGATGGCATCGTAGTCGGCATCGCTCCACAGACCGTAGTTGTTGGAGTTGCCGGTCACCCACATGCCAGATAGGTCATGGGGTCGGCGTAGTCGGCCCCAGCGGGTCAGGCCGATCTCAAAGTTGCCGTCCTGCATATCCTGCACGCGCTGCTTCTTGGGTTCCACGGTCAGGTTCAGGGTAAAGCCTGCCAGCGTGGTCTCCAGCTGCTCCTTGACGACCTGTGCCACCTTCTGGGGTGCATCGTCGGCATCCACCACCATGTTGAAGGTGAAGGTATCCTTGCCCAGCTCGCTCTTGGCCTGCTCGTAGTACTCCTTGGCCTTGTCGGCATCATAAGCGCAGAACTCTGCAAACTTGGTCTGGTCGGCGCTGAAATCGCTGCCGTCGGGGCCGGTGGCAAACTGCGGCGGAACGACGGTGTAGCAGGGTGCAGAGCCGTCCTTCAGCACGTCTCCGGTAATGGCATCACGATCCAGTGCAAAGGTGATGGCCTTGCGCAGGTTCTCGTTGGCCAGCTCCGGCACACCGCCGATGTTGGGGCTGATGTACCACAGGTAACCGGCACCCACGCTGGTAAACTCGGGGTCATCCTTGACCTGATCCACCTGCTCGCCGTTCAGCAGAGTCATGTCCAGAGCACCGGTCTGGTAGCTCATCAGTGCCTGCTGGCTGTCCTTGATGACCTGATAGGCCAGACCGTCCAGAGCGATCTTGCCGGCATCGTAGTAATCGGGGTTCTTTTCCAGCGTAAAGGCGGTTGCGGCAGGCTGGTAGTCGGTCAGCTTGAACGCGCCGTTGGACAGCACCGTATCGGGCTGGTGCCGAAGGTGTCCTTGCAGGTGTTGTAGAACGCCTCGTTGACCGGATAGAAGGTGGGGAAGTACATCAGGCTCAGGAAATAGCTGACGGGAACGTTCAGCTGGACTTCCAGCGTCTTGTCGTCCACAGCAGTCACGCCCAGATCGGTGACGGGCTTCTCGCCTGCAATGATCTCGGCAGCGTTGACCACCTGACCGATATCCGACAGCATATAGGAATACTCGGAAGCGGTGGCGGGGTCCACGGCGCGCTGCCAGCCAAACACGAAGTCGGCAGCGGTAACGGCTCGCCGTTGACCACTTGGCATCCCGCAGGTGGAAGGTGTAGGTCTTGCCGTCCTCACTGATGTCGTAGGTCTCGGCAATGGCGGGAACTGCTGCGCCGTCTGCATCCATCTGCATCAGACCGTCGGTGTAGTCTGCGATGACCTCAAAGGAGGTGCCGTCGGTGGCTACCTGCGGGTCCAGCGACTGAACCTCGGTCTCCAGCATGATGTTCAGGGTGCCGCCCTGTGCAGTGCCAGCTGCAGAGGAGGCAGTGCCGGAAGCGGAGGAAGCCGCCACCGAGCTGGAAGAGCCGCCGCAGGCCGTCAGAGCCAGCACAGCAGAGGTGGCACCGGCAGCTGCCAGGAAGCTGCGGCGCGAAATACGACGATCGAATTTCATATATGTTTTCCCATCTCTTTAATGCTCTACACTGATAAAGCATCAATTTCTGAAAATGCACAAGGGGCTCTGCTCCCCCTCTGGAGCTTCTGCACACCCTTGTGCCATGGCCGCATTATACATCCATCCGTCGGCAAAGAAAAGACTTTTTGCCGAATTTGTTCTCCGAAAAGGCCCATTTCTCCCCTTTGTCCAACATCCTGCCGAAAACGGAAACTAATTTTTGTATAGTTTTTCTCCTGCATTGTATTTTCATAAAGGACAACTTTCACATTAAAGCTATCACTTGTATTTCTACGAAGAACATTATACTCAATTCACTTCATTTTATTAAGAGTTGAAATCTGTTCAGCTTATATCAGTTCTCTTTGTCATTACTTCGCGATGATCCCTCTCCCGGCAGGAAAAGCAGGATAGGCGGTCTCATAAACCTGCACCCCTGCCCGGAGATCTGACACGACGCGTCCGAGAGGTTCACAGACAAAAAAGGAGCCCGCTGTACGAACACAACGGGCTCCTCTTGGTTCTGATCTTACTTCGCGTACTCGATGGCGCGGCTCTCGCGGATGACGTTGACCTTGATCTGGCCGGGATAATCGAGGGTATCCTCGATCTTCTTGGCGATCTGGCGGGCCAGCAGGATGACCTGATCATCGCTGATGACATCGGGCTTGACCATGATGCGGACTTCGCGGCCGGCCTGAACGGCAAAGGCCTGCTCCACGCCCTCAAAGCTGGAAGAGATCTCCTCCAGATTTTCCAGACGCTTGACGTAGCTTTCCACGTTCTCGCGGCGGGCACCCGGGCGGGCGGCGCTGATGGCGTCGGCAGCCTGAATGATGAAGGCCAGCGGGGTCTTGGGCTCCACATCGCCGTGGTGTGCCTCAATGGCGTGGATGATCTGGGTGTTCTCCTTGTACTTGCGGCAGATGTCCACGCCGATCTGGACGTGGCTGCCCTCGATCTCGTGATCCAGTGCCTTGCCGATATCATGCAGCAGACCGGCGCGGCGCGCCATGGTGACGTTCACGCCCATCTCGCCTGCCAGCAGACCGGCCACCCAAGCCACTTCCATGCTGTGGGTCAGGGCATTCTGGCCAAAGCTGGTGCGGTACTTCAGCCGGCCGATCAGCTTGATCAGGTCGGGGTGCAGGCCGTGGATGCCCAGCTCCATCACCGCGCGCTCGCCCTCGCGCTTCATCTGCAGTTCCAGATCGTGGCGGCACTTTTCCACCGTCTCCTCGATGCGGGCGGGGTGGATACGGCCATCGCCGATCAGGCGCTCCAGCGTCATGCGGGCCACCTCGCGGCGGGTCTGGTCGAAGGAGGACAGGGTAATGGCCTCCGGGGTATCGTCGATGATCAGATCCACGCCGGTAGCGGTCTCCAGTGCGCGGATGTTGCGGCCCTCGCGGCCGATGATGCGGCCCTTCATCTCATCGCTGGGCAGCGGCACCACACTGACGGTGGTCTCGCTGCAATGGTCGGCAGCGCAGCGGCTGACGGCCTGTCCGATGAGGTTGCGGGCGATGTTATCGCAGTTTTCCTTCAGGTCGGTCTCGTAGGCGGCAACGCGCACGGCCTTTTCGTGGGTCAGCTCCTCGTCCACCTTGTGCAGCAGCACTTCGCGGGCGTCCTCCTGGCTCAGACCGGCCAGCGTTTCCAGACGCTCCATCTCCTTGGCGCGCAGAGCGTCGATCTCTGCCAGACGCTCCTCGGCCTCGGCAGCGCGCTTTTTCAGCTCTTCTTCCTTCTTTTCCAGCGCCTCGGTCTTGCGGTCCAGCGCTGTCTCCTTCTGGTCGATGCGGTTCTCCTGACGGCTGATCTCCGCACGGCGCTGCTTGATCTCCTTGTCGGCCTCTGCCTTCTGGGCATCGACCTCGGCTTTCAGACGGAAAGCCTCGTCCTTTGCTTCCAGAACCGCTTCCTTGCGCTTCTGGTCAGCGGTCTTGATCGCCTCGTTCACCAGCCGGGTAGCCTCGGCCTCGGCGCTGCCGATCTGGGCTTCGGCAGTCTTTTTACGGTTGTTGTAACCAATAAAATAGCCCGCAGCCACGCCGACAACAGCAACGATCAAGGCCACGATCACTCCGATCGCGGTCATTGCGTTCACTCTCCTTTGTTTCAATTCAATGCAAAATTAAAAGCAGGAGACGCTGCGCAGCAGGACACGGGCAATGATATAGAAAGAGCTTTCAATGCAAAAAGTGACACCAAAACCATACGCACCACCCAAAACCGGCGGCACGGGCAAAAGCATACGGCTTTTCTCTTTACGGTTCCATTTTATATCAAACAGGCACGCTTTGCCTGAAACGGGTACAGGGTCACACTGAAACCTGCGTACAGCGTCTTTGATTCCATACTACTAAATATAGTACGAAACATTTGCCCGCTTGTCAAGAGGAAAACCCTGCCCGCAGAACATTTTGTGCAGAAAAACAAAAATAAGATGGCTGCGGCAGGCACCCCCTCAGCATCGCTGCGCGATGACCTGAGGGGGTGCTCTCCTTCAAACCAAAAGGCTGCCCGGAGAACCGGAGCAGCCCTTCTGGTTTATGATGAAAAGAAGAAAATGAAAGAGAATAGCTTATTATTTGGCGGCTTTTTCGCCCTCCGGGAAGATGATCTTATTCACAAAGAAGAAGATGACCATGGAGATGCCGCCGTTGAGCACGGTGGTGCCGATGTTGTAGATGAAGTCCGGTACCAGCAGACCGGCCACCGCCACCCAGATGCAGTTGATGGAGTTGACGATGCAGGTGATGATGCAGAAGGCCAGCACATACCAGCCGATCTGTTTTGCCAGATTGCCCTTGCTGCGGAACACAAAGTTGCGCTGGATGGGGAAGTTGATGCACTCGCCGATGACCATGGCGATCATGTAGGCGCAGAAGTAGGGCAGACCGCCGTGGGCGGCATCGTAGCCGAGGATGTTCCACTTGAAGGTCTCGCCGAACAGGGTGATGTCAATGCCCGGCCAGCCGAAGTCCACCACCGGCAGGCTTGCAAAGGCCTTGGGCAGAAATTGCAGCAGCAGGTACTTGAACACCGTGATGAGGTTGGACACGATGACGAACAGGCCGCCCTCGCGCACCCACTTGGCAGCGGCGGGGTGCTTTGCCGCGAAGTTATTCCAGAAATTCATAGCCTGCTTCCTTTCAGCTGTTTTTCAAGCGCTCTTCCATGCGGCTGTTCAGCACGAGGTTCTTCACGGCCTCAAAAATCACCCGCACAAGGCCGATGATCCAGAAGCCCTGCAGTTCCATCACGATGCCGTCCACCATGCCCATGCTGATAGCGCCGTTGGTCATTTTGGCCAGCGCCCGCAGAGGCATATTGTACTGGAACAGGATGTTCAGGTCGGGCTTGCCCTTTTTGATGCTGCGGCGCAGCAGGGTGCCCAGCACAGCAGCCGCCAGCCAGCCGATGGGGCTGCGTCCGTGTCCCATCTCGCCCAGCGTCATGTTGCGGTCGATGTGCACCTTGTTCTCCGGGATGGCATGCCCCAGCAGCGCCTCAAACTCCGCGTCCGGCACGTTCTGCACCTGTGCGGTGCGGTAATGCTCCAGATTTTTGCCCGCGTAGGGGTCGGGTGCGCCGGTGCCCGCCACCGTGACGGCGGCAGTCAAGCGGATATCGACGCTGGAAGCGCCCACCAGCAGCTGATAGCTGCCGCCCTCCACCTCCCAGCGGTCGGTCTTGACGTTCCAGTAGCGGAACGCCTTATCGTCCAGCGGGATGGTGACGGTCTTGCTCTCTCCGGCTTCCAGCTGCACCTTGGCAAAGCCCTTCAGCTCCTTGGCAGGGCGGAAAACTTTTGCATCCGGCTTTGCCACATACAGCTGCACCACCTCGGCACCTGCACAGCTGCCGGTGTTGGTGACAGTCAGGGTCACGCCGGTTTCGTCTGCTTTCAGGTCACTGTACGCAAAGCTGGTGTAGCTCAGGCCGTAGCCGAAGGGGAAGGCGGTGGGCACACCGGCGGTGTCGTAGTAGCGGTAGCCCACATACAGACCCTCGCGGTACTCCACAGTGGGGCCGTCGCCGCCGAAATGCTCCTTTGCGGGGGTGTCGGCGTAGCTGCGCGCCCAAGTCTCAGCCAGCTTACCGCAGGGGTTCTGCGCGCCGGTGAGCACCTCGACCAGTGCGCCCGCACCGGCCTGACCGCCCAAGCAGCCGTAGACCAGCGCCTTGCAGTCCTTGACCCAATCGCTTTCCAGCGAGGAGCCTGCACTCAGCAGCACCACCACGTTGGGGTTCGCTGCCGCCACAGCGGTCAGCAGTTCCAGCTGGTTTTCGGCCAACTTCATGTCGGCGCGGTCGATGCCCTCGCTCTCCTTGATCTCGTCCAGACCCATGCACAGCAGCACCACGTCGGCGTTCTTTGCCAGCAGCACCGCCTCGGCTTTCAGTGCCTCATCGGGCTTGCCCTGCCGGTCAAAGCCCTTGGCGTAGCCGACGCTGTTCAGGCCGCTCTCGGCAAGGCAATCCAAGAAGGAATCCACCTTGATGGAGTTGACGGCGCTGGAACCTGCACCCTGATAGCGGGGCGTCTGGGCAAAGTCGCCGATGACCGCCACCTTTTCCCCTTTTGCAAGGGGCAACAGGCTGTTTTCGTTCTTCAGCAGCACGATGCTCTGGGCAGCAGCCCGGCGTGCCAGTGCGTGGTGGGCGTCGGCATCGAACTTGCCGGGTGCGGCGTCCACCGCCGCCTTGGTGGTGAACACCAGTTCCAGCAGCTCCTCCAGCCGGGCGTCCACGTCCGCTTCGGTGATCTTGCCGGTCTGCACCGCCTTCATCAGCTCCCGGATGGCATCCCCGCCGGGGGCAGGCATTTCCAGCGTAGAGCCGTTCTTTACGCCAAGGGCGTGGTCGTTGCTGCCGCCCCAGTCGGTGACCACTGCGCCGTCAAAGCCCCAGTCCCTGCGCAGGATATCCATGAGCAGGTGGGCGTTCTCGTTGGCGTAGGTGCCGTTGACAAGGTTATAGGCGGACATGATGGTCTTGGGCTGCGCCTCCTTGACCACCATCTCGAAGCCGGTCAGGTAAATTTCCCGCAGGGTGCGCTCGTCCACGATGGAATCCGAGGCCATGCGGCGCAGCTCCTGACTGTTCACGGCAAAGTGCTTGGGGCAGGCGGCAATGCCGTTTTTCTGGATGCCGCGGACGTAGGCCGCCGCCATTTTACCGGCAAGGTAGGGGTCCTCCGAGAAATACTCGAAGTTGCGGCCGCACAGGGGGCTGCGCTTGATGTTCAGGCCGGGGCCCAGCAGCACCGACACGCCCTGTGCCGCTGCTTCTTCGCCCATGGCTGCGCCCATAGCCTCGCCCAGTGCCGGATCCCAGCTGTTGGCAACGGTGGCCGAGGTGGGGAAGCAGGTGGCGGGCACACTGGGGTTCAGGCCCAGATGGTCAGCTGCGCCCGCCTGCTTGCGCACGCCGTTGGGGCCGTCCGACAGGGTAATGGCCGGGATGCCCTTGCCCGGCAGCGCCCGGGTGGTGAACACCGTGCCGCCGCTCAGCAGGGCGCATTTTTGTTCCAGGCTCAGTTTTGCAATAATATCCTGATATTTCACGGGGAAATCTCCTTTCAGTAGAAACGGTATTGCCTTTGGAAACAGGACCACGCATAAGGAGAAGAAGCGTGATTCTGTTTCCAAAAGGGAACACGGCTGCGGGTCGTAACTGCCGTGCAGCCGTGTTCCGGGATTAGAAGAAAGACAGTTTTGATTACGGGTCAGTACTTATGCCTTACTCACATCCGCACCTGCATTGGTATTAGCCAGCGTTTTATTATACTTGCGGCGGCGAAGAATCACCACAACACCTGCCAGAACCAACACATAGACAATCACACTGCCTACCAGTGCAGGCGTGCGCCACATAGGCACAGGCGCATCTACATCTACACCGTAGCTATTCGCCAGCGTATACAGATACTGATGTGCAGCTTCGCGCATCTTCAGCTGACCGGTAGCAGTCTGGCTCAGGTTATCGAAGGTCTTAGTGCCCCAGCCAAACAGCAGATTGGTACCACCTGCCAAGACAGCTTTTTCAATATCCATAAAGCCATGCTCCTCGTTGTTATCCGTAATCACAGTGCCAATAAAGCCCCATTCATTACGCAGAACATTGGTCAGTAGTGCAGTACTTGCACCGGCCCAAGTAGTACCAATATTATTGTAGGAAGACATCACAGCCGTGCTGCCGCCTTCCTTCACAGCCTTTTCAAACGGCACGAAGTAAATTTCACGCATTGCCTGCTCATCGGCCCAGGTGCACAGGCCATAATGACGCCAGGTTTCACGCTCATTCAGTGCAAAATGCTTAATGTAGCAGTACATACCATTTTTCTCTGCCGCACCAACAGTAGCAGCGGACATGGAACCAGAAAGGAAGCCATCCTCAGAATAGTACTCAAAGTTACGGCCAGCAAATGCATTGCGGTGGGTATTAGCACCAGGTGCATACCAGCCGGAAATATTCCACGCCTTTCCTTCCTGCGAGATTGCATCGCCAAATTCAGAAGCCAGGTCTACATTCCAAGTAGCCGCCAGCAGAACTTCTGCCGGATAAGTAACCGTCTTATATGTGCAGGTACCCATAAAGGCATCGAACACATAACTCAGAGCGGCAGGTCCGTCCATTTCATAAGTCTGTCCCTTACCGATATTATCAACTGCTGCGCTTCCCCAGCCATCTGCGCCCAGCAGTTTGTACATATCATCAAGGGTCAGCTGATCCAGCAGCTTATCCCACTGTGCATCATCATAGGCAAGGCCTTCCATGTCTTTCAGAGTAAGGCCATTCTTTGCACCAAAGGTCGGCGCAGTGTCATCTGCATCCACATAGCTATCATCCACTAACAGCGCATTGTTGAAGGCTTCCAGCTGTTCAGCAGTTGCTTCCTTGCTGGTACCGGGAACGATCTGCCAAGTGTCACGGTTGAGGTAAGCCACATCACCAGCTGCATCATCAAACTGATTTGTTGCTACCACTTCGTCCGAAGAGCGCTTGCCGACATACTTGCAGTTTTCCACACCACTGCCAAACGCACTGTCTTGGAACACTTCATTCTCAGCAACCTTGCAGGTCATGGTCAGATTATCTTTCACCGTATGAGAATCCGTACGCAGAGAAATCTGATACTCGCCAGCTTCCAGCACGTAGGAACCGGTAGAAGTGTAGTACTTCTGTGCATCATAAGAAGCCATCTGCTCTACCGGCATAGAAATCGTAACCGTTTCCGTTTCGCCCGGCTGCAATTCCTTCGTCTTTGCAAAGCCGCCCAGTACTTCGCCAGCCTTCTGCAAGCCGCTGCCGCCTTCAGCTGCACTGTAATAGGGCGCACTGTAATACAGTTCCACAACATCTTTGCCAGCCACATTGCCAGTATTGGTAACTTTGACATTCCACTCCAGCGTATCCTGTGCGGTAACGGTAGTCGGAATCGTGTTTTCCAGTTCCCAGTCAAAGCTTGTGTAGCTCAAGCCATAGCCAAAGGGGAACTGCACTACATCATTGTAGGAAAGTCCCGTCAGATTTTCTCCTTCACGGGTAGTGTAATCGTAGCTTTCACGGGTTCGTAATAACGATATCCCACATAAATGCCTTCCTGATACTCTACAAGGTAGGCAGGATGACTTTCGAAGTTTTTGAAGCAGTCCTTAGAGTTGGTATACTCAAAGGTATCAAAGTTGTAGTAAGAAGGGGTCGTTTCTACTGCATAAGGGTAGATATCCGGCAGACGGCCAGAGGGGTTGACTGCGCCCGTCAGAATGTTGACAATTCCAATCGTGCCCACATCACCGGGATCACCGATCCAGAGGGCTGCATCAACGCCTTCATCATTCAGGAAGCCCAGTTCCATAGCATTGCCTGAATTGATCAGAACGATAACATTATCAAATGTCGCTTCTGCCTGTTCCAGCAAAGACTGTTCCGCACTGTTCAGTTCCAGATAATGCTTGCTCTGATCCGGTGCATACGAGGTATTTTCAGCCATCGAAGTGGGCAGGTCATTGCCTTCACCGCCCTTGCGGGAGAACACGACCACAGCAGTATCCGAAAAATCCTTCATTGCTTCAAATGAGCAGTCTCCAGTATACTGGTACTCCACACCCATGTTCTTAGCCAATTCCTCGGTTGCAGGCAGTTCCGGGATGGAAAAATCAACAGAGAATGTATTTCCGCCTTCGTTGTTTTTGGGGCTATAGAGATTGACCAGATTTTGATTCACTTCAAAACCTGCATCCGTAAAGGCTTTTACAAAATCTGTCCGGTTTGCAGTGTAGCTGCTGCCACCGGAACCCGTACCGCCATAAACCGGATTTGCGGAAGCATAGCCCAGAAGATTGATTTTTCGGTTTGTTCCTGCCAACGGCAGAGCGCCGTCATTTTTCAGAAGGACCGCGCCTTCCTCCTCGATTTTCTGAGCCACTGACAAACCATTTGCATAAGATGTTTTTTGCAATTCCGGGTCTCCATTCTGGCCAGGGAATGCCTTGTCCAGAGAACTGGGAAACACACCAAACATTGCTACATCTGCCACTATTCCAACTGCCAGTAAGAGTGCTGTAACAGCTGTCAGCAACTTTGTGGGCTTTTTGTTGTTCGGATCGCGCTTCATTGTGTTGTCTCCTCCATATTCTTTTATATTTTTTGGGCCGTACCCAACTGTGACCCATTATAACGGATATTTGCGCATCGTTATCATCTTTTGCACAATCTGTCGTTTTGGATACACAGTTTGCAAAAGTTACAATAAATTTTCAATTTTTATTGTGCTAATACACAAATTTTATCCCACTGTATTTGTGCACCCTGCCAGACAACAAAAAAACGGCAGGGGATACCTGCCGTAAAAATTATTTGTTTTTGGGCAGCGGAAATAAGATCCGCAGGGTGCACCAGTTGTTTTCCCAGTGCAGCGTCATGCTGCCGCCGTGCTGCCCGACGGTGGTGCGGACACTTTTCAGGTCCGACCCCTGCTGCGGCAGACCGTCCGCATCCAGTGCCGGGGCGGCCTCTGTATAATGCTCGAACCGCAGCATGGCAAAACCGCCCTGACTGTACACCGCCACCTTGATGAGCCGCTTTTCGGGGTCCGGCTCGGCGCGCACGGCGGCAATGGCGTTGTCCAGCGCCACGCCCACGATGGTGCACAGCTCCCGGATGGTGAGAAAGCCCAGCATCCTGCCGTCCGCTACACTGGTGATGGTAATGTTCTCCTGCTGGCATTCCATGGTCTTGGCGGTGAGCAGGGTATCCAGCACCGGGTTGCCGGTCTTGTTCTCGGCCTCGTACTGGCGGATGTTCTGCTCCATGGCAGCAATGGCGGCGTTCTGCTTGGTCTGGTCCTGCTCCTCCCGGATGCGGGCAAGCTGGACTTTCAGTTCATGGTACCGCCGGTTGATGAGGTTGATGCCCTCCTTGCTGCGCTTGTACTGCTCGTACTGGCGGTGCAGCACCTCGTCCATGGCGGCAAGCTCGCTGTGCAAAGCGTTCTCCTGCAGCTGCTCGTGCTGCACAGATAAGATCAGCACGCCGGAAAAATCCACCAGTGTGCGGATGGAAAAAATGCTCATGTTGATCTCGCTGCCGGGCAGAAAGCCCAGATTGCTCACCGCAAAGGCAGTCAGCGCCAACATGACCGCCGTCAGGGCGGCACTGCCGCCGATCTGTAAGTGCCCGGCGGGCTGGGGACGGCGGTGCTGCAGATAGCACATGATGCCGAACAGCGTCCCATACACCAGCGCCAGCAGCAGCAAAGACAGCGGCTCCCATGGGCCGCGGGCGGGCCAGAGGGCGCAGTGCAGCTGCCACTCCACGCTGGCGGCAAGCTCTGCCAGAATAAACGCCCGGGCGCAGTGATACCCGGCTTCCAGCAGGGTGATGCTCCACACACCCCATAAATATAAGTAGGAAAGCCCGATGGCCGTTACCATGCAGGGGATCCAGAGCCCGCCGGGCACGTTGCCCGTCAGCTCCAGAAAGGCCGACAGCACCGCCGCCCACAGCAGGGTGATGCCCCCGGTGACCGCCCTGGAAAAGCGGGGCGCAAGCGCCGGGGTGAACAGCAGCACCGCCAGACACTCGGCAAGGGCGGTGTACAGCCGGGGGATATCCGGCAGCGCGGTCATGAGCCTTCACCTCCGATGTAATCGGTCAGGGCGGCAAGAAAGGCCTTGCGCTTGGGACGGCTGACCTGCAGCTCGCAGGGGCCCACCTGCACGGTGCTCTGCCGCAGCTCCCGCACCTGTGCCAGATTGACAAGGTAGCCGCTGTTGCAGCGGGCAAAGGGGCAGTCTGCCAGCTTTTCCTCAAAGGCCTTGAGGGCGCCGGGGGCGGAAAAATCGCCCTCGTCGGTGTAAAAGTGCACCCGGTGACCCTCGCTTTCCAGATAATAGATGCTTGCGGTGTCCAGCCGGCGCAGCCCGCCCTCCACCGGCACGGTCAGGTAGTGCTTTGCCCGCTTTTCCAGCCGGGCAACCGCCTTGAGCAGCTGCTGCGAAAGGCAAAGTAGGGCACCGGCTTCAGCACATAGTCCAGCGCTCCCACCGAGTAGCCCCGGATGGCGTACTGCGCCATATTGGTAATGAAGATCAGGATGACGTCTGCATCCATCTGCCGGATGCGCTCTGCCGTGGTCATGCCATCCAGATGCTTCATCTCCACATCCAGAAAAATAATATCGTAGACCGCGCGGTAATCCTCCAGAATATCCACCCCGTCCGCAAAGACCGTCACTTCAAACTCTGTCCCGTACTGCCGGGTATACCGCCGGACATACTCCTGCAATACCCCCTGTACCTCCGCGTCGTCCTCTACGATCGCCACCCGGATCATGACCGCACCTCCCTTACCACACCTTTGTGGAACTGTTACGGCTCTATTATAGCGCAATCCCGCCGGGTTTGCCAAGGGGGCACTCCGCAACAAAGGGCAGGGCGGCCCACAGGCCGCCCTGCCCTTTGTATTGAGTTCCCTTACGCTCACGCCCAGTTCTTCCGGCCGTAGCGGGTGGTCAGCTGGCAGATCTCTTTCTGGAGTTTCTTGGTCAGCTGGGTCTTTTTCAGCCGCCAGCGCCAGTTCTGGCCTACGGTGGAGGGCTTATTGATGCGGGCGGCGTTATCCAGCCCCAGCCAGTCCTGCATGGGGATGGTCAGCATGTGATGCAGACCGAAGGGCAGCAGCAGACGCTCCAGCGTACCATAGATGAACGGAGCCAGAATGGGAGAAGTCTCGGAAGAGTTGGCGATCCAGATGCCGAAGTTATTGATGCCGGTCTGCACCACAGGCCAGAACAGCGACAGCACGATGGAAATGACCACCGAGTAGACAGCGTAAAAAACGCTGCATCCTCCGGGGGGTATTTTTATGCCCCAAAAGGCACAAAAGAATGCCCGCCCACCTGTGGAAAACCACGGTGAGCGGGCATTTTGCGTTTTATTGTTTGTGCCGCTGTAAAAGCGTTCAGAGGGCGGTGGTCTGGGGTACCAGCCGGAAGAGCATTACGGGCAGCGCGCTGTTTGCAAAATCCAGCGTATAGATGAGCTTTCCGCGCTCTGTTTCAAAAGGCAACTCGGCCTGTGTGCCGTCCGGGGCAATGCGCACAAGCTTTTTGCCTTCCAGCAATCCGGCGGGCAGCGCGAGCCTTACCCGGCCGGTGGGCTGCGTCAGGTTGCCTGCGGTTTCAAAGGCCACGCTCAGGTATTCCCCATTCGTCCGTGCGGTCACATCCTCCGCAAAAAGACTGCCGCTGTTAGCCCACGCCGTTGCGGCTTCGATCATTTCCAGCTGCGCAGCGTTTTCTGCCTGCCCGCACACGGGGCAGAAGGTCAGGGTTTCGCCTTCCGCAGTGCGGAAAGTAAACTTCCGGCAATCCGTGCTGCCAGTGTGCGCGCAGCCCTGCCGCAGACAATCGGCGCTCTGAGAGCCGGTTCCGTTCGGGGACCATGCACCGAACTGGTGTCCCAGCTGATCCGTTGGGTCTGCGGTGTAGCTGTCTTTGCAGCGGGAGCAAGTAAAGATGGTATAGCCGTCTGTTTCACAGGTAGGCTCTACGGTAACAGCCTGATAATCATGGTTCAGTGCGGGCAGCTCCGCATAGGTGGTATAGTCGCAGCGGGAGCAGGTATCGTAAGCCCAGCCCTTTTCTGTGCAGGTGGGGGCTTGCGCTACGTGACGCACCAAATCATGGTTCAGTGCGGGCAGCTCTTTGCGGGTGGTATAGCCGCAGCGGATGCAGCGGTCGTAAGTGTCCCAGCCGATTTCCGTACAAGTGGGGGCTTTTGCTGCGTGCTGCACCAGATCATGGTTATTTGGGTCTTTTTCGCCGTATTCCCCACCACACGCCTCACAGACCGCTTTGGCGGTGCAGGTTGCTGTGCCACCGAAACAGCTTGCAGTATCAACTTCGGAGCAGTAGTTCATGCAGCTGCGGATGTGTGTGCCGTTGCCGGCGGATGACCACTTGCCCCCATGCGTGACCGCCGTAGTAACTCCCTCCGCAAGTTTCGCACATTCCCAGACTGTCGCAGGCCGCGTAGCCGCCGCTGCAGGGTGCGGTCTCTTTTGCGTCGCAGTTGCTGCGCGTGCATCTGCGGGTGTGCGTGTTCGTGCCGTCGTAGTTAGGCGTCCACGCGCCCCAGTCGTGACCGAGAATGCCGTATTTCGCGCCGCATTTTTCACAGGTTTTGCCTGTGGTGCAGGTGGGAGTTTCGGTACCGCCGGTATGTACCTGTAAAAGCGTAACATTGCCATCGTTGTGGCAGGACTGGCATGCATCTACACAAACCTTATGATAGGTCGAATCATATTTTTCGTATCTGCGGACCTCACGTTCTTCCCCTAATCCCACACGCGTGAGCAGTACACCGGGACTGTTTCTGCCGCCGCTTTTAACACGATCCCCGGTATCAGGCACACCATTGCCAGCACCGTCAAACACCAGATCAGCCATTTTTCATGTTTGCTCCCTCCTTATCATCAAACCTTGTTATCCTTTCAGATCAAACTGCACGGACAGCGATGCAAGCACGGCATCTACCACCTTCCGCGCCCTGGGCAAGCATATCGATCTCCGCCACAAAAGCGATGACCTGCTCGCGCTCCTGCGCGGGGACCTGCAGCGCACTCAGGCTCATGCTCAGATAGCGCCGTATTTTGCGCTCCAGCGTAAAGTAGGGGTCGCACCGCCGTGCCATGTAGCCGCGCATCATGCCAGCCGTGCCCAGCTCCATCTCGTAGAAATCGCACTCGGCGCACCCGGCAGATACGCGCTGAACGCCGCCTGCAGCTCGGCCGTGGTGCTGCGGTGAATGATCTCCGCCGTTGCGGGGAAGGTGTACGCTTCCACATAGATATCCCGCAGATTCTCGCTCAGCTCGGTCATCGCAAGCTGCAAAGCCGTCTCCACCGCGTAGAGGTACACCGGCGAGGGGGCGTTTGCCGCCAGCGGCCTTACCGCACCGAACTGCCTGCTGAACATCATGCCGATCAGCTCGGTCAGCACACCGTCCTTGGTGCGGAAAATATTCTGGAACGACCCGGCAGAAACATCTGCTTCCTTTAAAATTTCTGCCACCTTGGTGTTCGTGTAGCCTTTTTCCAGAAAAAGCCGGACACAGGCGGTCAGGATCCGCCGTTTTGCTTCTTTGCTGTCGTATCTGCGCGCCATTGGAAATCATCCTTTTCTATAATTGGTTTCTGACCCAATTATATATTGATTCGAGAATTGCGTCAAGTAAACTTTTAAGGGCGTATTTTGGGCAGTTTGACGAGGGAGAGCTTTCTGCGGGTGCGCATCCGGGCAAAACAAAGCGCAATGGACATTGCTGTTATCCGCTGCCGCAGGCGAACCCACCATCTCCATGACGGCTCTTTTGGAGTTGCTCTTTGCGTAAGATAGCAAGATAAATCTTATTTCTGACAGAAAGAGCCGAACCCGTGCAACGAGTCCGGCCCTTTCTGTGCTTTGGTTGGATCTTAAGCAAAGTTATGGTAAATGAAGAAGTTGGCTTTGGGAGTTTACAGCAGGCTCAGTGCTTCCTCGTCTGCCACAAGGATGCAGTCCGGATGCAGCTGCAGGATGCTGCCGGGGCAGGCAGGGGTCACAGGGCCGGTCACGGCGTCCTTGACGGCCTGTGCCTTGGCTTTACCGTTGGCTACCACCAGCACCTTGCGTGCCTGCATGATGGTCTTGATGCCCATGGTGTATGCCTGTTTGGGGACAAGGGCCTCGTTGCCGTCAAAGAAGCGCTTGTTGGCTTCGATGGTAGTGGGTGCAAGGTCGATGCAGTGGGTCTCCAGCTCAAAGGCTTCGCCCGGCTCATTGAAGCCGATATGACCATTGGGGCCGATGCCCAGCAGCTGCAGGTCGATGCCGCCCAGCTTGTGGATGATACCGTTGTAACGGGCACACTCGGCGGCGGTGTCCAGATTGGTGCCGTCCGGCAGGTTGGTCTTGGCCGGGTCGATATTCACCTTGCTGAACAGGTTCTCATTCATGAAATACCAGTAGCTCTGGGGGTGCTCCTTGGGCAGGCCGCGGTACTCATCCAGATTGACAGTAGTGACCTCGGAGAAATCCAAATCGCCTTTGTTGTACCAGTCCACCAGTTGGGCATAAGTGCCCACCGGGGTGCCGCCGGTGGCAAGACCCAGTACACAGTCCGGCTTCATGATGACCTGTGCGGAGATGATGTTGGCCGCTTTGCGGGACATATCCTGATAATCTTTTGCGCGGATGATCTTCATAATAATACTCCTTTTATAGTACCGTTACGCCTGCGTTCCGGCAGGCCTGTAAAAATTCTACGGGCAGCTTTCCGTCCGAGATCACAATATCAATATCGGACAGCTCGCAGATGTGGAACGTGCTTTTCAGTCCGATCTTGGAGGAATCCAGCAGCACGGCTTTCTGCTCACAGCGGCGGAGCACGGTCTGCTTGAGCCGTGCTTCATCCTCCACGCCGCAGGTAAAACCGGTTTCCGGGCTGTAACTGGTCACGCCCAGCAGCAGCAGATCAAAGTTGATGCCCTCCATCGTCTGGATGCTCTGTGCACCGCAGACGCTCATGCTGAACCGGTTCAGGCTGCCGCCCGGCAGGGACACATGGGGCTTTTCCAGCTTTGCCAGCTCCATGGCGCAGCTCAGGCCGCTGGTGTAGATGAGCATGGGCTGATCCGGGATGCACCGGGCCACTGCTGTGGCGGTGCTGCCGGAATCCAGAAACAGGGTGGTGTTGGGGCGCAGCAGCGCAGTGGCTTTTTCGGCAATGATCTGCTTTGCTTCGGCATTGCGGGCGGAACGGCGGCTCAGCAGGTCGTCTGTACCTACCACCTGCTCCACCGACTTGACACCGCCATGCACCCGCACCACACGGCGGGCTTCATCCAGTGCTTTCAGGTCGGTGCGCAGGGTCATTTCCGAAACGGAAGGGAAAGCTTCCTTGAGCTGGGCAAAGCTAATGCTGCCTTTGCGGTTCACCAGCTCCACGATTTGATTGCGGCGTTGTTCCATGGGGGATTCCTCCTGTCTGCGTTTGTCCTGTCCCATGGCACGTTCTGCTTAGTCCTCCGGGTTGAAGTTTGCCAGCAGATATTCCTCTGCTTCCGGGCACCACAGGCCGTTGTGGGCATCCACGATGTCAGCCAGTGCGGTATAGCGGGGGTCGTTGTCCTGTTCGCCCTTGGCACGCAGATCGGTCAGGGCGATGAGGGGCATGGTCAGGTGGGTGTAGATCAGCTTTTTGCCGCCGGGGATCTTGGGCAGGTTGAGGGTGGTCTCGGCAGCGGCGTTCAGACCGCCGATGTGGGTGACCATCACAGCCGGATCGATGCGCTTAGCGGCGGTCAGTTCCAGCGACTCGATCATGTCGCGGTATTACCGCCGGTGGTGCCCATGACATGGGTAGAATTGTAGTGCACATCGTAGAAGTTCATCTTGGCGCTGAACTGCTTGTCGGTGGGGCCTGCAAAGAAGTTCAGGCAGCCGTCACGACCCAGCACAGCACTGGACAGCTCCACCACCGGCGCGATGGGGGCGTAGCAGAACACATCATCAAAGCCGGTACCGCCGGTCAGCTCCCGCAGCTCGGCAGCGGGGTCTGCCATGTTGGCGGTGTTGACGAAGTACAGGTCGATGCCGTCCTTCTCCTTGACCTCCTTCGGGGGGAAGAGGGACTCCGCACGGGCCAGACGATCCTCGTTGATATCGGTGACCACCACCATGCCGGGGCGCACATCACGGTGCAGTGCGTAGGTCAGAGCACCCAGACCCATGGGGCCTGCACCGGCCAGAATCGCCAGCTTGCCACCCTTCTTGATGCCCATATCGTGATGGTACACCCCCATCTTGGTGTGGTAGGCGGCGTTGAAAGCACCGATGGAGCAGCTCATAGGCTCGGCCAGAGAAGCCTCGTAGTAAGCACGGCCCTTGTACTCCAGCAGGCAGCCCAGTTCCATGACCTCGGCAGGGATGATGCAGTAGGTGGCGTCGCCGCCGAAGAACTCGTAGGAGTAGCCGGGGCTCCACATGGTGCCCTTGTAGTTCAGGGCGGGCTGCAGGGTGAACTTCATGCCGGGCTTGAACTTGTCCTGATGCGCCTTGCCCACCTTGACGATATCACCGGCGAACTCGTGACCCATGATGGCGGGGTGCTCGGCTACATCCGGATGCACACGCTTGTGACCAGTGCCGAGGATGGCGCACTTGTAAGTAGACATGCAGATGCTATCGGAAACGACCTTGACCAAGATCTCATCGTCCTTGATCTCCGGCAGTTCAAAAGTATCCAGACGCAGATCGTTGGCGGCGTGCAGACGAACAGCTTTGACTTTCATAATGAAACTCTCCTTTTATTATAACAGTTACCGTTGTGTTTTCAAGAAGTTTTACAGATGCTGGAAGGTGACCAGCGGCAGCAGTTCTTCGATCTGGCTGCGCTCTGCGGCCTGTGTGCCGCTGCACATCACATTGGCGGCTCCTGTGGCGATGGACAAGCGAACGGTGTTTTCTTCGCTAAGCCCTTCCGCTTCGGCGTAGGCGAGAGCGGCGACCACGCTGTCGCCGGCACCCACCGTGCTGCCCACTTTGACCTTCAGTGCCGGAGCGTAGATCACGCTGTCCTTGCGGAGATACAGCGCACCCCGACCGCCCATGGACACCACCACATGTTCGATGCCCCTGCGGATGAGCGCCTGACCGGCATCGGCCAGTTCATCCAGCGTTTTCAGCTCCCGGCCCATCATGCGGGAAAGCTCGTCGTTGTTGGGTTTGACCAGATAGGGAGCAGCCTTCAGCCCCTCTGCCAGCAGCTCGCCGTCTGCATCCAGAAAGACCTTTGCCCCTGCCTTTTTGCAGGATTCCACCCATGTGTAGTAGGTGTCCTTGGGGGCACCCTTCGGCAGGCTGCCTGCCAGCACCACGATATCCCCCCGTTTCAGTTCCTTCAGCAGGTCGTACAGCAGGGCGGTCAGCTCCGGGGCATCTACCTCGATGCCCGGCTCGTTGATGTCGGTGTTGGTGTGGTTTTCCGGGTCGATGACCTTCAGGTTCGTGCGGGTCTCGCCGGGCACGAAACGGAAGTTGTGGGCAAGCCCTTCACCGTCCAATGCGTCCTGAATGGCTTTGCCGCTGTTACCGGCCAGAATGCCGATGGCCTTGCTGGTCCCACCCAGCTTTGCGATCACCTTGCTGACGTTGATGCCCTTGCCACCGGGATCGGTACGCATCTTAGTGATCCGGTTTACGGTGTCCAGCGCAAGGTTCGGGATCTCAACGGTCTTGTCCAGCGCCGGATTCAATGTTACGGTGTAGATCATGGGAACAACAGCCTCCTTCACGATTGTTGTTATGAAACTCGAAACTGTTGAAACGAAAGCTCTGGCATTATAATACCAACAGTTCTCGCCCCTGTCAAGCTGTTGTTTCAACAAATTGCACTGCGTGTTTTTGGTGCTTTTCGCCAACTTTCTGGGATACATGATTTTTGATTCAAAAGTTCTCTAATAGGTATCTTGTTACAACAACAAAAAACTCCCGGCTCTGCCCAAAAAGGCAAAAGCCGGGAGTTCGTTTTCAGTTCATTTTGTGTGCGGCGGTTTGCAGTCCGCAAAAAAGCCACGGTCAAAGCCCTGTTCCAACAGGTCTGCCGCTTCCTGCTGCTGTCCGGTGCGCAGTGCCTCCATCAGCCGGGGCGTTTCGATCAGCTGCCCGCTGACATTCTGCATGACCTCCACCGGGACGCCGTTCCCGTCATCCGGGGCCAGCAGCACCAGTGCCCCCAGCACGATGCGCCCCGGCTCATAGACCGGCGGCTGTGCCTGCAGATAGCCCAAACGGCAGTCCTTTACCGCACTTGTCCTGCAATGGAGCAGCAGGGCATACAGGGGTTTGATGTAGGTATCGCCCAGCGTTTCACGGCGGCGAAGCTGCTGCTCCACCAGCCGGGCGTCCGCTTCCTGCGGGCAGAACAGCTGCGCCGCTGCATGGATGAGGGCAGCGCGGCTGCGGAGCCTTGACGGGCTGGATGGTCAGATGTTCCAGCAGCCCGGTCATGGACCGGGTCAAGCGTGCATAATACTGCAGCTGGAGCCTGCACAGGCTGTATCCTGCACGGGCTGCACCGCCGGTTCCGGTTCTGCGCGGTTCTGGCTGTACCGCGTAATAGCGTCCTTCAGCACGGCACGGTCTGGCTCCAGCAGGGAAGGGCTGATGCACACCGCCGGGTAATCCAGTTCCAGCGGCACGGTGGAGATAATGAAGTCGATTTTTCTCCGACGCAGGTCGGCAGTGTTCAGCTCCCGCACCGAGCAGCACCCCTCTACCTGCAAAGAGGGAAACTCGTTTCCCAGCCGGGAAGCCAGAAAGCGGCTGGAACCCATGCCCAGCGGACAGGCCACTACCACCCGCAGCCGCAGCCGGAACATGGCATTCTGTTCCAGCACTGCGCCAAAGTGCATGGCAAGGTAGGCCGCTTCGTCGTCCGAGATGGCGGGCAGAACGAATTGCTGCTGCACCGCATCACAGGCGGCGCGGGTGGCTTTCCACAGGCCGGGGTAGTCGGTGCGGATGGTGTCCAGCTGGGGGTTTTCGGTACGAATGTTCTGCTCCACCCGCAGCAGCATGGGGCGCAGGTGGCAGTACAGGTCATCCCGCAGGGAGGTGTAACCGGAAAGGTCTGTGTGCAGCGCCTTTTCCATTTCCCGGATAAGGGCGGCTTCCAGATTCCGCAACTCCATCTCCTGTGCGCTGCCCCAAGGGTCCTCTGCGCCCAGATAGGCGGAGAGATACAGTTCCAGATACTGCGCTTCCTCAGACGGCAGGGTCAGCCCGAGGCGCGGTTCAGCGCCGCCACCAGCCGGGCAGCATGATTGCCCGCCGGGCGCAGCCTCTGGGGGCGCTGCCCTTGTCGCCGCCCTGCCGCAGCTGCTGAATGGTCAGGGTGCAATGGATCGCCAGCGCCAGAAAGCCTGCATCCGGCAGATGGAGCTGCTCTTCCTGTTCAAACTGCTGCAAAGCCGCCCAGACCTTTTCGGCCGTTTTTGTATCCAGCAGGGTCGAGAAGATCTCGTTTTCCGGCATCCGTCCGCAGAGCACCTCTGCCAGTTCCTTTTCCGGCATACTGCTGCGCAGCAGGGCAGACACCACCCTCCGGTAGGAAGAAGCATCCCCCTGCAGCCAGACCCCCACGCCGGGGCGGCGGAACATCTCCACCCGGTAGGGGTGTAGCTTGGTCTCAAGTTCATCCAAGTCTGCAGACAGCGTGCTTTCCGAAACGCCAAGCGCCCGTGCCAGTACCGCTGTTTTGCAGGGCTCCTGCTCGCTGAGCAGCCTTGTCAAAAGCTGCTGCCGCCGCTCTGCGCGGGAAAGTTCTTTCCTGTCGCCGCTGTTCAGCTGGGTGCGCAGTGCGTCTCGCCGCTCCGGCGCTTCATCCAGCAGCAGACCCTTGCCGGGATTCCGCACAAAATGCGCCCCGGCAGCCTGCCATCCACTGCTCCACAGCGGGCAGCTCCCGCAGCACGGTGCGGCGGCTGACCCCGATGCTTTCAGCCAGCGCCGCCGCCGTCACCCAGCCCTGCGGAAGGCTGAGCAGCTGCTCGATCAGCTTCCGTGCATTTGCCGACAGTTCCTCACGATACACCGCACCCATGTTGCTTCTCTCCTTTTTCCAAAAGTCACCCATTGCTTCTATTGTAACATAGTGCCACCCCGTCTGCCAGCCCCCAACGCAGAAAAGAAGTTGTGTGTTTTTTGTCACCATTGCCCGGTGACAAAAGCTTCCTTGTTCCCGTCTTGTATCCCGGCGCATCAGCAAATATGCACAAATCACCCGCGCATCCATTGGAAATGTTGCCGTATCAGCCCACTGGTGTCACCATCCTCCGGTGACAACCCCACCGCTTGTCACCATTGAAATCCGGCGCAGTATCGGCTAGAATAGTGCCAGAACGAAACGAAAGCTCCTCCGAACAACCGTCCGCAGGCCGCAGCTCCCATGCCACAGGAGCTGCACCGCCTGCCTTTCAAGTGAAAAAGGAGAGCTACAAATGAAAAACGCTGTTTCCCGCTTTGGCAAGTTCCTCAGCGGCATGGTCATGCCGAATATCGGCGCATTCATCGCGTGGGGCTTCCTCACTGCTCTGTTCATTGAAGCGGGCTGGTTCCCCAACGAAAAGCTGGCCAGCATGGTCTCCCCGATGCTGACCTACCTGCTGCCCATCCTCATTGCAGGGCAGGGCGGCAAGATGATTGCAGGCGACCGCGGCCGTGTCATCGCCGCCATCGCGTGGTGGGCTGCATCTGCGGCTCGGACTACACCATGCTGATGGGCGCCATGGTCATGGGCCCTCTGGCCGGCTGGGTCATCAAGCAATTCGATAAGAAGGTAGAAGGCCATATCCCCGCCGGTTTCGAGATGCTGATCAACAACTTCTCCATCGGCATTCTGGGTATGCTGCTGGCCATCCTCGGCTACTACGTCATCGGCCCGTTCATGACCGCCATCCTCACTGTGCTGACCGCCGGTGTGGACTTCCTTGTGGCACACAGCCTGCTGCCGCTGGTGTCCATCTTTATTGAGCCTGCAAAGGTATTGTTCCTGAACAACGCTATCAACCACGGCATCTTCAGCCCCATCGGTGCAAGCCAGGCTGCTGAGACCGGCCGCTCCATCATGTATATGCTGGAAGCCAACCCCGGTCCCGGTCTTGGTGTCCTGCTGGCCTACTGCTTCTTCTGCAAGGACGACACCACCCGCCAGTCCGCTCCCGGTGCTGTCATCATCCACCTGCTGGGCGGCATCCACGAGATCTACTTCCCCTACATCCTGATGAACCCCGTGATCATCATCGCCCCCATCGTGGGCAACTTCTGTGCCATCCTGTTCTACTCTATGACCGGTGCAGGTCTGTCCGGTCCTGCTTCTCCCGGTTCCATCATCGCCTACATGGCAATGGCTCCCCGGGATTCCATTCTCACCGTTCTGCTGGGCGTTGTCATCGCCGGTGCAGTCTCCTTTATCCTGTCCTCGGTCATTCTGAAAGCGACCTCCGGTCACACCAAGAGCCTGACCGATGCCCAGAACGAAATGAAGGAGATGAAGGCACAGGCCAAGGGCGAGATCCCCGAGCCTACTGCCGTGAATGTCGGCCAGATCCGCAAGATCGTCTTTGCCTGCGATGCCGGTATGGGTTCCAGCGCCATGGGTGCTACCAAGTTCCACAACCGCATTAAGGCGGAGCGCCCCGACTTGACCGTGACCAACTCCAGCGTGGATACCATCCCCGCCGACGCGGACGTGGTGGTCTGCCAGCGCGTTCTGGCTGACCGCGCCGCCAAGTGCGCCCCGCAGGCACAGCTTGTTACATTGGATAACTTCCTTGCAGATCCGCATCTGGACGCATTGTACAACGCACTGACCTCCACTACCCCGGCACTGGATGCCAAGGCCGAAGCTGCCGCCAATGAGGAGATCGTATCCGACCTACGCAATGCAGCCGTAGCCCCTCTGGCGGCTGCCGTGACCGAGGCTTCCAAAGCCAACGATTCCGTGATGAAGATCCAGGCGGAGGACATCCAGCTGGGTCTGCCCTCCGTCACCAAGGAGGAGGCCATCCGTGCCGCCGGTGCGCTGCTGGCAAAGCGCGGCTATGTGGATGACAGTTACGCCGATGCCATGGTGGAGCGCGAAAAGCTGGTGAGCACCTACATGGGCATGGGCGTAGCCATTCCCCACGGCACCAGCCAGAAGAAGGGCACCGTTAAAAAGTCCGGCGTTGTTCTGCTGCAATATCCGCAGGGCGTGGACTTCGGTGATGAAAAAGCCTACCTCGTGTTCGGCATTGCCGGTGTCGGCAACGACCATCTCGACCTGCTGGGCAATGTCTGCGAGATCCTTGAAGACGAGGATGCGCTGGAACAGCTCAAGACCACTTCCGATATGAACTATGTGCTGGAGCACTTACAATAACGATTCCAAAAAGGAGAGATTTTTATGAAGAGCATCGATATCACCATTCAGGACAAAGAAGGTCTGCACGCCCGTCCCGCCGGTATCCTGAGCAAAGCTGCCAAAGGCTTTGAGAGCAAAGTCACCATGACTAAGAACGGCAAAGTCGCCGACATGAAGAAGATCTTTGCCGTAATGGGTCTGGCCGTGAAGTGCGGCGAGACCGTGACCATCGCCGCCGATGGCCCGGACGAGGATGCCGCCATCGAAGAATTGACCAAGCTGTGCAAGGACGCATGACTTCTCCCTCCGTCTATGACCATTCTGCATAAATACTGCTGACGCAAAACCGCTCCGGGCAGAACGCTCGGAGCGGTTTTACTGTCAGTATGCGTTTTTCATCACCGTGTTTTCCAGAAAGCTGAAAAACACATCGTATTCATTTGGGGTCAGCATTTTGGGAGAACTCATGATCACAAGATCATGCCCGTGGTTTCCCACATGATAGGGTGGATGAGTGTGAGAATAGGGGTTTTCCAAAACCCTCTTGACGAATTTCACATACAGTGGTATTTTTCTTGTAAATCCCACCGTCTTTGTGGATTGGTTTGAAGCCATCCACAAAATGTGGTCTGTTCATTTTGAACACAGGCACAGAAAGTGGTTGGTTATCACCGTGAGACCCACCACTTCCGTGAGGAAAAGTCCACGAAAGAACTTACCGTCCCGCAACACACCCGATTCATTTTGCCGCTTACTTCACCCGACAAAATCCATCGCTGCGCTGCGTGGGCGGTATTTTTCTTTTATGGTCACTTGTCGGGGCGGAGGCCCCTCCATCTTGCTAACGCAAGACCGTTCGGTCGCTCAAAAGCCCCACTGGGGGCTTTTTGTTGCTGCGCAAACGCGGCATTTTGCTTTCCGAAGAAACAAAAAATCCGAACCCTTCTCCTATCGAGAAAAAGTTCGGATTTTCATGGTTTGGTGCGATGGAAGGGACTCGAACCCCCCGGCCTACTGATTCGTAGCGCACGCCGGGCGATTCCCTCAATTTTTGGAAGTTACGTCTTAACGTCATTTCTTTGCGACACATCGCAGGTTTTGAACTTTGAGTTTCTGCACCCTTTGTCCGATTTTGCAACGATTTGCACCCTTTGCACGTTTTGAAACCGTGCAAAAACCGTGCAGAAACCGTGCACTTACTCCCGGACAAACTAAAAACCACTTCATCCGACAACGACTTGACGGCATTGGTTTGAGTGACCGCACACCAAAAATCAAGTCTTGGAGGATACTATTATGACAAAATTGCTTTCCTGCCGCTACAACATGGACGCCAACCGGGTGGAAGCCCGGTTCGAGGATGGCACCACTCTTGCCATCGACTGCATCGCCGTGGAGGACGAGTACGGCACCACCCCGGCACAGCGGGCAGAGCTGGACTGGCTGCTGTGGAACAAACCCTTGGAGTATGCACAGATGGTGCTGAGAGGGGAGATGGAGCACTATCTGTCGCTGGGTTGTGACCACAGCAGGCTGGAAGATTGAGCCTTAGAAAACGCGCGGCAAAATCGCTAATCGCGCGGCGCGCGTTTTTCTTTCCACCTCTTGTCAGACTGAATTGCACGGCGTGCATTCCAGCGTGCGATTTCACTTTTCCGAAATTCAATCGTATTACAGTTTATTTTTGCAGGTTCTCACTTTCATGTCGCACCTTCCCACGCATGAAGAATGCACGCCCGTGCGATTTTTGTTCGCGGTTTATTCGCGGTCAGCCGGATTTATTCGCGCTTTGTTCGCGCGATTGCGCGTTTTCAGCGTAAATTCAGCGTAAACCATGCCAAGTCAGCGTATTTTCAGCGTAAATCCCGGAAAGTCAGCGTAAATAACCATTTACCATATAAATGATGCCCGCCCAGCTGTGGAAAAGCCACAGTGGGCGGGCATTCTGCATTTTCAGACCGACTGGAATCCTTTGCCGATGATCTCGCTGGAGTTGACGATGGTCAGAAAGGCTTCTGGGTCCTCCCGACGCAGGAAATCCCGCAGCAGCCCTGCCTGCCGCCGGGTCAGCGCCACCATGATCATGGTGCGGGGCTCGCCGGTGTACACGCCGGTGGCGTCCTGCTGGGTCGCTGTGCGTCCCAGTGTCTCCGTAACGAAATGTCGGATGGGCTCCGGCCTTGAGGTGATAACCGTACACACCTTGCTGAGATTCAGGCTCTCGATGGCTGTATCCACGATGGTGCTGCGCCCGATGAGTCCCAGCACGCAGTACATCCCGGTCTGCGGGCCGTAGAGGTAAGCCGCAAACAGTACAATGCCGATATCGCTGAGCAGCAGGGCACGGCCGATCTCCACCTTGATGTACTTGTGTAAGATCATCGCCACAATCTCGGTGCCGCCGGTGGATGCCCCGATGTTGAACACAATGCCGCTGGCGATGGCCGACAGCAGCACCGCAAAGCACAGTTCCAGCAGGGTATCATCCGTCAAAGGCTGGGTCATAGGAAACAGCTTTTCGCACACGCTGGAATAAAAGCTGAGCATGAAGGAGGAGTACAGCGTCCAGCCCATGGTCTTTATGCCCAGAAAAATGCAGCCCAGCACATCCAGCACCGCATTGGTGATCCACATAAAGGTGCTGACGCTCAGAGCCGGAAAGCAGGTGGCCAGAACAATGGAAAGGCCGGTGGTGCCGCCAAATACAAAGTGGTTGGGGGCCCAGTAAAAGTTCAGCGCTACTGCAAGGATGATAAGTCCCAGATTCAGCAGCAGAAAAAAGCGCGCGTCCTTCCACAGTTGGGCGGGGGCCATCCTTCTGCAAAGGTTCTCCTTAAGTGCTTCCATCTCAGTCCAGATGCTCCTTTACATCCATCAGCCGGGTGATGATGCAGTCTGCGGCGGACTGGTCCAGCGGCTCGCCGTGGCGGGGCTTCAGTGCCAGCACCTTCAGCCCTGCCGCCTTTGCGGAGGCGATGCCTGTGGGAGAATCCTCCACCGCAATGGCCTTATCTGCCGTCAATCCCAGTGCCTTCAGCGCCTTGAGATAGATGTCCGGCGCAGGCTTATGAGCGGCGCAGTCCTCGCCGCTGAAAGCAAAATCCACCATGGCTTTCAAGCCGCCCTCCGTGAGCATCTTCATGATATCCGGTGCTGCGCTGGAGGACGCCACCGCCACCTTCAGTCCACGGCTGCGGAGCGCATTCATCAGGGGCTCTGCCTGCGGGTCGGTAAGCTTGCCGTAGGGGGTGGGGCGAGCCTTGCGGTACTCCCGGTAAGCCATCAGCATCTCCTGACGGCGCACAGGGTCGTTGGGGACAATGGCTTCCCAGATGGCTTTTTCGTTGGAGCCGATGAAGTTGCCCTCCGGGATGGGGATGCCGTTTTCCAGCAGAAAGTTTTTACGGCGGTTCTCGTAGTAATATTCCGTATCTGCCAGCACCCCATCCATATCAAAAATCACTGCTTCAATCATTCTTCATTTCCCTCTTCATCAAAAAAGGGGAGGGGCAAGCCCCTCCCCCAAGCATGGGTCTATTGATCCCAGTCGATCGCTTAGTACTCCAGCTTCCACATATAGCGGCGCAGGGTCAGCGGATGCTGACGGACGTAGGACAGCTCCTCAGCATAGACGCGGAACACGGCGGTGTGCATCAGCGGGTTGAAGTAGGTGATGACGCTGCTGTCCACAGCATTGCCCAGACCGTAATCCTTTGCATCCACAACGGTGGTCAGAGCATCGAAGCGGTGCAGGAAGGTCAGTGCGCGGGCATCCACGGGACGGGTCTTGCCGTCGTTCATCAGCAGGATGAAGGGCACGTCCTTGTCCACGATCTCGAAGGGGCCGTGGAAGAACTCGCCGCTGTGGAAGGAGCCGGAGTTGACCCACTGCATCTCCATCATCAGGCAGATAGAGGTGGAGTAAGCGACCTCCATGGAGCGCCGCTGGACATGACGTAGACGACGGGAGCGTCCTTGTACTTCTCAGCGAACTCCTTGGCAGACTTGCGGGCAGAGTTGGCAGCGTTCTCGGCAGCCTCGAACACGTTGGTCAGGCCCTCGATCATCTTGTCGTACTTGTCGAAGCCTTCCACCTGCTGCAGGATCTCCACAGCCAGTGCCAGAACGTAGCCCATCTTTTCCAGCTTAGCGGCGTAGTTTGCCTCAAAGCCGTGGACGATGGTGTAGTCAGCTTCCTTGGTCAGGGCAGAACCGGCAGCGTGGGTAACGCTGACAACGGTTGCACCGGCGGCCTTTGCCACGCTGTTGGCTTTGACGGTCTCAGGGGTGCTGCCGCCCAGAGAAGCGGTGATGACCACGGTGGTGTCGCCCAGCCAATCGGGGGTATCGTAGTTGAACTCGTTGGCGGTGTAGTGTGCCACACGAAGCTTCTTGCTGCAGTTTGCCAGGAAGTACTTTGCGGGGTACAGCTCTGCCTTGGAAGCGCCGCAGCCAACAAAGGCCACGTTCTCCACGTTGTGCTTTGCCACGATGTCTGCCACGATGGACTTGACGTTTGCCAGATCAATGTTATACATAATGCAATCCTCCAAATTATTTTTCTTTTTGTTCTGATGAATCACAAATTACAGGCGTACGGATATCTATGTAAGCCGGAAACCCGGTTACACCAACAGACCAAGGGCGTTGATGGCAACACCGCCCACGATGCAGATGCCCAGCAGCCAGCCGGTCTTGACCTTTTTGCGGATCAGGGTGTACATCAGCATCACGATGCCAAGGTTCAGAAGGTTCGGCAGAATGCTGTTCAGCACATCCTGCAGCACCAGACCGGTGCTTGCGAAGGTAATGGGGGTAGTCAAACCCACCATGCTTGCCACCATGGCACCAATGACCATCAGGCCTACGATGCCGCAGACGTACATCAACTTGTCCATCATGCCGCCGTTGAGCTTGGTCAGGTACTTGCTGCCCATGGTGTAGCCCAGCTTACCGGCAAACCATGTGACCAGCACAGAGGGGACGATGGAGATGATCATAGCCAGAATGGGGCCCAGAACGCTGCCCTGCTGTGCCAGAGAGATGCCCAGACCAAAAGCGATCAGGCGGACAGTGCCCTGGAAGAAGGAGTCGCCCACGCCGGACAGGGGGCCCATCAGCGAGGTCTTGACGGCGTTGATGGTCTCCGGGTTGAAGTTCTCACGGTCGGCGGCGTACTGCTCTTCCATGGAGGCAGCCAGACCCAGCGTAAAGGCACTGGTCTGCGGGGTGCAGTTGTAGAACGCCATCTCGCGCTCGTAGGCTTCCTTTTTGTGCGCCAGCTGCTCGGGGTCGTTCTCGTTGGGGTATAGCTCGTCCAGCGTGGGAGCGATGCCGTACAAAAAGCCCATGTTCATCTGACGTTCGTAGTTCCAGGAGGCCTGAATGTTCAGGGAACGCCACATAAACTGGAAGTATTTCTTGAAGTCGCTGCGCTTTGCAGTCTTGGTTGCGTTGCTCATTTCAGCTTCCTCCTATCAAAGATCGTCGTCATCTTCCAGCGGGTCGTAATCCGGGTTGGCAGCAGCTGCACCGGCAGCGGCTGCGGCGGGTGCGCCCTTGCCATACTTCAGACCGGTCAGGATCACAGCCAGAATTGCGGCGAAGATTGCCACAGCGGTAACATCCAGACCCAGATAGCCCACAAAGAAGAAGCCCAGCAGGAAGTAGACGGTCAGGTCGCGGTTGAGCATGGTGGACAGCAGCAGGGCAATACCGTAAGCGGTAAGGAACTTACTGCCGAGGTTCAGGCCATCGGTCAGCCATGCGGGGATGAAAGCCACGATCTTCTGCACCAGATCTGTGCCGAAGTAGACGGACAGGAAAATGGGGATGAAGTACATCAGGCTATACAGCAGCGTGCCCCAGACGATGTGCATACTCCATGCCTTGCGGAACTTGCCTTCTGCAATGGCGTGGTCGGCAACGTGGGTCAGGTTGGACAGGATGGTGCGCATCAGCACGCCCAGCATCTGGCCCAGAACAGCGATGGGGATGGCCAGCGCCAGTGCAGTCTCGGCAGAAGCATCGGTCAGGATAGCAAAGGCTGCACAGATGATGGCAGCCATGTTCATGTCCGGGGGTGCGGCTGCGCCGATGTTCACGATGCCAAGGCTCATCAGCTCGATGGATGCGCCAAGGGTCAGACCGGTCTGCAGATCACCCAGCAGCGCACCGACGATGGTGCAGGTGATGAGCGGACGCTCGAAGTTCATGCGGCCCAGAATGCGCGAGTCCAGAATACAGAACACGCCAACCAGACCCAGAAGCAATGCGGTAACAAATATGGGTCAAATCCTCCTTCTTATCTCCTTACGATCAGGTGTGATCGATGGGTACTACCTTAAAGGTGGGGGTCTGCTGGCTGTAGATCTTAATGCCCATATCCAGCAGCTTCTGGGTGTCGGCCTGCTCCTCCGGGGTCAGGAATACCGACTGGTCAAAGGCCACGGAGCCGGGCTTGTTGGCCACAGCGCCGTAGTTGATCTCTTTGATTTTGGGATATGCCTGGCAGAACTTGAGCAGGGCAGCGGTGTTGCCGAAGATCATCATGATCTTCTCGTCCAGCTGCTCCACCTTGGGCATCTTGGCAATGGCTTTGTCCACCGTGAAGATGTTCACCCGGACACCGGCGGGCTTGCTCAGCAGCAGGGCGGACTTTTTCATCTCGTCGTTGGCGGCGTCATCGTCCACCACGATGATGCGCTGTGCGCCCACATGGCCTGTCCACGAGAACACCACCTGACCGTGCAGCAGGCGGTAGTCCAGACGTACTAATTTGATCATAGGTCATCCTCCTCGTCTTGGGCTGCGTTTTTCAGCAGCTGGTTGCAATCAATGATCTGCGCCTTGGCATCTGCAATGCACTCGGCCAGTTCGTCCTGTGTCAGGGCTTCGTCGTTGGAAGCAAGGGTCAGCACCAGAGAAGCGTTCATGCCGCAGATCAGGTGCACCGCCGGATACTCCGGCAACAGGGTCAGCATCTCGTTGTTCACGCTGCCGCCCATCACATCGGTCACGATGTACACAGCATCCTCTGCCGCAAAGCCATCCAGCAGCCGGCGTGCCGCCACCGTGATAGGCTCGGTCTCATCCCGCAGGGTAGCAAGGGCATAAAGGTTCGGCAGCTCACCAAGGATCATCTGCACGGTGTCCTTCATTCCGGCAGACAGCCCTCCGTGCGAAGCAAGAATGATTCGGTTCATACGCATCCACGACCTTTCTTGTGTTTCCTTCATCTCTTCGACGTCTGTGTCATCCTATTCGTTATAGACGTCATAATCGTCATGTACATAGTACCACATTTTGCACAGACGTCAAGAGGTTTTTCTAAAAAAATCTTTACTTTGGTAACGTGCACAAAGCATCTCCCCTATATTTTAGCAGTTTCACCAACAATTCTCCTTGGAACGACAAAAAGAGCGTCTTTTCCGGGTGGAAAAGACGCTCTTTTGGGACAGAATTCTGCCCTTAAAACTCAAACATATACCGGCTTCCAATGTAATACTGCCGCCCGATGCACAGCGGGTGGTCATATTGGTCATGGAAGTAGGCATTCAGATACAGCAGCGGCTCGCCCAGCGAAAGGTTGAGCAGCTGTGCCTGTTCTGCTGTGGCTCGCACTGCCTCTATACGCTGACGGCCGGCCGTCGCAGGACGCAGCCCGGAGATGCGCTCAATGGTGTCAAACATGGAAACATCATTGAGGTTCTCGCTCATCAGGCTCTTATAAGGCTCGTAGGGCAGGAACAGGTTCTCCAGAAAAACCGGCTGACCATCGGCGGTGCGCAGACGCTGGATATAGATGAGCAAGGCTTCCGGGCCTACATGGAAGAAGGCTTCCTCATCCTTACGCACCGGCACGATCTGACGGTTCAGCAGCCGGGCACCCGGCACCATGCCGTTTTCTTTGCAGATCTCCGTAAAGCTGGCAGCACCTCTGCCGCTGGTAAACTTGCGATGGATGCGGGGCTTACTGACAAAGGTGCCCCGCCCCTGCATTTTGACCAGATACCCTTCGGCGCACAGTTCTTCCACGGCACGGCGCACCGTGATGCGGCTGACCGAATACTCCGCGCTCAGTTCCGGCTCCGGAGGGATCTTTTCGTTGGTTTTGTACTTGCCGCTCTCGATCGCGGCACGAATGTCATCCTTTACCTGCTGGTAAAGCGGGACGACAGCACTATCATTGATCGCCATGAAATACCTCACCCTCAAATTGAGTATATCGTTATAAACATTATATTCATCTTATGGCTATGATAGTGCATTTTCCGCGAATTGTCAAGTAAAACTTGCAGTCAATTTTTTGTGCGAGGTAACGGATGCGCCCCGTGCTGCACAGGGCACCCCATTTTCCAGTGCCCTGCCGGGAAGAATCCAAAGAGCGGCGGAACGCTCGTTGCACACGACTTTGGAACCAAAGTCTAGTGTGTTACACCTTGGTTCCGGCTGATGCGGAAAAGGGGCTGCGAGCGGCTCCGGCAAGCACCTGTTCTATGGCAGAAGGATGCGCGGATGGGCGTGGCAGTTGACGGTCTTTGCCCACCCAGCGCAGGCTTGCAGAGGAACCAATGGTGTACGTTCTCCCGTCCTGCCGCAGCAGCGTTTTTCCCCTATAAGCCGCAATGTAAAAATAATCAGCGTCTGTGCTTGCCCCGGTTGCCTGCAAGTGTCCCCGGTTTCAGCATTGCCGTTTTATAAAGAATCTTCTTTATCAGCTTTCTTTCATCCTCTGTCAGCT
>ENA-OQED01000084-OQED01000084.1-human-gut-metagenome-genome-assembly--contig:-NODE-84-length-34660-cov-1.656300_pt1 | contig 34660 bp, 34 predicted proteins | sample MGYA00242790_ERZ504625 | MGnify/ENA primary metagenome ERZ504625 (study PRJEB26092, sample SAMD00036345) | human gut metagenome | host: Homo sapiens | study: EMG produced TPA metagenomics assembly of...
ATCCGTTTTCAAAGCAGTCTTATGGAATGCCCATCGCTCTTACATGAAAGAATACCGTATGAAGTTGGTCATCGAATATGCTGTTGCAGGAAGATAAATCTATCTCGGAAAGCCGATGTAAATTTACTTTGGCTTTTATATCCCACAGCGGCGGCAATTTCCGAAATAGATTTATCTTCCTGCAACAGCATATTTGATGCCGACTTCATACGGTATTCTTTCATGTAAGAAGCGATGGGCATTTTAGTGTTATTTTGAAAAGCTGCGAGGCGTTTCAGGAAGAGCAAACTGTTGAAGTCAAAAAGTGGCTGGGAGCGTTATATTTAATTCACTTTGGCAGGGTGACATGACTGTATGGATCAAGGTTGGTTGCAGCTTCTGATTTTTATAGCCGTAATCCTTTAATATCTTTAATGCGTGATAAGATCATATTGCAACTGCAGCTGATAATGCCAGGCAGTGTATCAATGACATTGTGCAGGAAGTGTTCCATTTCATCACTTGATGAAGCAACGGCATGTACATGAAGCCTATCTCTTCCTGTGACACGGTAATCTGTGTGACTGTATCATTTTTGTACAATATATCTGTCACCTGTGCCAGGTACTCCGGTTTTGTTTCAATTTCAAAATAGCATGATACAGCCCCACTGATTTTTGCGGATTAATAATTGTTGTATATTCTTCGATTACGCCTCTTTTCTCCAAAGCCTGGATACGGGCTTTTACTGCCACTCTGGAAATACCGGTTTCTTCACCGATATCAGAGTAAGAGATACGTGCGTTTTCTATAAGTAGCCGGATAATCTTCTGATCCAGCTCATCTAACCGTCCAGGTACATAAGTTCCCTCCTGTAAAATAATATAAAATAATATCCATCTGATAGCAGCTTTTTTCAATATCAAATATCATATCATTTATATTACTAAAAGTAAACAGCAGCTTGACTTATTTGCTGTAACTACATATAATTATTACGTAACGAAATCTTAAACTTACATTTTGAAAATACAATCGTGATTTCGGATAAAAAGCAGGAATTGATGGAGGAAAATGAGAATGTCAAAAGATGAATATTTAATCACAGATGCCCCTCTTAAAGCACTGACTGTTTTTGCAATGCCTATGATTCTGGGCAGCTTCTTTCAACAAGTATATAATATGGCTGATTCCATTATCGTCGGTCAGTTTGTGGGATCCTCTGCACTTGCGGCAGTTGGAGCCTGTGCCGCTTTGACCAATGTTTTCATCTGTGTGGCTTTGGGAGCCGGTGTAGGAGCAGGTGTACTTGTGAGCCGCTATTTTGGAGCTCAGAATTATAGCAAAATGAAAACAATAGTATCAACATCGTTGATCAGTTTTTTAAGCTTGAGCATACTTCTGAGTGTCCTTGGATTTTGCTTTTCCGATTTTAATGATGCGGGTTTATTACACACACCAGCGGATATACTGGATGATGCGGTGCTGTATCTGCGGGTCTATTTTATGGGATTTCCGTTTCTGTTTATGTATAACATTCTTTCCAATATGTTTACTTCCATAGGCGAATCAAAAATCCCGCTGGGGCTCCTGATATTTTCGTCAATCTTAAATATTTTTATGGATCTCTGGATGGTGGCCGGACTTGGTCTCGGTGTGTTTGGTGCAGCCCTTGCGACTCTTATAGCACAGGGAATTTCTGCGGTGTTTTCACTTTTGCTTTTCCTTAGCCGGATGCGTCGATATAAAAGTCATTTTGACTGGTTTGACAGGCAGGAGTTACATTCCATGCTTCAAATTGCTGTACCTTCGGTTCTTCAGCAGTCTACAGTGTCCATCGGTATGATGATCGTACAGGCTGTTGTAAATCCCTTCGGTACACAGGCACTTGCGGGGTATGCGGCGACGATGCGGGTAGAGAATGTTTTTTCATTGATTTTTGTATCCATTGGCAATGCGGTTTCCCCATATGTTTCCCAGAATCTTGGCGCAAAGAAAATTGAACGGATCAAAAAAGGATATCACGCTGCACTGGTGTTAGATGTATGTTTTGCAGTTCTTGCTTTTATAGTCATTGAAACACTGCACACGCAGATTTCCTCGCTATTCCTTGGTAAAGATGGAACTGCCCTGGCCTATCAGGTATCCGAGGGCTATATGAGATGGCTTGGTTACTTTTTCATCTTTATGGGAATCAAAATGGCAACCGATGGGGTTCTTCGTGGTCTTGGGATCATGCGCCCGTTCCTCATTGCAAATATGGTGAACCTGGCGATCCGCCTGTCTGTTGCTTTGATCTGTGCACCGCGTTTTGGCATTGTATTTGTCTGGCTTGCTGTACCAGCCGGTTGGTTTGCGAACTTTTTAATATCCTATGTGGCTCTTCGGAGATTATGGCCGACTGATAGCAGCACGGAAGAAGGGGATTACAGTTTGTAATATCCTGGCATACAGCACAGAACGTGTGGCACGTACTGCGATCATGATGATATTAAATCTGAGTTTTGCAATGCGGGTACAGATGAAGATGCTGGCATGCGGAAATCATGACAATTTTACCAGAAATCTTCAGGTTCCGCTCAATGCTGTATCAGGTCTATAGTATCTGGCAACAAGTGATGATACAGCTTCCGGGTTGGCAGAGTGAAAAAATATAATTACAATCAATAAGTCAGTGCTTTGATATCTTCTTCCGATACAGCAGGAATAACATAAACAATAGAATTACTGGAAAAATAAGTCCGAATCCCATGCCGATCTTAATATTATTTCCAGCATTCTGAGTGATACGACCAACAATTCCAGGTCCAATGCTGCCACCTAAATCTCCTGCCATGGCAAGAAGAGAGAACATAGCCGTTCCACCTGTTGGAAAAGTTTTTGAGGAAATACTGATGGTTCCAGGCCACATGATTCCAACTGAAAATCCACATGCAATACAACCGATCAGTCCGATGATCGGGTTGGATGACAAAGCAGTAAGCAGATAACAGACAACGCATAATATGCCTGAACCACTCATAAACTTCATTAAATCTAACTGCTCTCCATATTTACCAAAAATTATACGGCTGATTCCCATTGTTACTGCAAACATACATGGACCTGTTAGATCTCCCAGAGCTTTTGATAATCCCAGAGCTGATTCTGCATAAGCAGATGCCCATTGAGCCATTGCAAGTTCAGAAGCTCCGGAACAGATCATCAGACATATTGCAACCCAGAAAAATGGCTTGGAAAACAGATCTTTAATTCCCATTCCAGAACCATTGTCAACCAGAGATTCAATGGGACAGGTCATGAAGTTATAAGTATTAATTGCAGGAATGATTGCCCATATTACGGCGAGCCACTTCCAACTGTCTATTCCAAATATCAGGAAAAATAAGCTGGAAATCAAAATTGTCCCAACAGCTCCCCAACAGTAAAACGAATGGAGCAGACTCATAGTTGCTTCTTTGTTTTCAAACGGACAGGCCTCGATAATAGGACTGCAAAGTACTTCTATTAAACCGCTTCCGATGGCATAAACAATAACACTACATATAATTCCAATAAAAGGATCAGGTAAAAAATCAGGTAAAAATGCCAGTCCAAGCAGACCCAATGCAGCAAATATTTCTGATGCAACAATGCACACACGATATCCGATATGATCTACGAATTTGGCACAGAACAGATCAACCAGAAGCTGTGTGAAAAAGAAGAAAGTGGATATCAGAGCAATGTTACCGAGAGAAATATGGTAGTCACTGTGAAATTTCAAAAAAAGAAGCGGTGCGAAGTTTGCCGCAATAGCCTGTGTGATAAATCCCATATAACAGGCTATTTTTGTCTTATGGTAGTTAGTTTTTTTTACAGCATTCATTTTTTATTTTCCTCTCCGAATGGTTTTAACAGTTTTATGTTCAATCTTCACATTCATCAATACTTCCACAAAAAAGTCTGTTCTGGGTGGTGCGGTTATTTCAATTTTGTCGCCCTCAATGTTGATCTCACTTTCATTCATCCATTTAAAAATCATAAGAATACCTCTTTTCTTTTTTTTACTTGATTATATAGCAAATATCAGATATATACATTGAATTAAATTATAGAAATACTGTATAATATCGTAAAAAAGAAAGAACGTGATATGGGATGGATTATAATAAAATACTTACAGACGAGGAGTTCATGGAAATTAAACAGCATGGAAGCAGTGATTATCCATTCCAGTATTATTATGATAATCTGGAATTGTTTGATTTTCATTGTATTGAGTGGCACTGGCACAGAGAATTTGAGTTTTTATATGTCGAGTCCGGACAAGTTACATGCGGAATAGGAGAAAAACAGATTATATTGTCAGAAGGAGAAGCAATTTTTATTAATTCTAAAATATTGCACCGCTTTTACGCATCATCAGGTGGTATCATTCCTAACTTTGTATGTATGCCGGAATTTATTGCGCCGGAGAACAGCCTGATCTATAAGAAATATATCTTGCCAATCATTTCATCGAATATATATTTCCAGCGTTTTCAGCCTGATGAATTATGGCAAACAAAGATTATACAAACTATGATAAAAATAATGGAAATACAGAGGAATGAGAAAATAAGAGAACTTGCTACTTTGGCATTGCTGCAGGATTTATGGCTGACTTTTTATGAAAATGTAAAGTTATCTGATAAAGGAGATGTACAGACAGTGGATGAAGTTGCACAGAAAAGAGTGCAGTTGATCATGCAATATATACATGAAAACTATAATCGCAATTTGTCTCTGGATGAAATTGCTTCGCATATAGGAATCAGCAAAAGTACTGCACTTAATTTGTTCCACCGTTTTTTACATACTACACCGGTTAATTATCTGATAGGATATCGACTTCAGGCAGCTTCCTGGTTATTGAAAAATACGAATAAAAAAGTAAAAACGATCGCTTATGAAAGCGGATTTCATAACGTTGATTATTTTTGCAGATTGTTTAAAAAACGTTATCATTTAACTCCATCAGAATATCGCTGCACATGTTTAAAAGTGTTGTCGGCTGATCCGAGTCTTTAGACCTGTAAATAAAGCCGATGCAGGACTTTTGGAATCCTGTATCGGCTTTGTTGATTTTGTAAAGGCTTTGAAAAATTTACTTTTACTGGTTCATCAGTGCTTTGATATCTTCTTCCGGTGTGGTGATAGGTGTAATACTATAATTTTCAACCAGAAAGTTCAGAATATTAGGAGAAAGGAACGCCGGAAGAGAAGGACCAAGACGGATATTTTTGATACCCAGATGCAGGAGGGTTAACAGGATACAGACTGCTTTCTGTTCATACCAGGAGAGTACGAAGGAAAGTGGAAGCTCATTTACAGAACATCCAAATGCATCTGCAAGTGCCACAGCAACCTGGATCGCACCATAAGCATCATTACACTGACCCATATCCATCAGTCGTGGAAGACCACCAATCTCTCCCAGATCGAGATCATTGAAACGGAATTTTCCACATGCCAGGGTAAGAACGATACTGTCAGAAGGTGTCTGCTTTACAAATTCCGTATAATAGTTTCGACCTGGCTTGGCACCATCACAGCCGGCAACCAGGAAGAAATGGCGGATCGCACCTGATTTTACAGCCTCTACTACAGTACCTGCATGGGACAGGATGGCTGCATGACCAAAACCGGTTGTCACTTTTTTTCCGCCGTTGATACCGGAGAACATACGATCTTCTTTGTAACCGCCCAGCTCCAGTGCTTTTTCAATAAGTGGTGTGAAGTCTTTCTTCTCGTCAATATGGACAGCTCCCGGGAAGGCAACCACTTCTGTTGTAAATACTCTGTCAGCGTAGCTGCTTTTTGGAGGCATCAGACAGTTGGTAGTGTAGAGGATCGGGGCCGGAAGATGGTCAAATTCTTTCTGCTGATTCTGCCATGCAGTTCCGAAATTGCCTTTCAGGTGAGAGAATTTCTTTAATTGTGGATAGGCATGGGCAGGGAGCATTTCACCATGTGTATAGATATTGATTCCTTTTCCCTCAGTCTGTTCAAGCAAAAGCTGCAGATCTTTCAGATCATGTCCGGTCACGACAATAAAAGGCCCTTTTTCTACCGTAAGTGTAACATCAGTTGGCTCTGGTGTTCCATAGGTTTCTGTATTTGCCTTATCAAGAAGTGCCATGCACTTCAGATTGATCTCTCCTGTTTTGAGTACTGTGGAAAGCAGTGCTTCTGTGCTTTCTTCATAACCGATCTTAGATAATGCCTCGCAGAAGAACTGATTCACTTCGGCATCTTCATAATTCAGAACATTTGCATGATAGGCATAGGCAGCCATTCCGCGGATACCAAAGAGAATAAGAGATTTCAAGGAGCGGATATCTTCATTGGCATTCCACAGCTGCTGAAGATCATATTCCTTTGTTCTGCAGTCAGGAGCCAGTCTTTCTTTTTCAGCTCTGACTTTTTGTATCATATTTTCGATTGCTGCATTGTCAAAACTTACATTTGTAACTGTAGTAAACAGTCCTTCGATTATGATCTGTCCGGTTCTTTTTGAAATAGTTTCCGTGCTGTCGGCAGCTTTAGCCAGACTGATCAATGCACCTGTCAGCTCATCCTGTAATTTCGCTGTATCTGCTTTTTTTCCACAGACACCGGCATTTCCTGTACAGCCGGTACACCCGACAGTCTGTTCACACTGAAAACAAAACATTTTTTTATCCATTATTGTATTCTCCTTTTATTCTGTGATTTTTTCGAAGGATCTTTCTTATTATTTTATCCTCGACCAGTAGTATTTATCCTTGGTTTCTGTTAGGAGTATAGTATAATAATTACAACGTGTATGTTTGATTTCCAACAGGAGGATTAATTTTGAAAAAATATTTACCCATTCTAAGAACGAGCCCTTTCTTTAAAGGTCTTACTGATAATGAGATATTATCCATACTGCATTGTGTAAATGCAGCAACGATCTCCAGAAAACGGGATTCTTATATTTTTAGAGCCGGAGACTCTACCGAAGTAATGGGACTTGTGGTGGCAGGCTGTGTTCTTGTTATTCAGGAAGACCTGTGGGGACATCGGAATATTCTGTCAAAATGTCATGCAGGAGATTTTTTTGGTGAACCATATGCAGCAAGTCCGGGAGCTGTTCTGAATGTTAGTGTGGTAGCAGACGAAGATTGTGAGATTATTTTATTAAATGTTCAAAGGCTTCTGGTTTCCTGCCCAACAGTATGTGACCATCATCAGAAGCTGATCCGTAACCTGGTCGGGGTCCTGGCAAATAAGATCCTGATCCTCAACGATAAGATCACACATGTTGGCAAGCGAACGACAAGGGATAAGCTGCTGTCCTATCTGTCGTCGGTATCTATCAGACAGGCATCGTTATCCTTTGATATTCCTTTTGACCGGCAGCAGCTGGCAGATTATCTTTGCATTGACCGTGCGGCAATGTCTTCGGAGATATCAAAGCTGCAAAAAGAAGGACTTATAAAAACAAACAGAAACCATTTTGAGCTGACTGTCTGTAATGATACGGATTCAGGAATAAAAATGTGATATACATCACGGAAAACGATAAACTTTTTCATTATAATACAAAAGGAAAGTGAGACTGCTTAAAGTAATTCTATTGTTATAAGCGTTCACACGATGGTATTATGGTGTATGTATAAAGAATCTATGAAATCAGTTATTGAAAAATAGGAGGAAAAAAATGTTCATCAGAAAGCAGAAGAAAAAGATATTCCGAGGTCCTGGAATTGTTAGGACAGGTGCTGCAGATCCATGCAGATATAAGGCCTGATATTTTTATTCCGGGCACAACAAAATATACAACAGACGAATTGACAGAGCTTTTGAAAAATGAAGAAAAGCCAGTATATGTTGCAGCGGATGAGGCTGATGTTTGTGTGGGGTATGCATTTTGTCAATTAAAGGAGCAGCCTTTTTCAAACAATATGGTACCGTTTAAATCTCTTTTTATAGATGACCTGTGTGTCGATCAGGAGACACGAGGACAGCATATTGGGGAAAGCCTGTTTGAATATGTAAAAAAAGAAGCAAAGCAGCTGGGATGCTATGAAGTGACATTGAATGTGTGGGCAGGAAATACTTCAGCAGAAAAATTTTATGAAAAAATGGGAATGCGGACAAAAGAAAGGCAGATGGAATACATATTATAAGATGTTGAATTGTTCAGGAGGGAGTATCCCAAAGTTTGTGTAAACCTCCAAACTGATGTAAGATAGAATTACTCAGTTTGGAGGTTTATTTTATGGCAAGAAAAAAGGATTCACCACAAAAAGCAGCGCTTAGAGAACTCATGGGAAACTACCTGAAAGAAAACAATGTAAAAGTAAAAGATGGAACAGATGTTAATTCCATTATGCGGGATATGATGTCTATCATTTTGGAAGGTGCCCTTGATCAGGAATTGGATGAAGAACTGGGATATTCCAAGTATGATTATCGAAATAAAGAAACCGATAATTCCAGGAATGGACATTCCCAGAAAACATTACATACCAGTTACGGAGATATGGAGATTGATATTCCAAGGGATCGAAAAGGTGACTTCGAACCACAGGTTGTAAAGAAGTATCAGAATTCGATTACGCAGGACATGGAAGAAAAGATCATTTCCATGTACGCAAAAGGAATGACTACTGCCGATATAGAAAGCCACATGCGTGAATTATACGATCTTGAGATCTCCGACAGTACTGTCAGCCGGATCACTGATAAGATCCTGCCAATAGTAAAAGAATGGCAGGAAAGGCCATTAGAAAGTGTGTATGCTGTTGTATTTATGGATGCGATCCATTTCCATGCCCGTAATGAGGGGCGGATTGTAAAACGTGCTGTTTACATTGCGATTGGGATCGATATGGAAGGACGTAAGGATGTCCTCGGAATGTATGTTGGTCAAAATGAAAGTGCCAAGTTCTGGCTCTCCATCCTGAATGGCCTGAAAAACCGGGGTGTAGAAGATATATTGATTGCGTGTGTGGATGGACTGACCGGTTTTCCACAGGCAATTGAAGCAGTATTTCCCCAGACCGAAATCCAGCAGTGCATAATCCATCAGATCAGGAATACCACGAAATTTGTTTCTTACAAAGAGATCAAACCACTTATGGCAGATCTGAAGCGTGTATATGCAGCTCCTACAGAAGAAGTTGCATTGGCAGAACTGGACAGCTTTGACGAAAAATGGAGCGGGAAATACCCTAAGATTGCAAAGTCATGGAAAGATAACTGGGCAAATCTTTCAACGTATTTTAAGTATCCGGAAGCTGTCAGACGTCTGATCTATACCACGAACACGATTGAAGGATTTAACCGCCAGCTCCGGAAAGTCACCAAATCCAAGACGGTATTTCCATCCGATGACAGTCTCCTGAAAATGCTGTATCTGGCCATGATAGATATCACCAAGAAATGGACGGGACACCGTCAGGATTGGGGACAGATCCATTCTCAGCTGGAAATTTTCTTCGAAGAAAGATTGGAAAGGTTATAAGCAGAATGCATGCTAGGCAGGGCTGGCACAGCCAGTCCTGCTTGACATGCCCTAAAACTGCATTATAATACAAACAAGGACAGAACCCTGAAAAACAGGTTCTGTCCTCGATAACTAATGACATATCTTATATCAGTTTTTTCTGTTTACACAAAACTTGAAACGCTCTCGTTCAGGAAAAAAAACAGCCGGCTAAGATACAGACTGAGATGTCTGTACCTTAGCCGGAAAATTTATCACTGTAATGAACATGCATAGCTTCCCAGTCCATAAACAATACATAAAATACTCTTCCGTATTGCTGGCTGTCCACAATCCTTCCGTGATCAAGAACAGAAAGGTAAGTGCCGTCTGCTTTTCGAAGATGAAAGTGGATATAGTCATTGTTATTGCCGGCATCGATCTGTTTCCAGATGCTTGTTTCTATCTGCTGTTGTTCATCTTCCCTGATCAGGTTGTGGAAGCTTTTCCTTGTAAGGCTGAAGAGTTCATCTATATTTTTATATCCGGCCATTTGAAGGAACTCATGGTTCGCATACAGGAGTTCATCATCATCTTTGTCCGCTCTGTATATAATAAATGCACCCGGAAGGTGTTCAGAGATATCCTTGAATGCAAATCCGAGCTGTTTGCGGACTCCTGACCGGAGCCCCTCCCTGTAAGCCATACATCCGTTTTTTCCGTGAAGCTTTATTTCATAAAGTGCTGCATCTGCACAGCGCATAAGCTGTGAACGGCTGGATGCAAAGGTTGGATATTCTGCATATCCGAGAGAAATAAAAACGGATATTCTTTTCCCTTGCATGAAAATGTCTTTGGAAGCTTGGTAAATTGCAGCAGCAGTTCTCCCGCTTCTTTATAGGTATGATCCGGCAGAAGAATGCAGAACTCATCGCCACCGTTTCTTCCCAGTAATGTGGTTTTTGGGAAAAAAGCCTTCATGCTATCTGTAAGACTCTTTAGTGCCCTGTCTCCATAGACATGTCCGTAAATATCATTAATAAACTTAAAGTCATCAATATCAAGGAGTGCGGCCACAAAATGCGTTTTTGGATTTTTAGTGATCATCCTTTCGGCTAATTCATCAAATCCATAGCGGTTGTAAATATCGGTGAGAGAATCTGTGTGTGCCAGTATTTGAAATTTGTTTTTATTTTCTTTCGATACTAACCATACCCGGGTAAGACCTGAGAAAAGTAAAACGACAGTAGTAAACATTCCGCCGACGATTATCAGTAATCTAAGGTCTCTCCATCCGCTTTCAGGAGCTACTTCTAATTTCCAGTTCTCTTCCCCTATCGTAAAACCATAAGAAACAGTATGAGTTAATTGGTCGTCTGACTGATAAACAACTTTATAAGTATCGCTCCAGGGAGCGTCGGTTTTTGAGAGTCTGTATTCATATCCGAAATCCGAAAGTGCACTGATCGCATCTGAAAAAATGTCAGGAACACGCAGGATAACAATGGTAAATCCCCAGAAATATTCCTGGTTGTTTTCATCTTTCAGGTAGACTGGATTGCGGACAGCAATTCCACAGCCGCCCCGTTTTAAATCGAAAGGACCTTGTGTAATGATCACGCGATTGTCTCTTGCGTAACAGGAAATTTTGCTGCAATCTTTATCCTGGAGCAGATCGATCTTACTCGCTTCCGTTCCCTCAGAAGGATAAATATCTGTTACATTACCATCTGGAGCAAGCTGTATGCTTTCAATAACGTCAGACATAATATTTTCCGCAATTGTGTCAAACTGACTGATCTTTCCGTTTTCACTGATCAGGACCTGCTTTAGCGTATCTGTGATCGCAATTCCATTTGTAATCTCATTTTTTATACGTTCGCCGTAGGTTGTTGCATTTAATTGTGCTTTTATGTGTTGTTGTTCAGTTTCATGTGAGTCTATTTTGTATACAATTAAACCAACAAGGCATATGCCCAGTAAAAAAACGATAAGAGGTACAATTGTTTTTTTCTTCACCTGGTTCACCTCGTTTTATTAGTTTCGCAATAAAATATTATATCATAGAAGTGAAAAAATAGAATGATTTTTTGCGTTAAAGTGATATTGTTTTTTTTATGTACAATGGAAATATGACCAGAGGGTGAAATATAGTATACAATTGAGGATTATATTGGAAAGAGTACTGAAAAAACCTCGCGGTTTTGTAGGGTATATGATATACTGTTCTTTATAAGTAAATATCTTATCGGAATTCACGGAGGATCTGACCGATGCTGAATAAAAAAGATTTTTTAAAATATGCATCAAAATTAGCATTTCCGATCATGATCCAAAATCTGATCGGAACATTGGTAAATATTGCGGATACTGTAATGCTGGGATATGTAAGCCAGACTGCCATGTCAGCTTCATCTCTTGCCAACCAGTACACATTTATTCTTTTCTGTTTGTATTATGGCATGGCTACAGGTACTTCGGTTTTATGTGCCCAGTACTGGGGAAAGGGTGATAAAAAGACAGTAGAAAAGATTCTCGGCCTGGCGGAGCGGATCTCACTGATCGTTTCTCTTGTATTTTTCGTTATCTCCTTTTCCATGCCGACTACGATCATGAAGATTTTTACAAACAGTCCGGATACGATTGCTGCCGGCAGCGAGTATTTGAAGGTGGTCTCATTTTCCTTTATGTTTATGGGCTTCTCTCAGGTTTTCATGAGTGCCCTTCGAAGTGTCGGAAAAATAATGCTGCCTTCTGTTACATACATTGTATCGCTTTGCGTCAATGTATTTTGTAATGCCACCTTTATCTTTGGCCTGTTTGGACTTCCAAAGCTTGGTGTTACCGGTGTTGCCTTGGTACTGTTATTGCCAGGATCGCAGAGGTATTGATCTGTCTCATCTATTCATTAAACAGCTCCGATGTCAGATTTCGGATAAAATATTTCTGTGCGAAATCCGGTATTCTGTTCAGGGACTTTATGAAAATTGCTTCTCCGGCTGTGATAAATGATGTTGTCTGGAGCTTTGCCAGTTCAGCGTTCGCAGCGATCCTTGGCCACATTGGCGATGATATGGTTGCCGCAAATGCCGTTGCTGTTATGGTGGTAAACATTGGTGCCATCGCCTGTCGCGGTTTTGCCAATGCTACTACCATCATTATCAGCCAGGAGCTTGGTAAAGATCACAAGGACACAGCCAGAGAATATGGGAAACGTATGCTGAGAATAACAATTATCGTAAGTCTCATCGGATGTGCCATTATTCTGGCAGTCCGCCCTATGATACTGGACTTCTACCGGGATAAACTGACAGAGACAGCCATTTATTATCTTGGTATTTTTATAATCATGACAACCTGGCGTCTTGTAGGAGAGGGTATCAATACCTGTCTTATATGCGGATGCTTCAGAGGAGGTGGCGATTCCAGGTTCGGAATGATCGTAGATTCCATATTTATGTGGCTTGTTGCAGTTCCTCTCACCTTCCTTGCAGCATATGTTTTAAAACTGCCGCCTGTCTGGGTATATTTTATAATGACCCTGGATGAGTTCGAAAAAATGCCTGTGGTGTTCATCCACTATTTCAGAAATAAATGGCTTACGAACATTACCAGAGATTTTGACTGATTATGTAACTAAGCAGGAGGTTTTTATAGAAATGAAATACTTTGAGGCAAAAATGTCTTATCCTCAATTTTTAAAATATCTGGTTCCATCAGTGCTGACCATGATCTTTTTATCATTTTATACAACGATAGATGGATTTTTTGTATCACGGTATGCAGGCTCTGACGCGCTTGCAGGAATTAATATTGTTATTCCGATCACCTGTGTTATTTTCGGAACATCTGTCATGCTTGCAACGGGATCAGGTGCCATCATAGGAGAGCGGATGGGACAAAAAAGAGAACAGGAAGCAAATGAGATATTTACTTTTATCACGATCGTGCTGTTCGTACTTTCAGTTGCTTTTACAGCTGTGGGAATCCTTTTTCTGAAACCGATCTGTATTTTTTTAGGAAGCAGTGAGCGCCTGATGGAGCATGTGGTGCCATACGCATTTGTCATATTTTTAGGATCAGTTTCGATGTCATTCAAGCTGTTTTTTGAATATCTTGTGAGGACGGATGGGAGATCGTACATCGGAATGATCATGTCTCTGACAGGTCTGGCTTTTAATATTGTTTTCGACTATATTTTTGTGGCTGTATTCAGACTGGGAACGCTTGGAGCTGCATGGGGAACATTTCTCTCCATTACAGTAAGCATGTTGATTGGCTTTATCTATTTTCTGAAATACAGCCATATAAGGTTTTGCAGACCGAAGACCGACATGAGTGTTCTTCTGAAATCCTGCACCAATGGAAGCAGTGAAATGCTGACGGAGATGTCTACCGGGATCACTACATTTTTATTTAATCTTATTATCATGCAATATTTTGGTGAAGATGGAGTTGCGGCTGTGACGATCATTATGTATATTTACTATTTCTTCATCGCTTTTTATATGGGAATTGCCGTTGCAGCAGCTCCGATCATAAGCTATAATTATGGCTCTGAAAATCATGATAAGATCAGAGAAATAACACGATATAGTTTTATTACGATTGCCATCAGTTCAGTATTGATCCTTACAGTATCTCTTGTATTTGGAAAACAGATCATCCATTTATTCGTCGGGAACGGAAATGTATTTACATTGACATGGGATGGCCTGAAGCTGTTTAGTCCGGTTTTCCTGTTTATTGGTTTAAATGTATTTCTTTCCGGATATTTTACTGCCCTGGGAAAAGGTTTTATTTCGGCATTGATCTCATCAATGCGTTCTTTGATCCTGGTGGCTGTGTTCATATTGATCCTGCCAAAGCTTATAGGGGTTGCAGGCATCTGGATGACGATGCCGCTGGCAGAAGCCGTGACTATTTTCATGGCGGTTTATCTGTATCGAACATACGGAAAAAGTTTCATGCAGGAAAATTCCAGAGCCACGTCTTAATGATATTTTGCAAAACTTTAACAAAAAAGAGGCCGTCAAGTACGGCCTCTTTTTCGTTATGGCTTTATCATGTCCATGCCATGGGAGTATTTATAACTCCTGTGGAGATATTTCCAGGTATTCATAGGATGGCTGGAAATCATGGCTGTCACACTGACAGTAATATTGGGTAAAAATACGTTCTATGATGTCAGGGATATGCGTTTCGTCAGGCTCAAACAGTATGATGAGATACTGCAGGGAACTGTAGCGTGTACAGATATCCACACGGCGGATATTCTGCCGGATGGCCTGTTCCATATACTCCAGAGCCTGCTCAATGGATTCGATATCAGGAACTGTATCCACAAGTGTCTCGATGGTGATCATCGCCAGATAACATCTGCACTGGCTGCGTGTGACAAGCTGACTCATGTATTCATACTGTCGTGCGAAATCCCGGTAATTCAGATCAAGAGCACCTACATAGATGCCGCTTTTCTGAAGGGACTCTGCCACAAGCGCCAGATCCTTTCCGGAACCGGATGCCGCAAGAGTGCTACGGTCGATCTGCTGGTAGAAAAAGAACTGGTTTTTGCCGTTTTGTTTTACGTAATACAGAGCTTTATCTGCTTTGGAATAGCAGTCCTCAAAGGAATCATCGGTGCTGCACAGACACAGGCCTGCGGACAGTGTGGCAAACCGGAGTTCCGGATCATCGGTAGTGATGGTGTGAAATTTCTGGAACAGATCGTCCATCTGCAGAGACAGGGAATCAGGATCTGTGTCCGGAAGGAACATCAGGAATTCATCTCCGCCAAGTCTGCAGGAAATTCCCTGATCTGCCCGTTTCTGGAGCAGCTTTCCAAGACATTTCAGTGCACGGTCGCCGGCTTTGTGGCCATAGATGTCGTTGATCTTTTTTAGGTTGTCCATATCAAGGAATACCAGACATCCATCATGTGTCTGCATAAATTCCGCGGTAAGACGTTCGCCCAGGTTACGCATGGGAAGACCGGTAAGGAAATCATAGCTTTTTGCGTCTTCCTGACTTTTTATGGTGGCCATTATGTCCGAGATGAATTTGCTGACGGTAAGCTGCATATCCGGAAGGTTATAGGTGTCCGGTTCTTCCTGGGAAGGATCCCACTGAGGCAGCCGTTTTTCATTGAGCAGTTTCAGAAAAATGTCTGTGATCTCCGGGTCGAACTGTGTACCACGGTTTTTGCGGAATTCTTCGTAAACAACCTCCGGTGGAAGCGCATTACGGTAGATTCGGCGGGAGTTCATGGCATCGTAGCAGTCGGCAACAGCCACGATCCGGGCATGGATGGGGATTTCTGTTCCGGCCAGCCCATCCGGATAGCCTTTTCCGTCATAACGCTCATGGTGACTTCTTGCGATTTCTGCCGCATGCGGGATCAGGGTTATATCCTTTAGGATCTCGGCACCGATGACGGTGTGTTTTTTTATAAGGTTGTATTCATCATCGGTCAGCTGTGCCGGTTTGTTCAGGAACGGATCCGGGATACCGATCTTTCCGATGTCGTGAAGGTGAGTAGCCCGTTTCAGATTCAGGATCTCCTCCGGTGTCCAGCCCAGCTCCTCTGCGATCAGGGCCGCATATTGTGCAACCCGGTAGGAATGACCGCGGGTGTACGCATCCTTTGCCTCAATGGTGGTGGAAAGGGTCTGTATCATCTGCAGAGACATTTTTTCATTCTGTTCCTGGTTTTTGCGGATTTCGCTTTGCTGGCGTTTCAGTTCTATATCCTGGACATTTTTGATGGCTCTTACAATATTGACAAAGAGCAGGATCAGCATGCCGGCGCCCACAAACAGTCCGGACATCAATGTGACAAAGTATACGGAGGTTGTTTCAACGGCAATACACAGGATCGCTGCCAGCAGACCAATGAGCAAAAGCCGGTCGGCCTTGTTTTTTTCGGTGCGTATATATTGGAAAAGGTGTACAAATATTGTGGCAACGGTGATCGCCAGGATTCCGTGGCTTACAGGCATGGTTTCGATATAATCTGCGATACCTGCAGCAGTGAGGATCGTACAGACTGCAAAGTTTATCATTGCGATGCTTCCAAGACAGACATAAAATCTGTGATGCAGCCCTTTCTGGAGACTGTCCGCAAAAAACAGGATCGGGAGCGGACACAAAAGGATCATAACGAAGCACAGAGATCCGAGAGCGGAAGCGTTGGGGACCAGGAACTGACGGAGCTTGGATTCACCCAGCATCCAGACGGCGCCCATAACCATGCACCATCCAAGATATTCCATGTCAAATCGTGTATGATAGACCAATCCCAGAGCGAAACTGAACAGGATCGTGACGATTCCGGCAAACAGGATAAAAAAAGCAATGTAGGTTTCCAGTCCGTATCTGCTGAAAATATATATCCAGATATCTGCCTTGTTTCCGCAGTAAACAGGATTGACAACTCCGGTGTAATTGGAGGTGTAGGTGGTCAGTTCAATACGGAGCTCTTTGCCGGCATCGGACGCATAAACCGGGCAGAAAACATAACGGCTGGCGGAGTTTTTGCCCACAAGCCTTGTTTTATGCGTGGAGTAGCTGGTCCTGAGGTTGTCCCCTACATAAAAATCCACATCCTGCAGGGAAGAACGGATGGCAAAGCAGGTATCTGTAAGATCATCGGGAAGCTGGATGGTGAGGACCATCGTGTCACCGACGGGAACCTTGTAGGTGCCCGGAACGGAGATTTCCCGGGTGGTTCCATCCGGTTTCTGCCAGGTAACGGTACCGGAATAGATCACAGAGGCTGCTGAGGTGTCGGAAGAACGTTCATTCGCACCAAAGATCTGCATAAAAATGAACCAGCCAAGGATGGCGAACATCAGAATATAAAAGAAATATCTTTTTCCCTGGTTAAAGGTTTCGGTTTTTTCTTTCATGGCAATATGCCTCCTTGTAATGGGAAAGGAGTGGTTTGTAAATTGAAAAACTCCTTTAGATCGATTATACCAGACCGGAGTGGAAAAATCAGTATAAACAGACTAAGACGGGTAATTTGGTAAGATTTTACCAAATTTTTTATGAATTCAGTGGTATTATATAAAGTAGATAGAAAACATATCCGATGCATCTGCGCGCAGGATATGGTACAATGGGTAAATGTGGAGTATGACATGCAAAGCATGATATATGCAGGATAAAGGATCAGAATAAAGAATGAGAGTAAAGCGACAGGAGGAAGGATCATGAGTAAGATCGTAAATATCACATCAAAAGAGGACAAAGATCAGAAGCTGCAGGACATTGCAAATTCACTGGAAGAGCTGAAGGATGTAATGGCTGAAGTGATAGAGGCCTATGAGGAAGAAAATGCGGACAGCCGGAAGATGGACACGCTGACAGAGGCACTGGATGCGCTTGAGGACGCTTATGAGGCCGTTAACGATGTGCTGCTGGAGGAAATTTGATCATGCAGTACAAGGTTCTGAAGATAGAAGAAGACATGGATTTCGGCTGTGAAGAGCGGCAGCCGGGTGAAGCACTTATGTCAGTAGTGCTGATGGAAGATGAAAATAGAAATGAAACAAGTCTGCGACATGATGACGGTCTCCTTTATGAAAGAGATATCAATGAGGGAGATTTTGTTACCATGGACGGGCAGCATCAGCTGTGGAAATTGTAAAACAGAAAGGGACGTACATCATTGGATTTTGTCATGACTGCGTTGTTTGTGGTTATGTTTGTTGATCAGTGGGAAGATGCACAAGATCATAAGCCGGCGCTGGTCGGAATTGTATGCTCTGTGATCTGCCTGGTGATCTTTGGAAGCGGGAAGTTTATCCTTCCGTCAATGGCATCGATCGTTTTATGCTTCCTGGGAATGAAGAAGCATGAGGAGAAGAGAAAAAAAGAACGTATACAGAAGTCAGGAGAATATCAGGCATGACAGTTGGGATATAGCCGGACAGGAGGGATAAGGAATGACTATGACAATAACACAGCAGATCATAACGGTTGTGGTAGTGGTCCTGGGGACTATGACAACGCGATTTTTGCCGTTTATCATATTTCCGGAAGGAAAGGAACCGCCGGCTGTGATCACCTATCTGGGAAAAGTGCTACCCTGTGCAGTGATCGGATTGCTGGTGGTATTTTGTCTGAAGGATGTGCCGGAAAGTACGCATTACGGACTGCCGGAGATGATCGCAATACTGTTCATTGTGGTATTACATAAATGGAAGAAGAGTACATTGCTCAGCATAGGAGGGGGAACGGTGTTTTATATGGTGCTGGTGCAGACCATATTTGGTTAGTCAGAAATATGCGAAAAACAGAAAATGAAAAGCTAAGGCAGGATACGATAACCGTATCCTGTTTTTTGATTGCAGCAGTAATTTATGAAATTGCTGTAGATCAGATAAGCAGGCACAGAAGTGTGAAAGTATAATAAGCCGTGAAAAGAAGCGAGCGGTCGTGAAAATGAGCGCGTCCGCAAGGGACGCACAGATGTATTTCCTTGTTCCTGGAAAATACAGAGGAAATATGCCGGGATCAGAGGAATCTGTAATTGTAACAGAACAACGATCCCCCTTACTTGTCTGTGAATCCGATTGCACAGGTCTAAAAGCCTCAGCGTAGCTGGAGACAATAAATAGTGTGTGTGGAATGGTGTGTTATGAAAATAACAAAAATGAGTAACTTTTGCTCTCACAATGGAATAAAAAACGACAAGACACTATGCGGCTTTATGGCTGTAAATGCATGCGTTTCAAGAGTTTATACAGGGAACATGGAATACCATGAAATGTGAATAAATTAACACATGATTTTGAAAAATATACTCAAAATATAACCATACTATATTGACAAAATTAAAAATAAATGATAATCTGTGACCAGAACAAAACGAGAATGACTAAAATTTTTATGAAGTTAAGAATAAAAAGGTAAGCACGAAAGGAGTATCCTAAAATGGCTGAGATCAAAAAAATGGGTTACTGTGTAAACGGTGAGTGGAAAGAGTCAAAGGCAGAGAAATACATGGATGTTACAGATTCCAGTACAGGTGAGGTGATCGCGCAGGTTCCCTGCTGTACACCGGATGAGGTAGAAGAGGCGATCGCTTCCGCACAGGCTGCATTCCCGGAATGGTCCTCACTTTCTCTTGCAAAGAGACAGCAGTATATGTTCAGATGGAGAGATGTTCTTTATGCTCATAAGGAAGAACTTTCCGTACTTTGTGCAAAAGAGCTCGGAAAGAACATCAAAGAGGCAAGAGGAGATGTTCAGAAAGCAATTGAGCCTACAGAAGAGGCATGTGCACTTCCGACAATGATCCAGGGCGATGCTGCAATGCAGGTAACTACAGGATATGATACAGCTACATATCGCAAACCACTTGGAGTAACTGCTGGTATTGTTCCGATGAACTTCCCGGCAATGATCCCATGGGGCTGGATGGTTCCACTTTCTATTGCATGTGGAAATACAGTAGTACTGAAAGCAAGCTCCCAGACACCACTTACAGCTATGAGGATTATGGAGCTCTTCTATACAGAGGGCGGATTCCCGAAGGGTGTTGTAAACCTTGTGACCTGCAGCCGTGTAGAGGCTGATATCCTTCTTACAGATGAGAGAGTAAAGGCTGTTACATTCGTAGGAACAACAGGTGTTGGTAAACAGGTATATTCCAAAGCAGCAGCTCATGGCAAACGAGTTCAGGCACAGTGTGAGGCAAAGAACCATGCACTTGTACTTGAGGACTGCAACCTTGAGGCTACTGTTAATGCGATCATCAACTCTACATACGGATGTGCAGGTATGAGATGTATGGCTCTTCCGGTTGTATGCGTACAGGATAGTATCGCAGACGAATTTGTTTCACTTCTTAAGAAAAAAGCAGAGGTTATGAAGCTTGGCTGTGCATATGATGAAGATACCGATCTCGGCCCGGTTGTAAATGCAGGCCATAAGGAGAAGATCTGCAACTGGATCCAGAAGGGTATCGATGAGGGTGCGGAGCTTGTACTTGACGGACGTAATGTAGTAGTTCCGGGATATGAGAACGGATTCTTCGTAGGACCGACAATTCTTGATTATGTAACACCTGAGATGACTGTTGGAAACCGTGAGATCTTCGGACCGGTAACCTGTATCAAACGAGTAAAGGATTACGAGGAAGGCATCGCAGTCATGAATGCCAATCCATTTGCAAATGGTTCCTGTATCTTTACACAGAGCGGATATTACAGCCGTAAATTCGCTATGGAGACAGATGGCGGTATGGTAGGAATCAATGTAGGTATCCCGGTTCCGACAGCATACTTCCCATTCTCCGGAAACAAGGATTCCTTCTTCGGTGATCTGCACGTTCTCGGAAAAGACGGCTATCGTTTCTTCACAAGAGCAAAAACAGTTACAACACACTGGTTCGATGAAGCTGCCGGAAAGAGAAAGGTCGGCACATGGGAAGGAAGTACTGAGGCTTAAGAAAGCTTCATAAATAAATTTATGACACTGTAAGGCAGATCGGGTAAGATTCTGCCTTTCAGATAAAATCCTCTAATGAAATGAGCATATTCAAAAACGGTGCATCTGCTGGATTTCCGGCAGATGCACCGTTTTTTAGGGCCAATATCCGATTTAATCGATCGTCATAACACGGATGCCGTGCTCCTGGCAGAAGCTGTCGTATTCTTCGGGAAGTGGCTGGTCGGTTACGATGGCGTCCAGCTTTTCCATGGAAGAATAGGTCATAAGCGAGATCCGGCCGAATTTGGAATGGTCTGCAAGAAGGATCATGCTGTTGGCATTCTCTGCAATGGCTTTTTTGGTGATGTATTCCTCGGCGCTGGCATTGGTAAGTCCGCTCTTCATGGTTACACCTGTGCAGGCCATAAAAGCCATGGAAATGTTGTAGGTCTGCAGATAATCATTGATATCCGGTCCTGTGAAGGACAGGGTCTTGCGGTTCAGCTTTCCGGGAACGGAAATGATATCCAGGTTCGGATAGGATGCTGCCTTGTGAAGATAAGCAGGCTGTTGGTCAGGATCGTACAGTGCTTATCTGCAATAAAATCAACCAGGTTCAGGCAGGTTGTACCTGTATCGATATAGATGGTATCGTCTTCTGCCACAAGCTCTGCGGCACGGCGGCAGATTTCTTTCTTTTCGTCAGGAAAACGTCCGCCACGCTCTTCGTAAGACAGAAGGGGAAGAGTCTGTGGAGTTTCGAGTGCTGCGACACCGCCATATACTTTCATGATACTGCCACGTTTCAGAAGGATATCGACATCTCTTCTGATGGTGTTTTTGGATACGTTGAATTTCTCACATAATGTATCGAGAGAAGCGTTCTTATGCTCCAGCACATATTCTTCGATCATGTCCAGTCGCTGTGATTTCATAGAGGTCTACCTTCTTTCTATTGGTTAAGTCTTGGTTATATTTTATCATAAAAGAAGGTAGAGATAAAGTGCTTTTATAAGAACATACCAAAAAATATTTCCCTTCAAAAATATCTTGACGAAATTCTTATTTGAATGTAATATGAAAACGGTTTTCAAATTCAAATCTGCCATGTAAGGTGCAGTCGATAGAAGAGAGTAGGAAATATAATGGAAGAAAAAATGAAATACAGCACCAGGCAGCAGAAAATAATTCTGGAATGCCTGCAGGAATATGGAGATACATTTTATACCATAGATCAGTTTATGGAGCTCCTTCGTGGAAAAGAGATCCAGATCGGAAGGACAACGGTATACAGAGGACTGGAGCGGCTGCAGAAGGAGGGAGCGGTGCTGAAGGTTCCGTCTGTGGAGGGAGCGCCTGCCCAGTATCGTTTTATACGTGATGAGGAGCGGAAGAATTACGGTAAGCTTGTGTGTCTGGAATGTGGGCATACGATTCCTCTGCAGTGTGGATGTATCGATCATTTTGTGGGACATGTGCTGGATGAACACGGATTTGAGATCGATCAGAGCCGGACGATCTTTTATGGATATTGTGACAGCTGCAGGAGGCTTAAAAAATGAATGTTAACAGAGGGAAGATGACAGCGGCAGCAGTTCTGGCGGTGACGCTTCTTGTTGTGGGCGGTGTGACCGGATATGGTTTGCACAGGGCCGGAACGGTGGGACAGCCATTTGTGGAGGATGGCCGACTGAAGGTGATGGCCAGCTTTTATCCCATGTATGATTTTGCCCGGAAGGTAGGAGGCGACAGGATCCAGGTAAAGGATATGGTTCCGGCGGGAACGGAGCCTCATGACTGGGAGCCGGCGGCAACGGATATCCGGAATCTTGAGGATGCAGATGTGTTTGTCTATAATGGTGCGGATCTGGAGCACTGGGCGGAGGATGTACTGGATACTCTGGAGAATCAGGATCTGGTTGTGTCTGAGGCATCGGATGGTGTGGAGCTTCTGGATGGAGGACATGATCATGCTCATGGTGATGAAGGAAAAGATCCTCATGTCTGGCTTGATCCTATGCGTGCAAAGCAGGAAATGAAGAATATCAGGGATGCTTTGGTAAAGGCTGATCCTGGGAACGGTGATTATTATGAAGCAAATTATGAGAAATATGCCGGTGAATTTGATGAGCTGGATCAGGAGTTCAGAGATGGTCTGAAAGGTACGAAGAGCCGGGATATCATAGTGGCGCATGAGGCTTTTGGATATCTGTGCAATGCCTATGATCTGAAGCAGCTGGCTATTGAAGGGCTGACACCGGATTCAGAGCCTGATCCTGCCAAGATGCAGGAAGTGATCGAGTATGCGAAAAAATACGACATCCATACCATATTTTTTGAGGAGCTGGCAAGTCCCAAGGTGGCGAAGACAGTGGCGAAGGAAGTGGATGCGGTGACTGCTGTGTTGAATCCGATCGAGGGATTAAGTGAGGAGGATATAGAGGCCGGAGAGGATTATTTTTCTGTGATGAGGAAGAATCTGGAGGCACTCAGGAAGGCATTGAACTGAAGGTGCAGGACAGCAGCTGTAACAAAAAAGGAGAAATTATGGGAATTTTGATAGAAAATCTTTCGTTTCACTATACAGGGACACCTGTGCTGGATCAGGTGAACCTGGAGGTGAAGGATGGCGATTATGCCATCCTTACCGGTGAAAACGGAAGTGGAAAAAGTACATTTCTGAAGCTTCTTCTGGGCGAACTGAAGGCGCAGGAGGGAAGTATCACCGTAAATGGAAAAGATATTTCTGCCACATTCGGAAAGGGAGATCTGGGATATGTTCCACAGAACAGTATCAGCAGAAACCAGAATTTTCCGGCGACTGTGGAAGAGATCATGATGACAGGTGTGTATTCCTCTTCCTGGAAGGCACGTTTCCGGGCAAAAAAAGAGATCCCGCGTTTGAAAGCCGCACTTGCGGAAATGGAAATGGAAGAGTTCTGGAAAAGAAGGATCGGAGATCTTTCCGGAGGACAGCAGCAGAGGGTTATGCTGGCACGTGCGCTGGCAGGAAAACCGAAGATCCTGATCCTGGATGAGCCTACCACAGGAATGGATATGGTTTCTGTGAAAACACTTGCAGAAGTTCTGAGGAAGCGGAATGAGGAACAGGGGCTGACGATCCTTATGGTTACTCATGGAAATTCCGGTGAGTTTAAAGGAGCAAACCGGTTCTTTAAAGCGGAAGAGGGGAGGATCGACGAAGTATGAGTATTTTACAGTATGGATTTATGCAGAGAGCTTTTCTGGTGGGAATCCTTCTGGCTGTGATCACGCCCTGCATCGGGATCACCATTGTTCTGAAACGGATGTCCATGATCGGAGATGCGCTTTCCCATTCTTCACTGGCCGGTGTTGTGCTGGGACTGATACTTGGAGTGAATCCGGTAGCCGGTGCAGTAGTGATGTGCATCGTAGCTGCTCTTGGAATTGAGGCTATCCGCAAAAAAATCCCGCGTTATTCGGAGGTGGCGATCTCCATCGTCATGTCTGCCGGGATCGGACTGGCCGGTGTGCTGTCCGGCTTTGTGGAAAACGGTGCCAGTCTGAACAGCTTTTTGTTCGGAAGTATTGTGTCCATCAGTGAAGGAGAGCTGGCGCTGGTAGTTGTGATCAGTGTGCTGGTACTGGCAGCAGTGCTGTTTTTTTACAGGGAACTGTTTTATATCGGATTTGATGAAAATGCGGCAAGGATCTCCGGTGTTTCCGTGCGGAATATTAATTTTCTTTTTACTATTCTGACGGCTCTGACAGTTTCCATTGCGTCCCGAACAGTAGGAACCCTGATCGTTTCCTCCATGCTGGTAGTTCCGGTGGCGTGTGGGATGCAGATGGCAAAAAGCTATAAGGGTACACTGATCTGTGCCATTATCGTGGCGGTATGTACCACCATTGCCGGACTGTTTCTTTCCTATTATGCCGGACTGAAACCAGGTGGAATGATCGTTCTTCTTGAGGTTGCGTGGTTTGTAGTTGTGATGACAGTGAAAAGTTTTAACAAATAAAACACATTTTTCCCACAAAGTAAACACAATTAACCCATATACTTTGAAGCATCAAAAGGAAACAGAGAAGAATTTTTTCCCAGGGAGGACTTAACCATGAACAATAACAGAAAATTAAAAATAAAGAAAATGATGAAAAAGGGTGCAACCATCAGCTGTGTGCAGTACTTGCTGGCGGCATTGGAGTTGGTGCATATGAAGGTATAAATTATTTCTCCGGTGCACAGTCCGTACAGGCGGCAACCGACAGCTCCGAGAATCTGACTCTTATGAAGTCTGATAAAAAATCAAATAAAGACAGCGAAGATACAGAGGATACAAAATCCTCCGATACAAAGGGCAGTCTGGATGTATCAGATGTTGCTGAGAAGGCAATGCCTTCTGTAGTTGCCATCACAACCAAGTCCGTTCAGGAGGTTCAGGATTATTACAGCATGTTTGGTTCCCAGTATGCGCCGAGCCAGGAGCAGGAAGTTGAAGGAAGCGGTTCCGGTATTATCATCGGAAAAACAGATTCTGAGCTGCTGATCGCCACAAACTATCATGTTGTGGATGGTGCCGATACCTTGTCAGTTGCCTTTGCAGATGGTAATGCTTATGAGGCTACGGTAAAGGGCTTTGATGAAAGCGAGGATCTTGCAGTTGTTTCTGTTGCAACGAAGGATGTTTCGGATGATACAATGGATGCAATTTCTGTTGCAAAGATCGGAAGCTCTGATGATCTGAAGATCGGTGAGCAGGTTGTTGCCATCGGTAATGCACTTGGCTATGGCCAGTCCGTTACTACTGGTATTGTCAGTGCTAAGAACCGTAAGACAGATGCATCAGGACAGATCGAGGGTGATTCTACAGATAACAGCAGCAGTATCAACAAGGGCGTGAACCTGATCCAGACAGATGCGGCTATCAATCCCGGTAACAGTGGCGGTGCGCTTCTGAATATGGATGGTGAGGTTGTTGGTATTAACTCTTCCAAGCTTGCTTCTACTGAGGTTGAAGGTATGGGGTATGCCATTGCAATTTCTGATGTTGCGGATTCTCTTGAGAACATGATGAATGCCAAGGCAAGAGATAAAGTGGATAATCATGGTATCCTTGGTATCACAGGCAGTACAGTAAGTACGGAGGCAGTACAGATTTATGGTATCCCGCAGGGTGTATTTGTTTCGAAGGTAACCGAGGGCGGCCCTGCCGATGATGCAGGTATTACCAAGAATATGGTCATTACAGAGTTTGATGGTAAAACGATCACCAGTATCGATCAGCTGGTTGAGCTGCTTCAGTATTATGAGCCGAAGGAAAAGATCGATGTGACGGTTGCAGTTCTGGATGGCAATGAGTATAAGGAGAAGACACTCACTGTAAAACTTGGTAAAGATGACAGTTCCAGCAAGGATAGCAAGGACAGCTCTGAGGATAGCACGTCCCAGGATTCCCAGGATGCAGATATCCCAGATATCCAGGGAGGACAGGATGATTCCGATCAGGGGGATGCAGATGCATTTGCTGATGATGGAGAAGCCAGCCTGTTCAGAGATTTTGAGCAGAATGGCTTGTATGACTGATCAGTCCTAAATTATAGATGGAGAGCATTTTCGAGGTGAAGAACCGCAATCAGTTCATCCCCTCCATGAATCCGCAGGAAAGAAACCAGAAATACAGCGGATGGAAAAACGCAGTAGAAAAAGTTCTCGTATAATAAAACGGGAGCTTTAGGCAGCGGCAATTGCTTGACCCCATGTGTATGTCAGATTATAATAAAATAACAGGCATTTCCGGATGCATTCCAGATGTATCGGAAATGACGGAAAGCCGGTCTTTGCCAGTATCATGTGCAGAGGCCGGCAAAAGTTATATTCAGAGATAAACGATCATCCATTTGCAGTAGCTGTGCAGTGGCATCCGGAGATGATGTATGATTCTTCAGAACAGCTGAAGCTTCTCCGGGCATTTGTGGAGGCAGCAGGGAAGGAGACGGAAGCATGAATATTTGTATCTATGGAGCGTCCAGCGCAGAGCTGAAAAAGATCTATTATGAGAAAACGGAAGAGCTGGGACAGCTGATGGGAAAGCGAGGACACGGCCTTGTTTTCGGAGGTGGAAAAGAGGGGCTGATGGGGGCGGCAGCCCGGGGTGTTGACAGAGAAAAAGGCTATATCCTGGGTATCGCACCGAGATTTTTTGACCAGCCGGGAGTGTTGTATGAGCATTGTACAGAGTTCATTTTTACTGAAAATATGCGTGAGAGGAAGCACCTGCTGGAAAGCCGCTCGGATGCGACTATCGTGGTACCTGGGGGAATTGGTACTTATGAGGAGTTTTTTGAGATTCTGACATTGAAGAGTCTGGGACGGATCGACAGGCCGATCGTTCTTTATAATATTCAGGGATATTACGACAGCATGCAGGCACTCCTGGAATACACAGCAGGGGAAAAATTTATGTCCAGAGATGTTGTGGGTATGTGCCGGTTCATGAAAGACCCGGAGGAGATCCTGGATTATATTGAGAATTACCGGAATTATGGGGGAAGGTTATAAATAAAATACAGTACGGCTGATACAACAGCCCTGTATATAAGATCGTGCGAAGGGGATTTTTACAGGAGAAGGTATACTTTATGAGGAAAATAATGTTAAATGGCCAGTGGGAGCTGGCGGAAGCAGGAAATGACAGATTATGTGAGGTACAGGTTCCGGGATCTGTGCTTTCCGGGCTCTATGGCGCCGGGAAGATCGAAGATCCTTTTTACCGGACAAATGAGGATGTGACAAGGGAACTGTTCCGGAAGGATTATGAATTCAGCAGAACATTTGTGGCTGCAGAGGATATCCTGAAAGAAGAAAAAATAATACTGGTCTGTGAGGGGCTGGATACTCTTGCAGATATTTATATCAATGGGCAAAAAGCCGGATCTGCAGATAACATGCATCGTACCTGGAAGCTGGATGTGAAAGAATTTCTTCATTCCGGGGAGAATCAGATCCGGATCGTATTCCGGTCGGTATTCAAGTATATCGAAGCTTATGAGTATGAAGATAATAAAGAGATCCACTATGTTCCCTGCGGTGGAATGAAAGGAAACCAGCTGATCCGGAAGGCTCATTGTATGTTTGGATGGGACTGGGGCCCCCAGACCATTGATGCCGGGATTTTTCGGGATATTTATCTGGAAGCATACAGTCATCCGAGAATTGAGGATGTGAAGATCACACAGGTGCATGGGGATAATGCTGTGGATGTGTGTACAACTGTGGCTGTAAGCGGAGATGCTGTGGATAAGTGTCAGGTGAGGGTGACGATCCAGGAGGATGCAGAGAGCGTCTGTGGACATAGAACAGGTGCTAACGACCGAAAAACGGAAGCCCATGTATGCAAAGTGGGGGAGACTGTATCAGCGAATAATAATCCAGCAGTGCTGACATCCTCGATCCACAACCCGAAGCTTTGGTGGCCAAACGGCTACGGCGATCAGCCGTTATATAAAGTTCAGGTGGAACTTCTGGACGAGTATGGCACAGTTCTGGAAACCATAACGAAGCGCATCGGTCTCCGTACCCTTACCATCAGCCAGGAAAAAGATCTCTGGGGAAAAGAGTTCGCGTTCTGTGTCAACGGCGTGAAAATTTTTGCCATGGGGGGAAATTATATTCCGGAGGACTGCATCTATTCCAGGATCACACCGGAGGTCCAGAAGTATCTTCTGGAATCCTGCAAACGTGCCAATTTTAACTGTGTCCGTGTGTGGGGCGGCGGTTATTATCCTTCGGATCATTTCTATGATCTTTGTGATGAGATGGGACTGATCGTATGGCAGGATCTGATGTTCGCATGTAATGTTTATGATCTTACAGAAGAATTTGAAGATAATATCACGAAGGAGATCACGGAAAATGTAAAACGTCTCCGTCATCATGCATCCCTTGGCCTGTGGTGCGGAAACAATGAGATGGAGTCTGCCTGGGATCACTGGCCGGAGGTACAGAGTGAGTCGAAATATCTCCGTGCGGACTACATAAAAATGTTTGAGTATGTGATTCCGAAAGCAGTGAGGGAGGCAGACAGCGAGACCTTTTTCTGGCAGTCTTCCCCAAGCTCCGGAGGCTGCTTTGATGATCCGGACGATGAGAACAGAGGAGACTGTCACTACTGGGATGTATGGCATGGTCAGAAGCCTTTTACAGATTATCAGAAGCATTATTTTCGTTTTTGCTCGGAGTTTGGCTTCCAGTCTTTTCCGTGCCTGAAAACTGTGGAGAGCTTTACGGAAGAGAAAGACAGGAATATTTTTTCCAGGGTGATGGAGAACCACCAGAAAAATCCTGCAGCTAACGGAAAGATCCTGTATTATCTTTCCGAGAATTTTCGTTATCCGGAGAATTTCCGCAAGCTTCTCTATGTGAGCCAGATCCTTCAGGGAATGGCCATGAAGTATGGAGTAGACCACTGGAGACGTCACAGAGGCCGCTGTATGGGTACCCTTTACTGGCAGATCAATGACAACTGGCCGGTGGCATCCTGGGCAAGTATCGACTACTTTGGCCGTTGGAAGGCACTTCATTATATGGCAAAAAAATTCTATGGGCCACAGGCGGTGAGTATGTGCATGGATGGGGATATCATGCAGGTGTATCTGGCAAATGAAAGTATGGACGCACAGTCATATCAGGTTGCCTTTTATGTGAAAAATATGGAATGTGAGATTCTTGAGAAGCTTACCGGAACGGGCACTGTGGGTGTGCAGGAGTCCGCTCCGATCCTGGCGGTGGATGTTTCCGGATGGGAAGACAAGAAGTATGAGATCTTTCTTGAGGCGGAAGTGACACTTGCTGACGGAGGTGTGCTCTGTGATGTGGAGACCCTTGTTCCGTATAAATATCTGGAGCTGGATAAACCGGAGATCACTGCCGAGGTGGAGGAGCAAGGTGATGCATTTGTGATCCATTTAAAAAGTAGCTGCTTCAGCCCGTTTACAGCTATTGGATTTACTGATGCGGATGTTACTCTGGAGGATAATTTTTTCCATATGACAGATGGAGAGGAAATGTGTGTCCGGCTTGATAAGAAAGATATCCGAAATGGAGAGATTCTGGATGCAGCGGATCTGACACAGCAGATGGAGATCCTGACGCTGGCATAGAAAGCTTTTAAATAAAAAAGACGCGGCCTTTTATCGGAGGATAAAAAGGTTCGCGTCTTTTTTTATATGATATTAGGGGATCATCATGGGTTTGCGCGTGTTTACATTTGATTACGATATTTGGGATCAGAATTCGTAATTTTTATGTCTTTTGAAGAAATCCTTAGTTTCCTTTACAACCACACCGCTCAGGGCAAGAAGAGCGATCAGGTTCGGGAATGCCATCAGGGCATTGAAGATATCTGCGATGTTCCATACAGCTGCTACAGTCATATATGGTCCGATGAATACGCAGATGATGTACAGCCAGCGGTATGTTGTAACTGCGGCTTTGTTTCTGTTGAACAGGTATTCCAGACATCTTTCACCGTAGTAATCCCATCCAAGGATTGTTGTGAATGCAAAGAATACCAGGCACAGCATCAGTGAGAAGGATGCTACAAACGGCGGGAAAGGAAGACCTTTCTGGAAAGCAGCTGTTGTGATGGCAACACCCTCAAGACCTGTGTTCCATGTCTCTGTGATGACGATGGAAAGACCTGTCATTGTACAGATAACGATAGTATCAATGAATGTACCTGTCATGGATACAAGACCCTGACGTACCGGCTCCTTTGTCTGAGCTGCAGCGGCTGCGATCGGGGCACTACCAAGACCGGACTCATTGGAGAAGATACCGCGGGCGATACCCTTCTGCATAGCTACGACCATGGTTCCCATTGCGCCACCTGCAAGTGCGCTTCCTGTGAAAGCAGATTTTACGATAGTTACGATCGCTGCAGGTACTGCCGTGATGTTTGTGATCACAATGATCAGTGCCAGTGCAACATAGAGAACTGCCATAAACGGTACAACGACCTGGGATACCTTTGCGATTCTCTGGATTCCGCCGAGAACGACAAGTCCTACACATACGGTAAGTATCAGACATGCAACTACAGTTGCCCAGGAATATGTATTTCCGAAAAGTGCTACCGTGTGTGCTTTATCCGGGTCAAAGAAATTGGTAACTGCAGATGAGATACCGTTTACCTGTGTAAAGGTTCCGATACCGAAAAGTCCCACACCTGCTCCGAAAAATGCGAAGATCTTGGCAAGCCATCTCCACTGTTTTCCCATACCGTTTTCGATGTAGTAGAAAGGTCCGCCGAGAACGTGGCCTTCTTTGTCAATGGTACGGTACTTGATCGCCAGAAGTCCTTCTGCGTATTTGGTTGCCATTCCGAAGAATGCGGCTACGATCATCCAGAAAAGTGCTCCTGGTCCGCCAGCTGCGATAGCAGTTGCGACACCTACGATATTTCCGGTTCCGATGGTTGCTGAAAGCGCAGTACACAGAGCTCCGAAGCTTGTGACCTCACCATCGCCGCCTTCTTCATTTTTTACCATGAATTTCAGTGCCTTTCCGAGGTGCCTTACCTGTAAAAGACCTAACCGAGTGGTTAACAGAATTCCTGTGAACAGGATCAGAATGATCAGCGGAAGTCCCCAAACGACTCCGTCAAACCATGTGATAAAGTTGTTGATTTGTGTAAACATTACTCTTTCCTCCATCCTTTTGCCTGAGAGATTTACAGCATTTTGTGTGCTGCGTACACCTTCGGCGCTCTTCCCTTTTGATTTGAAGAGACTCTCCTGAGTTTTTTTATTTTTGAATGATGCCAGGACCTTTTGTGTGCGGTGGTGGCGGTCATTCGTTTCGTGTAGAAAAACACTGTAACACAGAGTATCACATGAATTGATGGATTTCAATGGTTTTTTAAAAAAAAATTGCATTTATTAGAAAAATTAATCGACATATAATCAGGATCTGGTAAATTGTTATTTTTCTATCAGCGGATGTTCTTTGTAATACATGCGGGTGAAATGCAGAAATGTCAGCATATCGCCGCTGATGTATTTGCTTTTTTTCCATACCATGCCGATTTTTATGCGGACAGGTGGATTGAGAGGGATGCCGGTAATATTGGAAGAGGAAAATTTATCGGTCATGCTGGAATAGAGAAAACAGCCATATTTTCCGGTTTTTACAAACTGCAAAGTAGTGTAGATCTGGCTACTTCGCATCACGATATTGGGCTTGTAGCCGTCCATTTCAAAACGCATTTTCAGGATCTGATTCTGGACGGAGTCAGCATTGAAAAAGATCAGCTGCTCTTTCGCCATATCTTTTGTTGTGACTGATTTTTTTTCTGCCAGCCTGTGGTCGTTGCTCACACAGAAAACCACCTGGTCGTTGGCCAGGACAGTGTTGTGAAATTTATCTATATTATACTGTTCCATATTGACCAAAGCTACATCCAGGGTGTCATCCTGTACCAGATTGCAGGCACGGACAGATCCGTATTCTTCCAGTACTACGGCAATTTCCGGGTGCTTTTCGTGAAACGCCGTAAGCAGCTCCGGAAAAAATACGGTACTCAGCATGGGAGGGATCCCGATGCGAAGAGGGGGCTTTATCCTGGACATGCTGGAGTAATCGGCCTGAAGCTCATTACAATATTGAAGGATATAGGTAGCTTTTTTGTAGAAGGACTCTCCCTCCTGGGTCAGACTCAGCTGATTTCCTTTTCTGGAAAAAAGGCTGATCCCGAATTCAATTTCCAGATCGCGGATAGCCATGGAAATGGTGGGCTGGGTCACATATAATTCTTCGGCTGCCTTTGTGATGCTGTGGCAGCGGCTGGCTGTGCAGAAATAGCGTAGTTGATTCAGTGTCATGATAAACCTTCTCTCGATGTATTGTCAGATTAAATATTTCAGTAAAGTTTTTCATTTCTGTCTGGAAAAGATGTGACAGAGTATTTTGTTGTCTACATAAAATAGCATAGAAATATAATTTTTGCCAGATTCATTTACTGATACATTGATTTTATATTAGTAGTGCACAAAAAATATCATTAAAAACTGATACTATAAATATTTTTTATGTGGATATACGTTTCATTAATTTGTTTTTTTGTATGTACACAAGCTATAATGAAGTCATCAAAAGAAACGTGTACGGCCTATACTTTTCAGGAAAAAATTAAATGGAAGGAGAGTACAGAAATGTCTCAGACAACTATAACATTGCTGTTTCTTGTGTTCACCATTATCAGTTTCATTCTTGAAAAAATTCCTCTTGGACTGACGGCTTCAATCTGTGCCGTCGGTCTGACTCTTACAGGAGTTGTGGATGCGACAACAACATTTTCACAGTATGTAAACAGTAACGTAATCCTTTGCGTTGGCATGTTTGTAGTAGGCCAGGCATTGTTCGAAACAGGAATGGCAAATAAGATCGGAGGACTGGTCACAAAATTTGCCAGAACGGAAAAAACACTGATCATTGCAATCATGGTGATCGTAGGTGTAATGTCCGGATTCTTATCCAATACAGGTACTGCAGCAGTTTTGATCCCGGTAGTCTGTGGAATCGCTGATGAGTCCGGCTATTCCAGAAGCCGTCTTCTGATGCCATTGGTATTTGCCGCAGCACTTGGCGGAAACCTTTCTATTATCGGTGCACCCGGAAACCTGATGGGTGTGAATGCACTTCAGGAGATGGGGCTTTCCACAAGCTTCTTTATGTATGCGCCGGTTGGAATTCCGATGCTTCTGCTCGGAATCCTCTACTTTGTCCTTATCGGATATAAATTCCTTCCGGATGGTAAGAATGCATCCGGTGCAGCTCTTGAAGATCAGCAGGATTTCAGCCATGTACCGAAGTGGAAACAGACCGTTTCCCTGGTAGTACTGATCCTTGTGATCCTTGCAATGATCTTTGAGAAAGAGATTGGCATCAGCATTGAGGTTTCCGCATGTATCGGAGCGATCCTCCTGGTTCTGACAGGAGTTATTTCCGAGAAAGACGCACTGAAATCTATTGACCTGAAGGTTGTATTTCTTTTCGGTGGTTCTCTGACACTTGCAAAAGCATTGGATACAACCGGAGCCGGAGAGCTGATCGCAGATAAGATCGTAGGACTTCTTGGAGCAGATCCGAGTCCGATCCTTCTTCTTCTGGTAATCTTTGTTGTAACCTGTGTGCTGACGAATTTTATGTCAAATACAGCAACCACAGCACTGATGATCCCTATTGCGGTATCTCTTGCAAACAACCTCGGAGCAGATCCGAGAGCTGTTGTTATCGCAACTGTTATCGCAGGTTCCTGTGCATATGCAACACCGATCGGCATGCCGGCAAACACTATGGTAGTCGGTCTTGGCGGATACAAATTCAAGGACTATGTGAAATCCGGTCTGCCGTTGATTCTGGTATCCTTTGTGATCTGTATGATCCTGTTACCGATCCTGTTTCCGTTCTACCCGTAAGGAGAGAAACTTTTGAGTTACTGTTCACTTTGTGACCAGCAACACTTTTGATCAATTAAGTTCATTCCCTTCTGTACTGACCATACAGTACAGGAGAAGTGATAAATAAGCCAAAAAGCCATCTTAACCATTAATCAGCCAAAATTAATGATGAAACAACCAACAAAAACCTATGTAACTAAAAAAACATTAAACCATCGAACCATATCAGGAGGTAAATCATGACTAAGGAAAATGGAGTTAAAGTATTAACAGACATGGTAGCAGATTTTGTTGCCCATATTGGAAAAAAATTACCGGATG
>ENA-OQED01000089-OQED01000089.1-human-gut-metagenome-genome-assembly--contig:-NODE-89-length-33641-cov-6.540192_pt1 | contig 33641 bp, 27 predicted proteins | sample MGYA00242790_ERZ504625 | MGnify/ENA primary metagenome ERZ504625 (study PRJEB26092, sample SAMD00036345) | human gut metagenome | host: Homo sapiens | study: EMG produced TPA metagenomics assembly of...
TTCTCGCCGCCGGATGCCATCTACGGCGCGGCGTGTGGCGTCCCATGTTGCGGGGGCCTCCTGCCACTCATCGATGACGTGCGGCTTATTGCCTGAAGAGCGAGCGAAGGATCGGCTTCGACCAGCGACTTTACGTTTGGGTCGTCAAGATGAACGACGCTCTCACCGAATGCGAGCGCGGTCCATGATTTGCCGCACCACTTTGTGCCCCGAATCTCGACCGCTCCAAAAATCTGGAGCAGGGTTTGCAGTCGTTCGTCCAAAAGGCGAGGACGGTAGGATTTGGGCTGTTCCGAACCATAAGAAATCATGATTTGATAAACCTCACTACCTGCGCATACTCGATTTTCGATGATTTTCACACTCGATTTTCGAGGATAATCATACTCGATTTTCGAGGAAATCCGGACTAGATTTTCGAGCTTTGCCCTACAGGTAAATCCCCTCGAACAGGGTCTTGTGGAACTGGGTGTGGTGGCCGCATGCCCAGGTGAAGAGTGCCTGGTCAAAGTCGCCTTTGGTGGCGGGGATGCCATAGACGCCAGCGACTTCCACGCGCACGAACTCCAGCGCGGGCAGCTTGTTGATGGCCGTGAGCGCAAACGGCGACGTGGGCTCCTCGAACAGGTAATGGCTGCCTTGCAGCGCGCCGCAGCCGGTGCAGGTGCTGGCGAGCGATACGGTCTTGGTGGTGCGCGACGTTACGGGCTTGTAGCCGCAGCGCTCGCGCAGGTAGTCGCGGATCTCGGCCGGCACGCAGCCCAGCGCGGGGACGATGGCCACGGCGTTGGCGCGGGCGGTGTCGATTGCGATGTGGCCAGCGTCGTCCATGGAGGGCGCTGCGCTGGGCGCAGCCTTGCTGCCCGAGTCCTCGGCCGCCCAATACGGAATGCCAAAGGCCGCGACCGTCGTCTGCTCGTGACACTTCCAACATTCGCGCTTGCCCAGCACCAGGTAGATGTAGGGCGCGCTGGGGTCGGAGCGATCCACGCCGGGCAGCCACGCGGCAAAGGGCTCGGGGTTGACGCCATCGGGCACGTACCAGATCTTCTTGACCCGGTCCCACTTGGCGCCCAGGGCCTTGGCCTCGTCTTTGTGCGAAAAGGGAACATCGAGCTCGGTGCGCATGGCGGCTCCTTTGTGTGGCTTGCGGTGCATGTGCTCCAAGGATACCCCAGCGGCGGGTGTGTGGTCGCTAAACGAGCGCTTCGACCGCCCGAGAAGTCGCGGAGCATTTTGGCGGGGGCGTGCCGTCAAGCAAATGGGCAAGTGCATGGTCAGCTTTTGGTCAGTTGAGCGGCAACCTTGCCAAAAGCTTGACGGATTTGCATTTAGACGTCGACGAATGAACACTTTGGTTGCGTCGCGGCAAAAAACTGCTGGTCGTTTGCCGAAAACTCGCCAGGGTCACGAGCCGCCGCCGACGCGCGTGCTATCTTCGCGCCATGGGGCACTTTATCGTTTCACATAACGCTGCGCTGGCGCTCTTGGCACACATCCCGAACCCGCGCTTTGGGGATTCGGAACCAGAGGTCGTGTCGATTGCGGACGCCTGCGCGCTCTGCGACCAGGAGGCGCAGGAGTTTATCGATCGCTACGACCTGGGGATCGAAACGCTGGATTTGCTGGTGCCGTCGCGAGCCGACCGTCGGCGGAGCAAGCATGTTAAGACGCACCTGTGCACCAACGAGCTCCCAGCAGGTTCGTTTATCTCGCTGGGCCACTGGAGAGGCGACCTGGATGCGTACGTATGCTCTCCCGAGCTGGCGTTTTTGCAGGCCGCGCACGATGACGATGCAGCGGCGGCCATCTATGCCGGTTATGCCATGACATCGGACTATCGGCTGGATAACCTTGCTCCCGGTGGGGTAACAAGCAGGGATGCGGGCATGCGCGATGGCAGGCTCACGACCAAGGAGCTCATCGCGGCGTATATCGAGAAGTCCCCCAAGGTGAGAGATCTTGCGAAGGCAAAGGCGCTCCTTGCATATGTGACCGAGGGGTCGCGCTCTCCGAGGGAATCGGGGCTGTGCATGTTTATGTCGCTGCCTACGCGCTACGGCGGGTATGCATTGGGCAAGGCCGAGCTCAACAAGAAGGTCTTCATCCGCGATGGATACAACGATGGGCGCAATCGCAGGCTTCGCGTGTTGGAACGCACGCCCGACATAACGCTTACGGCTAAAGTCGAGGTGGGCATGGATAAAGTAAAGGCCGGGCTGCTGCCAGAGGTACTGACCGCGATGGTCGATTACGACAGCGATGCCATCCACGACGGAAGCGAGAAGATCCACAAGGATGCCGAGCGCCGCAACGAGTTACAGCTGCTGAGCGGCGTGGCGTACTTTACCGTGACGACTGACCAGGCAAATGACTACGACAAGCTCGTTCGGCTGTGCGAACGCATCCGGCGGAAGCTGCATCGGAATAAGCGACCCATTTTTAACAAGCCCATGAGCGAGGAACAGCGATATTTTGCCCTCAAGCGCGTCGAAACGAAGCGTTTTAAGCTTTGGCAAACGGTTATCGAGGCGCGTCAACATTAGTAGGGGCGGTTGCTAGGGGTGGGGCCAGGGGCCTTATTTTCAGGTCTAATACTTTTCCCGAGAAGTGAACGAGCTTATTTGGGCCACCGAAGCATCCACACTTTTCGAAGCAAAAACCGCAGGATTCCAATGACAAAACCGCAGGAAATAAGCCACCAAAAGTGTCGATGTTTCGGGGGTCCGTTTTGACTCGTTCACTTCTCGGGAAAAGTATTAGACCTGATTATGGGAAGGCTATCTGGATGTGGCCACGAGGCTTGTGAAGGCCAGATTGGGGCGGTCACCAAGGCTGTTTGGGTGGCTTTGGGCCTAATCGGGGTGATCGCTGGGGCTACTTGGCGATTTTAGGCGCGGCTGGGATGGTTATTGGAGCTGTCGAAGCGGCTTTGGGTGCCGCGGCGCCCTTTTGGCTTGGCGGCGTAAAACAAAACAGCTCAGAGGCGAAGCCTCTGAGCTGCGAACATTTGGTGGGCGTTAGAAGATTTGAAACTTCTGACCTCTTCCGTGTCAGGGAAGCGCTCTCCCCCTGAGCTAAACGCCCGATCAAGGGTGCGCGAGTGCGCAGGGAATAATATAACGGAGCTCCCGCCCAGTGGCAAGAACTATTTTTTAAAAAGCGGCGATTTGCGACCCTATCCGCCCCGATGTAGCGCGAACAGCACGCGGAAAGTCGCGTTTGTACCCCCGACGAACAGCACATTCGCGTAGAATAACTCCATTATGGGCAAATGGTGTCCAGGCAGTTTACAACACGGCATCTGGGGGAGGGGCATGTCGGACGCGCGTTCGCTGCAAAAACAGTTCAATCGCATGCTCGCCACGTTGCTGGTGGCCCTTGCTGCTGCCGGAGCCGTAACGTATGCCTGGTACATCTACAACGCCAACCGCCATATCACCGACGTCAAGATGGCCGCGGGCACGGGCGTGACCTTCCTCATCTCCAACGAGTACGACGGCGAATACAAAACCAACGCCGGTTTGAGCTTTGCGGGCCTGCTCGATCCCGTCTCGACCGACAACGTGCTCAACGGCTTCCAAAAGGTAACGGGCTTTACCGGCGGAACCACGCAGGACTCGCTGTTTGCCAGCATGTTTGGCACGGCCGAGCATTCCGACTACTACAAGACCTCCCTGTACCTGGCCACCAACTCGGCCGCGACCGACGTGTACCTGTCGGGCATCGACTTTACCGAGCAGGACTCGGCAAACCCCCATCTCCACTGCCCTGCGCGTGGGGCTGGTCGCCTATGCTCCAGGGCAGGGCGACATCGTTACGGGCCAGTACGTCTTTGAGGTCTCGGACGAGCACAATCCTCAGGCGCGCTACAACACGCTCGATGGCAAGGACGCCGACGAGAACGAGCAGAACCACCTGGTGCTCGACAGCAGCCGCTCCGACGGCGCCACGGTCCATTTTGACCAGCTGACCAGCGCAAACTTCTGCGACTACAACGAAGACACCGGCGTCGTGAGCCTCAAGGAGGCCACGACCAAGATCTGCAGCCTGCCCGCTGCCGCCAAGGGCGCCAACCGCAGCATGCCCGTGCGCGTGGATGTGTACGTGTGGCTGGAAGGCTGCGACCCCGACTGCACCAACAACCTGGCCGCCACCAGCCTGCAATCGCTGGCGCTGCGCTTTGCTGGCAAGCGTTCGTAAGGGGGCCGGGGATGAGTACATCGAACATCAAAGACATCCTAAGCTCGCGCCGCCGCATGGTTGCTGCGGCCGCATGGATGCTGGTGCTGGTAGCTGCCCTGAGCGCCGCCACCTACGCCTGGTTTAGCAACTCGCGCTACACCAACGTGACGCCCGTGGCGCATACGGTAAGCGACGAGAGCTCCGACCTGCAGATTGGCCTTTCGGCCAACGGACCCTGGGACACGACGGCCACGCTTGCCGTCGCCGACAAGACGCTCTATCCCATATCGACGGCAGATCTTTCCCGCTTTTGGCGCGGCACGTTCCAAAACGCCGCGGGTATTACGACTGACTACGCCGACTGCACCGCGCAGCTGGACGATTATGCCCTTTCGGGCACGCTGTACCTTAAGGGCGGCGACAGCGCGCTCAACGTGTACCTGTATCCGGGCCAGATGAGCGTGACGAGCGACCCACAGCTGCTGGCCGCACTGCGCCTGGGTCTGGTAATTACAACCCAGACAGGTACGCAAACGCACATCTTTACCTGCGACGACCTGGGCAACACCGCGGGTGCCACCAGCAGACGCACCATCGCGCAAGACGGCGTGGTCGTGGCGGCGGGCGCCTCGGGCTGGACCTATACCGCCAACCCTGCGCGCGCCATAAGCGCCTACAGCATGGACGGCACCGGCGACACGCCCACGGCGCGCGCGGGCGCCACGCCCATCTGCACGCTGGCCGCCAACGAGGTGGCAAGCGTTCGCTACGTTGTGTACATGGAAGGCTGCGACGCCAATTGCATCGACGAGGCCCAGGCTCGTGATGTGGTGCTGCAGCTTGCCTTTGCCGCGGCCAAGGCATAAGGGGGCGAGCGACATGAAAGATCAGAAGCGCATGCCAGCAGATAGCTGCGAGGTCAAAACCCAGAGCACGGACCCCGCGGTTCCCTCCAGCGTAGCCGCCGAGCGCCAGGTTCTCGAGGGCGCCGCCGTCCGCCGCCACGCCCGCCACGCACGTACCTACATCGCGCTCGTTATGGTGGCACTCGCCGCCACGCTGGGCGCCGCGACCTACGCCTGGTTTACCAACAACATGAAGGTCAACACCAACTCGGTGAGCGTGCACAGCGACACGTCCAAGCTGGTGCTGGAGCTGGGCGATGCCGATCGCGGCAGCTGGTCGCAGCAGGGCGACGTTTCCCTGATTTCCAACGCGACCGGCGCCGTGACGCTCTACCCGGTCTCGACCTTTGACCTCAACGGCTTTGCTGCCTGCGCGCAAAACAACTCTGTCGGCAATGCCACGGTGTTTGAGCAGGCAAAAGACAACGGTTCCGCGTTTTATCACGGTTGGATCGATCTGCGCCCCACCATTACCGGAACGGGCGCCAGCAAAGTAAAGGGTAAGGTCAACCTGTATCTGGCCGAATCGCTGGTCCCACAGGGTGCCGATGCCGAGCTGCTGCGCGCAGCCCGCGTGGGCATTAAGGTCTCGAGCGGCAACCAAGTGCTCGCCACCAACATCTTTGAGCTCGACGGCTCCGACGGTGGTCATCGCGACGAGCACCCCGCGACCGCGCCTACGGGCCTGGCGGGCTACACCGAGGGCATGCTCCTGGGTTGGCAAAACGGCCAGCTTGCTTGCGGTACCAACGTAACACAGGACCCGGCCGCCTTTACGCTGGACACGAGCGAGACGGCCACGCGCCCGCAAAACACGCTTGCCACGCTGGGGCTTGGCCAGACCTATCGTCTGGATATCTATTACTACATCGAGGGCACCGACCCCGATAGCGCCGACTACCTCTATCAAGATCCGGGCACCTTGCACCTGGCGCTCTTTGCGACGCTGGATGGTGAGGCGTAATGGCACGCATCATGCCCGACGACCGTTGGCCCATCGCCAACGGCGCCCAGACACAAGCCACCGCGCCCACCGACACCGACCTGCGCCGCAAGCTCACCACCACTGTGGTTCTGGTGCTGTTTGCACTGGTGGCGATAGCCATGGCAACCTTTGCCTGGTTTTCCATCGCCGATAGCGCCAAGACCCGCATGCTCATGATCGACGCCAACGCCGACGGTTCGCTGCGCTTTGACCTGGACGAGCACGCTACGTTCGACGAATACGTGCACAGCCTGGGCTTTGACCAGATCTCGGCGCGCATCGCCAGCGAAAAGGGCGTGGACATCGATGTGTCCAAGCTCAAGCCCGTCACCACGAGCGACTACCAGACCTTCACCTTCGAGGACGGTTCCACCGCCGATCCCGCTACCGGCGCCTACCTGGAGTTCACGCTGCACTTTATGAGCAGTGCGGACCTGCGCGTTCGCCTGACCGGGCAGGATGGCGACGGCGGCGTGTCCGGCACGCGGTTTAGCTCCGACACGCAGGGCATGGCCAGCGCCATGCGCATGAGCTTTACCGCCGACGGCCACACCTGGGTCTACAACCCCAACGGGGGCGGGGGCTCATCCGGCGCGGCCACTGTCTTTGGACTCGACTCGGGCGCTGCCACCGCGGCCAGCGATATGTTCGACCTGATAAAAGATACGGATAAGCCGGTAACCGTTCGCATATGGCTCGAGGGAACGGACCCAAATTGCACTAATATGCTAAAGGGAGCTAACTATTCAGTATCGATTCGCTTTGAAGGCATCGAGGAACAGTAGATATGCACGGCGGCCACCGGGCCGCGCACGACCTAGACAGACACGGTAGTAAGGGACATCATGCAATCTGTTAAAAAGTCGCATCCATCGCGCTTAGCGTCGTCATGTGGATCATCATCCTGGTGGCGGCCCTGTATGCGTTTACCACGCTCGCCACGCGCGAGGACGGCAGCGTCTCTGACATCGCCGGCTTCACCCCGCTCGCCGTGCAGTCCGACTCCATGGCGCCCACGTTTAACAAGGGCGACCTTATCTTCATCAAAAAGTGCGACACCTCCAAGCTCGAGGTGGGCGACATCGTGACATTCCATACCATCATCGACAACGAGTACGCGCTCAACACGCACCGCATCGCCGCGATCGACGAGGTCAACGGCATGCGCAGCTTTACCACCAAGGGCGACAACAACGACGTGGCCGATACGCACATCATCAGTGACGGCGACATCGTGGGCAAGTACCTGTTCGCGTTGCCGCAGATGGGCAAGGTCATGGACTTCCTGTCCAGCTCCATGGGCTTCCTCATTGTGATTGTGCTGCCCATGCTGCTGTTCTTTATCTACCAGGTGTATCACCTCATCGTGGTGGGCATGAACCTCAAGCGCGCTATGGCCGAGGAGGACCGCCTTGCCGCCGCGGCTGCCATCGTGGACGCCGAGGGCAAGGGCGACACTGCCGTCACGGCCGATAACGCCGCCGAGCAGCTCGCCCAGGCCGAGGCCAAGCTCGAGGAAGCCCGTCGTCTGAAGGCCGAGGCCGAGGCGGCGATGAACGCGACCAAGCAGGAGGATACCGACGGTGAGTGAGTTTCTGGGATTTGCCTGGGAGCTGCTGGCAAAGGTCGTCTACAACGTCGTTGCCGTCGTGAGCTCCATCCTTAACCTGTTGGTGTTTGGCTGGGTTGAGTACTTCAACATCTTTATGACCTACTTCACTACGTTTGACCTGGTGGGCAAGATCGGCGCGGTCATTCTGTTTGCCATGCTCATCGCGGTCCCCGTGCTGATCGTGGCCATCCTGGTCCACCGCTACCGCATCAACCGCCGCCTGCATCGCGACGACACGTCCAACAAGGCGCTCTATCGCGAGATCGGCCGCCTGAACAAGCAGGTGCTCGACCTCATGGACGAGAAGAACAAGCTGCTGGCGCTCAAGGTCAATGCCATGGGCGGCACCAAGCAGATTCCGTACGTGGGCGCCTCGGCCCTGGCCGACGACCATCTGCCCACGGTGGGCAACGTGGTGGGCGCCGCTGCGGGCGCCGGTGCGCCTGCGGGCGAGGGCGCCACGGCCGCCGTGGTGTCGGGCAACGCGTCGCTCGCGCTCGATGGCGATGGCGTCAAGGATGCCGCGGCCGCCATGGCCAAGGCCACCGTCGAGGCCAAGACCCTTGCCGAGGAAAAGGAAATCGCCCAGGCCAACCGCTTCCCCAAGCTGTCCCTTGTGGACCTTAAGTACCGCGACTGGGAATCGCCGGCCTACGACGATGCCATCTCGCTGGAGGACTTTGTCGACAGCTTCCGCGCGTTCGCCTGCAGCCAGATGAAGCTCTACTACACGCCCGAGGTCATCCGCCGCTTTGTGGCCGGCATGGCCGCCTCCAAGCTGCTGATTCTGGAGGGCATTTCGGGTACCGGTAAGACGTCGCTGCCCTACAGCTTTAGCCGCTATCTGGACAACCCCGCAACCATCGTGTCGGTGCAGCCGAGTTTTCGCGATCGCACCGAGGTGCTGGGCTACTTCAACGAGTTTTCCAAGCGCTTTAACGAGACTGAGTTTCTCCGCGCCGTGTACGAGGCCGGCCTTCGCCAGGACCCGTCCATGATCGTGCTCGACGAGATGAACCTCGCCCGCGTGGAGTACTACTTTGCCGAGATCCTGTCGGTGCTCGAGATGCCCAGCCACGACGAATGGGTGCTCGATCTGGTCCCCACCCAGTGGGCGGCCGACCCCAAGGGTCTGCACGACGGCAAGCTCACCATTCCCGACAGCCTGTGGTTTATCGGCACGGCCAACAACGACGACTCCACCTTTACCATCACGGACAAGGTGTACGACCGCGCGATTCCCATCGAGCTCAACGAGCGCGCCGACGCGTTTGAGTGCGAGCCGCACGAGCGCGTGCATGTGACGGCCGACCACCTGCAGTATCTGTTCCAGAAGGCCAAGGTCGAGTACGTGATCGATGACGAGCTGCTCCAGAAGATGCACAAGCTGGACCAGTATCTGCAGACCCGCTTTAAGCTGGCCTTTGGTAACCGTATCATCAAGCAGATGTACGACTTTATTCCCGTGTACGTGGCGTGCGGCGGCACCGAGCTGGGCGGCATGGACTACATCATCGCCCGCAAGGTGCTCAAGAAGTTTGAGTCCATGAACGTGAGCTTTGTGCGCGACGAGATGAAGGGCCTGATCGAGTACATCGAGAAGACCTTTGGCGAGGGCGGCCTGCCCGATTCCGTCATGTACCTGCAGCGGATCCAGAACTTCTACTAATGCCGTAAGCACGGGGCGTGGGACAAGACAATCAGTAGCGTTTGCCCTACGTGGCGTCGCCGCGCCCCTTCCCGATCGATCCAACCTATGGAGTAACCCATGTCCGAGACCATTCAGGACCTCTATACCAGCTTCTCCGAGCAGATGGAGCCCATCCAGGAGGACAGCCGCTACTTCCGCTATCTGTTTGAGATGGCGCAGGCCTCGGGCACCACGATCGAGCAACAGCGCGAGGAGCTCGTCAAAGTGGTGGACGAGGAGTGGATCAGCATGATCGAGGACTCGCTCGACGCCATCAACACCATCATCGAAAATCCGCGCCGCTTCATCACCACCGAGGAAGAGGTGGTGCCGGTCTCGCTCGCCAAAAAGATCAGCGCCGACAGCGTCCGTCATCTGAGCCAGAACACGCAGTTTTTGGCGCCGAGCGACGATGGTGGCGTCCACCCCACGCGCATCCTCAACGTCAATACCGTCGAGACGTACGACCTGTACGAGAACCGGTTTATCTACCACCTGATTCAGCGCCTGCTGACGTTTGTGGACAAGCGCACCGACGTGATCTTTTGGTCGACGGGCAACGAGATCCGCAACCGTTTTAAGATGCACAGCAAGATCGACGACGCGTACGAGGAGATCGAGTACAACGTCGAGATGACGGTCAAGAACCGCCAGAGCTTTGCCGAGAACGACGCCGACAACATGGACGTCTTTATGCGCATCGACCGCGTGCGCCGCCTGGTCATGGCACTGCGCGGTGCGTCGTTCTGCCAGATCATGAACGGCTGCAGCGCGGTCCGCAGCCCCATTCAGCGCACCAACCTCATCATGAAGGACCCCAACTACCGCAAGTGCTACCAGCTGTGGCAGTTTATGGAGCGCTACGACAAGGTGGGCTACAACATCGACGTGCAGCAGCAGGCGCTGGCGTTCGATGACGAGTACATGGTGCAGATGTACACCAACCTTATCAACAACTACACCGTCTTTAAGAGCCTGACCGATGACGAGCGCAACCTGCAGGAGCTCGAGAGCGTGCAACACGCGCCGGTGGCGCCCAAGTTTATTAAGGAGATTAAGGAGGTGCAGGTCGATAGTCCCGACCTGCCCGATGTTGAGGTCCGCCGCGTGTTTGTGGAGGAGGTCACGCAGGCCCAGCTCGATGCCGAGCAGGCGCTGGCCGAGGCCCGCGAGCAGATTGAGGATCTGCAGGGGCAGCTGAAGTCCTGGAAGGTTCAGGCCCACGCGCTGACCGACGAGCGCGACGACCTGGCAGACGAGCTGGACGAGGCAAAGACGCGCGAGCTGGCGTTGACGCAGCGCGCTCAGATGGCCGAGGCCGATGCCGAGGAGCTGCGCGGCTCGCTGGAGGATGTCGAGGCCGGCAAGAAGGCCGCCGAGGAAGCTGCCGCCGAGGCGCGCTCGACCGCAGCGGCGCAGCTTGAGCAGATGCGCACCGAGCTGATGCCGAGGTCGCGGCCGCTCACGCCGATGCCGATTCACGGGTTGCCGCCGCCGAGCAGGCAGCCGCCGAGCAGGTCGCACAGGTCAAGAGCGACGCTGCTGCGGCCCTGGCTGCCAAGACGGAAGCCGATGCCGCCGAGCTGCAAGCTGCCAAGGATGCCGCCGCGGCCGAGCTTGCCGGCGTGCGCGAGGTGTGCGCCAAGGAGGTTGCCGAGCTGCATGCCAAGCTGGACGCCGCTCAGCTGCAGATTGAGGAAGTGCAGCTGACGGCCGAGCGCGATGCCCGTGCCGCGCAGGAGGCGGCAGATGCCGCCGCGGCAGCAGCGGAGCAGGCGCTTGCCGACACCGTTGCTGCGGCCGAGGAGAAGGTTTCCGCCGCTCAGCAGGCTGCCGATGCCGCGATCGATGCCGCCCGTGCGGCCGCCGATTCTGCTGTGGAGCAGGCTGCGGTGGACGCCAGCGAGAGGGTCGCCGCTGCCGCTGCCGAGCGCGATGCCGCCGCGCGTGCCGCCGAGGAGGCTCGTGCCGACGCCGACGCGCGCATCGCTGCAGCCGAGCTCGAGGCGAGGGAGCGTATTGAGCAGGAACTCGCCGACGCCAAGGCCGCGCACGAGCGTGAGCTCGAGGCCGCCCGCGCGGAGATGCAGCAGCGTCTGGATGCACTGGCGCAAGAACTGGAGCAGGCCGAGCGCGATCGCGCCCGCGCCGAGCGCCGTGCCGAGGGCAACAGCCTGTCGCGCTATCTGCTGGCCCGCTTGCGCGGCGAGGCTGGCGAGCCGGCTGCGGGTGCCGAGACGGCCGCGGGCGCCGAGGGCGACGCTACGGCTTCTGCAGAGGACGCCGCCGAGGCCGCTGACGCTGCACTTTCCGCAAAGGACGACGACAAGTGATGAAGCACGTGCTCCGCGTGATCAACGTGCTGGCGACCGTGGTAATCCTGGTCGCCTTTGTGGTGTTGCTGCGCACGGTGTTCACGCCCGCCGGCGAGATTCCCACCATCATGGGCTACGGCTTTATGCGCACGCTGACCGGCTCGATGGAGCCGGCGATTCCCGTGCATTCGTTTATCGTCGTCGATACCGACAACAGCCAGGTCTACCAGATCGGCGACATCATCACCTTCCATTCGTCCGATGACGCGCTGGAGGGTTCGCTCAACACGCATCGCATCGTTGCCGTGGAGGATGCGGCCGACGGCACGCCGGTCTACCGCACCAAGGGCGATGCCAATCCGGTCGAGGATGCTGCGCCCGTGCCTGCCTCCGACGTGGTGGGCCGCGTGGTCTTTGTCTCGGCAGGCCTGGGCGTGGGTGGTGTCGCTGCTCACCAATCCGCTGCTGTTCTTTCCGCTGATCGTGGTGCCGTTGATTGCGCTGCTGGTGCTCGAGATTCGCCATATGGTCAAGACCACGCAAGAGGTGGCGCGCGCCGAGGACGAGGCCGCCCTGCGCGCAGCCGTGGAGCAGATTCGCGAAAAACGTCGCCGCGAGCAGGAAGGCCAGGACAACGCCAAGGAGCAGAACGACGGTGGCCATACCGATGAAAGTGCGGAAGCCGACCCCGGCGCCCTAGACGATTCCAACCACTCGGCATAGCGCGTCTGCGCCTTTCGTCCCTGCAATTTGGATGCTCGTAGATGTTCCGAATCGTCTGCTTTTTCATGCCGATATTCGTGCTACAGTTTGAGCGCTTTGTTGCCAATTGATTTCGGGGGAGTGGAATGGAGCAGGAGCGCGCAGCGCAGCGTGCACGCAAAAAGACTTCGGTACCGATGACGGCGGCGTCCGATTTTGTCGTGCCCGAGGGAACTGACGAGCTCAGCCGCAACACCCGTCGCGCCTGGCGCGACCGCCTCAACGATGCCCAGACGCGCAAGATGATCACGGGTGTTTTAGCCACGCTGGTGGGCGGTTCGTTTTGGGGTTTCTCGGGTACCAGCGCGAGTTTTTTGTTCGATACCTACCATGTCGATACGCTGTGGCTCATGAGCGTGCGCCAGATTCTTGCCGGCCTGCTCTTTATGGTCGTGGTCGTCGCGCGCGACCGTGCGCGCCTGGTCAAGCTTTGGACGACGCCGGCCGACCGCAAGCAGCTGTTGCTCTTTACCGCCTTTGGCCTGCTGTTCAACCAGTTCTGCTATCTTTCGGCCGTGCGCCTGACCAATGCCGGAACCGCGACGGTGCTCCAGTGCCTGCAGCTGGTCATCATCATGGGTTACGCCTGCGTGGTCGATCGCCGCATGCCGCGCGCACGCGAGACGATCGGCATTGGTCTGGCCCTCGGCGGCACCTTTTTAATCGCTACCGGCGGTGACCCCACCAGCCTGAGCATCTCGCCGCTCGGCCTGGTTGCGGGCCTTATGTGTGCGGTCAGCGCCGCCTGCATGGCGGTGATTCCCGCCAAGATTCTGCCCGAATACGGCAGCCCCATCGTTACAGGCTCTGCCATGCTCACAGCGGGTGTGGTCTCGTGCGTCTTCGTGCAGCCGTGGGCTCATATGCCGGCGCTCGATGCTGCCGGTATCGAGGCGCTCGCGGTATTTGTGGTCATTGGCTCGTTTTTTGCCTACATGCTGTATATGCAGGGCGTTAAGGACATCGGCTCGGTGCGTGCGAGCCTCATCGGAACTGTGGAGCCGGTTTCGGCGACCATCACCAGCGCTGTTATGCTGGGCACGGTGTTTTTGCCGACCGACCTTATCGGCTTTGCCATGATCATCGTGATGATGTTCCTGACGGTATAGCTCACGCCGCTGCCTAGACGGACGCGGTGTTGCACCACAATTCCGCGAATTGGTGCCTGCATCTGGAGTTTAACTGACGATGCCAAATATGTCATAAACTAATAGCGTTATTGACTTTTAGTATTGCGAGGACTTCTCTATGGCTGGTAACCACTTTAAGAACGGCGACGGCGAGCGCTCTGCAGTTCCGCCGCGTTCAAATGGGACTGGAAACGCTGGCGTACCGAGTGGATCCAGCCAAAACGGTGCTGGCAACCGTACGTCTCCGGGCGAAACGGCGATGTTTGCCGCTCTGTACGAACAGTCTCAAAAGGCAAAACAGGCTGGTCGCGTAGGCAGGCAGGCATTTCCGGGCGGGTCGGGCTCTGCGGCTTCGTCGGCCGGGGTCCGTCCGGCGCCAACGGGCGGTGCAAATGTCGCCGGCTCCACTGGCCCCGCTAACAACGCTCATCGCGCCCACAACGCCGGCCCCATCAACTCTGCCAATCCCGCCAATAGTGCTTCTTCTGCTGGAGACGCAGGGCTTACGGGTAACCTAGGCACTATCTATACGGGCGCTTCCGAAACCGGCACGTTTGCCCGTCTCAATGACGACGGTGCCGAGTTTAAGGGCTCGGGCTCTAAAGAAGATTATTACGATTTTGGCTTGAACTACGGCGGTGATTCCTCGACGAGCCCGACCTCGAACGGCCTGGTTCGCCATCGCCATCGCAAGGGCGAGCGCAAGAAGCGCCGCGTTGCAGCCGTTGTCGCTGCCATCGTCGCGGTGGTTCTTGTCGCTTTTGGCGTGAGTGGCTTCATGCTGTTTAACTCGGCAAAAACCGTGAAGAGCCAGGCAAAGGAAACTGTCGAGATCGTCGGCGGCCTTAAGGACAAGGTCACGTCGGGCGATTTTTCGACCCTGCCCGATGATGCGAAAAAGATCGACGAGCTCTGCAGCAGCATGAAGAAGGAGACCTCGAGTCCGGTGTGGACGATGGCCTCGTTCATTCCGGTGTACGGCGGCGACATTAATGCCGCCCGCACCATGGTCGACGCTCTGTCCGATGTTTCGAGCGGCGCGCTGGTCCCCATGGCCGATAATCTCGCTCAGGCAACGCCCGGCAAGCTGTTCCAGGACGGGACAATCAACGTGTCCGCGCTGCAGGCGGTCGCCGATTCGCTCTCCGATAGCTCGAAGGCGTTCAAGGGCGCCAACAAAAAGGTGCAGGGTATTGGCGATACGCATATCGCCCAGGTGACCGAGCTGGTCGATAAGGCAAAGGACGGCTTTGCCACCCTGGACGGTGTAGTCGATGCGGCAGAGAAGATCGCCCCCGTTCTGCCCAGATGCTCGGCGCCAACGGCCAGACGCGCCATTATCTTGTGCTCGCGATGAGCAATGTCGAGATCCGCGCCTGCGGCGGTTTCCCGGGTTCTCGCGGCGTGATGTCAGTGACTGACGGTAAGCTCGAACTGGGCGATTTTGTCAAAGTCGACATGATGAAAGAGCCCTTGAGCCCGCTTCCCATCACCGATGAAGAGGCAAACTTGTTCACGACCGGATGGGGCCTGACCGGATTCAACACGCTCGGATACACGATGGGCGATGTTACGATGACGCCCGATTATCCGCGTGCGGCTCAGCTTGCCAGCGATATGCAGAAGGCCATTGTCGGAGATGACATCGACGGCGTATTTGCAGTCGATCCGGTATTTTTGCAGTATATGCTCGGCATTGTAGGTGGCACGCAGCTTCCCGACGGCACCGTCGTCGACGGAAGCAACGCTGCAAAGGTGCTGCTGCACGATATTTATTGGAATTACCCGGTAGAGGAACAGGACGCCATTTTTGCGGCGGTTGCCGGATCGGCTTTTAACAAGATCGTGGACGAACTGGGCTCCAGCGATATTACTAAGATCGCTGCCGCCATCGAAAAGGGTGCTTCCGAGGGTCGCATCCTGATGTATTCGAGAAACGATGACGAGGAAAAGGCCGCGAAGGCTCTTGGAATATCGGGCGCCCTCCAAGCCGATACGTCGGAGGCTCCGATCTTGGGCGTCTATGTGAACAACTACAGCTATTCGAAGATGGATTGGTTCCTTGATAAGCGAGTCACCATCGATTCTTCGGTTGAAAATGCCGATGGCTCGACGACGTATCGAGTGACCACCACGCTCAAGAACACGATGACCCCCCAGGAGAAGGCCGAGATGCCTGGTTATTTCCAGGGCCATAACGGCATTAGCCAGGATATTGATGACGAGGTGCTGAGGCTCTATCTCTACGCTCCCGCGGGAGGCAGCATTTCGGACGTTAAGACTTCGGGCTCCGGTTCTATCGAGATGAACGAAGCGACGCACGATGGCCTGAAGGTTGCATGGGGCGGCGTCCACATGCTTCTTGGACAAGACATAAAGGTCGAGTACACGGTTACGACTTCGAAGGACTCTGGGCACAAAGCGCTTAAGGTTCGCACCACGCCAACCGCTCAAACGTTTGAACAGGATAAGTAAGATATGAAGTACTTTGGCACCGACGGCTTTCGCGGCGAGGCCAACGTTGGACTGACGGTAGAGCACGCTTATAAGATCGGCCGCTTTGTGGGCTGGTATTACGGCGCCAACCGCGGGACCAAGGCGCGCGTGATCGTGGGCAAGGACACGCGTCGCTCGAGCTATATGTTCGAGGCGGCGCTGGTGAGTGGCTTGGTCGCGAGCGGCGCGGACGCATATATGCTGCACGTGATCCCAACGCCGGGCGTGGCGCATCAGACCGTGGAGGGCTGCTTCGATTGCGGCATCATGATCAGTGCGAGCCACAACCCGTTTTGCGATAACGGCATTAAGCTCGTCAACAGCGACGGCTTTAAGATGGACGAGGACGTGCTGGAGCTCATCGAGGACTATATCGATGGCAAGAGCGAGGTTCCGCTGGCTACGGGCAACCACATTGGCGCCACGGTGGACTACATGCAGGGCCGCAACCGCTATATTGCCTCGCTCATCGCGAGCGCGAACTTTTCGCTGCAGGGCGTCAAGATCGGTCTCGACTGCGCCAACGGCTCGGCATCCTCGGTGGCCAAGCCGGTGTTCGACGCGCTGGGCGCCGATGTGCGCGTGATCAACGCCGCGCCCGACGGATTTAACATCAATGTGGGCTGTGGCTCCACGCATATGGAGCGCCTGCAGCGCCACGTGGTGGAGCAGGGCCTGGACGTGGGCTTTGCCTACGACGGCGATGCCGACCGCTGCCTGGCCGTGGATGAGCGCGGCCGTGTGGTCGACGGCGACCAGATCCTGTACGTGTGCGGCGTGTACCTGAACAAGCACGGGCGCCTTTCGGGCGGTACCGTGGTGCCGACGATTGCCAGCAACTTTGGCCTGGTCAAGTCGCTGGAGCTTGCCGGTCTAAGCGCCGTGACCAGCGGCGTGGGCGACCGTCATGTGTACGCCAAGATGCGCGAGGGCGGCTACAGCCTGGGCGGCGAGCAGACGGGTCATACGATCTTCGGCGATATCGAGCGCACGGGCGACGGCATTATGACCTCGCTGCGCGTGATGGAAGTGATTCGCGCCGAGCGCGAGACACTCTCGCAGCTCACGGTTCCGTGTAAGCTGCTGCCGCAGGCTCAGGTTGCCGTGCGCGTGGCCGACAAAGATGCCGCGCTCGAGAACATGGGCGTGCAGAATGCGATCGCCGAGGCCGAGGCCGCGCTGGCGGGTGAGGGCCGCGTGCTCGTGCGCAAGAGCGGAACCGAGTCAGTGATCCGCGTGCTGGCCGAAGCCCCCGACCAAGCCGCCGCCGACGCCGCCATGAAGCGCATCGCAAGTGCTCTGGAAGCCCTTTAGTTACGCGATTTTACCAAACCGCGCAACTGCTCGACGCTGCAAACGGCCCCAAGCGGCAATCTGACGTTCAATTTCAAGGGCGCGACCAGAAGGTCAGCGCCCTTTCATTTCACGTCACCTTGCTCGCTTGGGGTCGTTTTCGCTGACACTGCCAAGGCATTGGCGTCAACATGGTTGGCGTTGGCGATGGCGTGCTGGTCAATCCTTACAGCTCGTAGAGCGTGGTGAACTTGTCCTGCAGGTAGCTGCAGTAGTAGCGGGCGTCAAAGTCCATGCCGCATGCGCCCTTGATGAGCTCCGGCGCGTCCTTGGCACGGCCCCACTGCCAAATGTGCTCGCCCAGCCAGGCGCGGACGGGCGCCAGATCGCCGCTCGCGCAGGCACCGGTAAGGTCGACACCGTCGCGGCACATGGCTGGCACAAACATGGCGTCGTAGGCGCTGCCCAGCGCATAGGTGGGGAAGTAGCCAAACGAGCCACCGCTCCAGTGCGTATCCTGCAGGCAGCCGTGCGTGTCGTCGGGAACGGGAATGCCCAGGTACTTGTCCATAAAACGGTTCCAAAGCGCGGGGATATCCTTGGCCGTGGCCTCGCCGGCAAACAGCATGCGCTCGATCTGGTAGCGCACCATAACGTGCAGCGGATAGGTGAGCTCGTCCGCCTCGGTGCGGATCAACGACGGCTGCGCAATGTTCACGGCGCGGTAGAGCGTGTCCTCGTCCACGTTGCCGTAGACCTCGGGCGCGTGACGGCGCAGTACCTCGAGCAGCGGGCCCATAAAGGCGCGGCTGCGACCCACGGTGTTCTCGAAAAAGCGGCTCTGGCTCTCGTGGATGCCCATGGAGGTGCCACCTTCAAGACAGGTGCGCGCATAGGCAGGATTGACGCCCAGCTCGTACATGGCGTGGCCCGCCTCGTGGATGATGCTGTAGACGTTGGAGATGCAGTCGTTCTCGTAGATGTGCGTCGCGATGCGCGCGTCGCTCACGGCAAAGCCCTCGCTAAACGGGTGCTCGGTAAAGGCAAGCGTGGTGTCGTTCAGGTCCAGGCCGACGAGCTTCATAAGGTCGAAGCTCATGGCGCGCTGGGCGGCCTCGGGCACGCGGGCGTGCAAAAAGTCGGCAGCGGGCTGCTGGCCGCGCTCGCCGATGGCGTGCACGAGCGGCACGACCGTCGCCTTGACCTCATCGCAAAACGCATCGAAGCTCTTGGCGGAAAGGCCGCGCTCGTACTGGTCGAGCCAAACATCGTATGGGTCGCGCTTGGGGTCCATGAGCTCGGCCTGATGCTTAAGTTGGGCGACGATTCTGTCTACATAGGGCTCAAAGCTCGCCCAGTCATTGGCCGTCTTGGCCTTGTGCCACACGGCGTCGGCCTCGCAGGTGAGCCTGGTCCAGGCCTCGGCCTCCTCGGTGGGGATGACGCTCGCTTCGCGCTGGTCGCGGCCGAGCACGCGGATCTCGTCGAGCAGCTGCGGGTCGTCGATCTTGCCGCCGGCGACGGTCTCGCGTGCCAGCGAGTGCACAAGTTCGACAGACTTTTTGCTGGTCAGGAGCTTATGGTGCTCGCCGGCAAGGGTGCCCATGGCGTCGGCGCGCGCTGCGGCGCCGTTGGCGGGGGCAATGGTCGCGCCGTCAAACTCGGCAATCTTGAGCAGGTACTCGTGGGTCCACAGCTTGCCCTCGAGCTTGCGGAATTTTTTGACGGCCTTATCGACCTTCATGCCTTTGGGCGTCTTGCCCACTGCGGGCTTGGCCTTCTTATCGTGCTTCTTACCCATACCATATCCTTGATCTCGCGAGCCGAGCGCCACGGATGGGCGCACGGCCAGTTTGCACAGCTACCTGCCTTGTACCCAGCGCGAACAAAACGGAACGCGGCGATACGATCGCAGAATGTGTTATCCTATAGCCCAATGCGTTGACGGAGAGGGTTTTGCCCGCTGCGTCGCCGGCAAGAGAGGGAAGGTCATGGGCTGCAAGCCTTCCTGCGGTGACAAGGGCCAAGCGTTCACTCCCGAGCAGCGACCTCAACGGGCGCGCGGCCAGCGGCGGCGATGTCCCCAGTAGGGAAGCCGTGAGCCTCGCGACAAGGGGCACAGAGTGGGCGCGGCGGGCCAGACATCCGCCGGGTCAAACAAGGTGGTACCGCGGAATTCAACCGTCCTTGGGCAATGCACATGCCCGAGGACGGTTTTTTGTTACCGAACCGGGCCGCGCATCCGCAACGTCGGGCGGCACCTGCCGCCCCGCAGCGCAGATGCGCGAGAGACGAAAGGGAAGACATGAGTCTGATTGATGATCTGGTCAAACTCGAGGAAGAGGCCAAGGAGCTCGTTGCAGGCGCCGACGACGCCGCAAAGCTCGAGGCCGCGCGCGTTGAGCTGCTCGGCCGCAAGGGTCGCATCACCGGCCTGATGCGTATGATGGGCAAGCTCGCCCCCGAGGATCGCCCCGTTATGGGCAAGCGCGCCAACGAGATGCGCCAGCTGATCGAGGGCATGCTCGACGAGCGCACCACCGAGATGAAGGCCGCCGCCCTCAAGCGCGCACTGGAGCACGACGCCGTCGACATCACGCTGCCGGGCGTCCGTCCGCAGATCGGCCACCAGCACCTGATCAAGCAGATCATCGAGGAGGCCGAGGACATCTTCTGCGGCATCGGCTATACCGTCGAGTCCGGCCCCATGGTCGACACCTCCTACTACAACTTCACCGCGCTCAATGCTCCCATGGATCACCCGAGCCGCTCGGCCCGCGATACCTTCTACGTGGTCGACAACAACCCCGGCAGCGTCGCGCACCCCGAGGCACACGCCCATGGCGAGTCCGACGTACTGCTGCGCACCCAGACTTCGGGCGTGCAGATCCACACCATGGAGTCGCAAAAGCCGCCCATCTACATGATCTGCCCGGGCACCGTCTATCGTCCCGACACGGCCGACGCCTGCCACCTGCCGCAGTTCAACCAGATCGAGGGCCTGGTCGTCGACGAGGGCATCACCTTTGGCGACCTCAAGGGCACGCTCGACTACTTTGTTAAGTGCATGTTTGGCGAGGATCGCAAGACGCGCTACCGCCCGCACTTCTTCCCCTTCACCGAGCCGAGCTGCGAGGTGGACGTGAGCTGCCACGTGTGCGGCGGCAAGGGCTGCAACTTCTGCAAGCACAGCGGCTGGATCGAGATCCTGGGCTGCGGCATGGTCGACCCCAACGTCCTTATCAACTGCGGCATCGACCCCGAGAAGTACACCGGCTTCGCCTTTGGCATTGGCGCCGAGCGCGTCGCGGCCCTGCGCTACGACCTGCCCGACCTGCGTACTCTCATGACAGGCGATATGCGTTTCCTGAATCAGTTCTAGGCTGCGGCTTGCCCAAGCACGGCACCTCGGCGCTCATTCGTCGCTTGCGTACCAAAGTACGCGGCGCTCCTCTTTCGGGCCGATCTGCCGCACTTGGACAACCCTCGCTTTGTAAGGAATGTTCACAAAGTTGAAGTTTCCACCTGCATCTCTTCGCAGGCTTTCAGTATGAAAGGAGAGCTAGATGCGTGTTTCTTACGACTGGCTCAAGACCATGATCGATATTCCGGAGGATCCCAAGACCCTTTCGGACGAATATATCCGTACCGGCACCGAGGTCGAGGCGATCGACACCGTGGGCGAGTCCTTCGACCACGTGGTGACTGCCAAGGTGCTCACCAAGACCCCGCATCCCGATAGCGACCACATGTATGTGTGCTCGGTCGACGTGGGCGACAAGAACCTCGACGCCGACGGCAACCCCGCTCCGCTGCAGATCGTCTGCGGCGCGCAGAACTTCGAGGCCGGCGACCACATCGTCACGGCAATGATTGGCGCTGTCCTGCCCGGCGACGTCAAGATCAAGAAGAGCAAGCTTCGCGGCGTCGTGTCCATGGGCATGAACTGCTCTGCGCGCGAGCTCGGCCTGGGCGGCGACCACTCCGGCGTCATAATCCTGCCCGAGGACACGCCCTGCGGCATGCCGTTTGCCGAGTACGTGGGCTCGAGTGATACCGTGCTCGACTGCGAGATCACGCCCAACCGTCCCGATTGTCTGTCCATGATCGGCATGGCCCGCGAGACCGGCGCCATCTTCGACCGCGATTTCCACGTTGAGCTGCCCGCCATCAAGGCCGAGACCGGCCGCGCGACCGACGACGAGCTTTCGGTCGAGATTGCCGACGAGGGCCTGTGCGACCGCTACGTCGCCCGCATCGTGCGCAACGTGAAGGTCGGCCCCTCGCCCGACTGGATGGTCAAGCGCCTTAACGCCCTGGGCGTGCGCCCGCACAACAACATCGTTGACATCACCAACTACGTGATGATGCTCACCGGTCAGCCGCTGCACGCCTTTGACCTGGACACCTTTGCCGAGCGCGATGGCCATCGCCGCGTGGTGGTTCGCGCCGCCCAGCAGGACGAGAAGTTTACGACCCTCGACGGCGAGGAGCGCACGCTCGACGCCGGCATGGGCCTCATCACCGACGGCGAGCGTCCCGTGGCGCTGGCCGGCGTTATGGGCGGCATGGATTCCGAGATCGAGGACGACACCGTCGACGTGATGGTCGAGAGCGCCTGCTTCAACGCCGGTCGCACCTCGCACACCAGCCGCGACCTGTCGCTGATCTCCGATGCCTCCATTCGCTTTGAGCGCCAGGTCGACGAGACCGGCTGCGTGGACGTCGCCAACGTCACGTGCGCGCTGATCGAGGAGATCGCCGGCGGCGAGGTCGCCCCCGGCTATGTGGACGTGTTCCCCGCGCCCAAGACCATCGACAGCATCAAGCTGCGCTTGGCCCGCGTGCACGCCATCTGCGGCGCCGACATCGAGCCCGACTTTATCGAGCGCTCGCTCACCCGCCTGGGCTGCACTGTCGAGCGCGACGGCGAGGACTTTATGGTCACCCCGCCGAGCTTCCGCCCCGACCTGCCGCGCGAGATTGACCTGATCGAGGAGGTCCTGCGCCTGTGGGGCATGGGCCGTGTGACGGCGACCATCCCGGCTGCCAAGAACCATATCGGCGGCTTGACCCGCGAGCAGAAGCTCACCCGCAAGGTCGGCGAGATCCTGCGCGCCTGTGGCCTCAACGAGACCACGACCTTTGGCTTTGCCGCCCCGGGCGACCTGGAGAAGATCGGTATGTCCACCGAGGGCCGCGGCTGCCCCGTCGTGCTCATGAACCCGCTGGTGGCCGAGCAGACCGAGATGCGCCGCTCACTGCTGCCGGGTCTGCTGCAGTCTGTGGCCTATAACGAGGCCCACGGCACGCCCAACGTGCACCTGTACGAGGTCGGCAGCCTGTTCCACGGTCGCGAGAACGCCAGCCTGCCCAAGGAGACCAAGTCCGTGGCGGGTGTGCTCTCGGGCCAGTGGAGCGAGCAGTCCTGGAGCATGAAGTACCGCAAGCTGCGCTTCTTCTTTGGCAAGGGCATTGTCGAGGAGCTGCTTGCCCAGTTGCGCATCGAGAAGGTCCGCTTCCGTCCCGTCGAGGGCGAGGGCTACGCTTTCTTGCAGCCGGGTCGTGCGGCCGAGGTTCTGTCCGGCGGCACCGTGCTGGGCTGGGTCGGCGAGATTCACCCCGAGGCGCGCGAGGCGATGGGCATCGATGAGGTCGTCGTTGCCTTTGAGCTCGATCTGGACAAGCTGATCAAGGCGCCCGCAACCAGGAGAACTACCGCGAGTTCTCGCAGTACCCTGCCGTTGAGCACGACCTTGCTATCGTGGTCGATAACTCCGTGACCTGTGAGGATCTTGAGCGCCGCATTACCAGCGCCGGCGGCAAGCTGCTCGAGGGCGTGCGCCTGTTCGATGTCTACCGCGATCCCATCCGCATCGGAGCGGGCAAAAAGTCCATGGCCTTTGCGCTTACGTATCGCTCCGACGACCACACGCTCACCAGCGAAGAGGTCGAAAAAGCGCACCAGAAGATCGTCACCAAGGTGTGCAAGGGCGTAAACGGCGAGGTCCGCGGCTAGGATTTGCGCTGGGGTATGGGTCAGCGGTGGTTGCCGCTGAGTCTTAGTGACCGCCATACTTGGTGTAAGGCGCTTCTGAGCCTGCATATATGACACGCGCATTACATAACGGCGTGCTGCTTTGTCGGCAGCGCGCCGTTTTGCTATGATAGCCCGCGGCGTGTTACGAATCTGACATTACGTAACACTGACAAGGTGATTTAAGCGGCGTTGCAATTCCGTGCGCCGATAGCCGGGAGGCGTATATGCACATTCCAGACAACTACCTGTCCCCGCAGACCGATGCCGTTATGGCGGTGGCGATGGTGCCCGTATGGGTTCACTGCATCAAAAAGGTGCGCGCCACGCTCGATCGCGAGCATATGGCGTTCCTGGGCATCTGCGCCGCATTCTCCTTCTTGCTCATGATGTTCAACGTGCCGCTGCCCGGCGGTACCACTGGTCACGCCGTTGGTGGCGCGCTCATCGCACTGCTGCTGGGTCCCGAGGCCGCTGCCATCGCGGTTTCGGTCGCGCTGGCGCTACAGGCGCTGCTGTTTGGCGACGGCGGCGTTCTGTCCTTTGGCGCCAACTGCTTTAACATGGCCTTTGTGCTGCCGTTTACCGCCGCTATCGTGTTCCGTGCGCTCAACAGCCGTCTGCACGACAAAAGCTGGGGCACCTCGGTTTCTGCCATCGTGAGCGGTTGGGTCGGCCTGTGTCTGGCGGCCCTCTGCGCGGCGATCGAGTTCGGTATTCAGCCGATGCTCTTCACCAACGCTTCGGGCGCCCCGCTATACTGCCCCTTCCCGCTGTCCGTGGCTATTCCTGCTATGTTGGTCCCGCATATGCTGGTTGCCGGTGTGGTCGAGGGCGTGGCGACGGCCGCCATCTACGGTTTCATTAAGAAGACGGCGCCGAGCGTTATCGTCGGGCCCGAGGCCGTCAATGGCCAGCTTGCTGCCGAGGGCGCTGTTGCCAAGAAGACCTCGCTGGTCCCCACGCTCATCCTGGTCGCCGTGCTTGTCGTGGCCACGCCGCTGGGCCTGCTGGCCACGGGTGACGCCTGGGGCGAGTGGGACGCTGAGGGCGCCGCGACTGCCGTTCAGGAGGCCGGCGACGACAGCCTGCAGGCTTCGGTCGGCCTCGATACCCCGACCTTTGCCGACGCGCTGCCCACGGGTGATTACCTGCAGGCCTATTCCGAGGAGCAGGGCCTTGGCTTTGCCGGCCAGGCGGCCATGTATATCCTCTCGGGCGTGATTGGCGTGGCGGTGCTCACCATCGCATTCCGTCTGGTCTCGCTGACGGTCAAGGAAAGCGGTGCTCATGGCAATAGCCGAGCTGCCTAGCTGGCTTGCGACCGAGGAGCGATACGAGCCCGCGGGGGCTCGGCATCGTGTGATGCAACAGAATGTCCTGCACCTGGCGAGCCTGCTTGAGCGGGTTCGCCTGGGTGGAGGCGCGCACGAGGGCGGGTCGATGATCGACCGCGCCTTTTCTTGCGTTTCGGCTCCGGTGCGCCTGGTGGGGATGTTCGTTTGCGTCCTGTGCGTGTGCCTGACGCAAAGCCCGCTGTACCTGATGCTGATGGCGGCGATTGCGTTGGTGCTGGTCGCGGTGCGCCCCGCACGCGGGTTGCGCGCTACCTTTGTGCCGGCGTTGGCTGCCGCGGGGTTTGCCGTGGTTCTGGCGCTGCCTGCCCTGCTGCTGGGTGCTTCTGCCACGGGCGCCATGCTCAAGATTGCACTCAAGACGTTCATTAACGTGTCGCTGGTGCTGGGCGTTTCGTGGACGCTCACCTGGAGCCGCATGTCGGCGGCGCTCAAAATGCTGCACCTGCCCGATGAGGTTATCTTTACGTTTGATATGGCGCTCAAGCATATCGAGGTGCTGGGTCGCACGGCGCACAATCTGTGTGAATCGGTCATGCTGCGCAGCGTCGGTTCCGCGCCTGCGGGTTTTTCGCGCACCAACTCGCTGGCGGGTATCATGGGCATGACGTTTATCAAGGCGATGGAGTGCAGCCGTGCGATGGACGAGGCCATGCTCTGCCGCGGCTTTGCCGGCGTGTATCCGGCGCCTGCACGCGCCGGGTTTGGCTGGCGCGATGCCGTTTACGCGGCCGTTGTGGCGTTGCTCGCCGTGTTGTGCGCGGTACTGTAGCGCGGACGGTCGAACCGTCGATGTGAATAGGGAAGGGCGACGTTTTGGCAAACGATACGAATAACGCGCTGGGTGCGAGCGGTGCTGCCGGCGTTGAGGCCACGCCGCTCATCGAGTTTCGCGACGTGGTGTTTTCCTATGCGGGCCATACGGTGGTCGATGGCGTTTCGCTGCAAGTGGACCGTGGAGAGCTCGTTGCTCTGCTTGGTCCCAACGGCTGCGGCAAGACGACGATTATGCGTCTTATCAACGGCCTTGAGCTTGCGGACGCGGGTGCGTACCTGTTCGACGGGCATGCGGTCGATGCGGCATATCTCAAGGATTCCGCGACGGCCCAGCGGTTCCATCAGCGCGTAGGCTTTGTGTTCCAGAATGCCGATGCACAGCTCTTTTGCGCCACGGTGGGCGAGGAGGTCGCGTTTGGCCCGGCCCAGATGGAGCTGCCGGCAGACGAGCTCGAGCGCCGCGTTCGCGATGCCATGGAGCTGTTCCAGGTTGCCGATCTGGTCGATGTCTCGCCTTATCAGCTTTCGGGCGGGCAAAAGAAGCGTGTGGCGCTGGCTGCGGTGGTGTCGATGAACCCGGATATCCTGGTGCTCGACGAGCCTACCAACGGACTTGACGAGGACTCGTGCGACATCGTGGTCAACTTTCTACTGGCCTATGTTGCTGCCGGCAAGACGGTCTTGATGAGTACACATCATCAGGATTTGGTGCGGCGCCTAGGTGCCCGCGCCATCTATATCGATCGATATCACCATGTGGTCGAGGCGCCGGTGTCGTCGTATGGAACCGAGAGCGGCGCTGCGGAATAGTTGCTGCGTAGAGCGTGCGTAGCCGCCCGCGCGGCTTTGCCGTGATGGTATAGTTATCCAGGTTTTTATGGGGGTGGCTATGCCAAGCTGGAACATTCATATCGCTCAGACGGAGCGTTTGCTGGAGCGCAGCGGTGCGCTTGCCAATAGCGTGCGCGACCGCAATGCCTTTTTGTTTGGCTGCGTGGTTCCGGATATCTTCGTGGGCTATATGGTCCCTGGCATCGCTGATCCCATTCCGTATCGCATTACGCACTTTGCAAAGCCCGAGCCTATCCCTAAGCCTCGTGAGCATGAGTTCTGGGATACCTATGTGGCGCCGCTGCTTAAAGGCGCACCCGCGGGCGAACCTGCTGAGGCCACCTCGATTGTCGAGGAACGCGAGCGACTCAATCGGGTGCATTATCCCCAACGTTACAAGGACGCCGAGCCGGTTGCCGGTCCCGGCGCCTGTGAGTTTTCGCTCGCGCCCGATGACGTGGCGCAGTCGCTGCTCGATCTGACGCTGGGCGTTTGGTCTCACCTTGTGGCCGATACTGTGTGGAATACCCGCGTGAACCAGTACCTGGAGGCGCACGGCGGCAAGCCGTGCGAGGAATTCCGCATTAAAAAGCAAGGCGACTTTGACTGGTTTGGCAAGACGCTCAGCATTGTTTCGATTCCGCGCGCGACCGATCGCCTCTATACTGCGGCGACGCGTTTTGGTCAGTATCCCATCCATAAGGAGTATGTGCTCAAGACCATCGGCGTTATGCACGAGATTGTACGCGAAAACCCCGGCGAGCCCGATCATCCGCCGTATCGCTTGCTAACCGAGGAGTTTTTCGATGCAACGTTTACCGAGGTCGTCGAGCTAACCGAGGCGGGTTTTGCCGCCCGTGTCGAATCGCCCGATGTGTCTGCGCTGCCCCTGATTGCTAGCTGCTAGCTGGCCGGCCCGGCAGTGAATAGCTCAACCCAATCGACAAGTAGCTCTTGCCGCAGGGCATCTTCGGCAGTGCGCTCCTGTTTAGTCTTTGGGGTGTAGGGAAGCCCAGCCTTTTTATGGATGAGCTCGGCTATGTGGTTGAAGCTCTTCTTCTCCTTGATCTGGTCATAGGTAATTTGGATGACGTCGTAGCCCATGCTTGTGAGTGCGGTGGCGCGCTCGGCATCGGAGAGGCTCGCGGCTTCGCTGTCGTGGGCGGAGCGGCCTTGGCATTCAAGGATGACGCCCATGCTGTCGGTGGCGCTTTCGATGAGGATATCGGCGTAGCAGCAGGTTTTGTCATACAGCGAACGCGCGGCTTCGCTGAGCGGGATGCGCGCGTTATTGGTGATGTCGATGCCCAGACCGCCCTCATCGCGGGGGAGCGAGATGAGAATTGACGTCTGGACTTCAAAGGGCGAGGCGGTCTGTCCTGTCATGCGTTCGGCGGCCCAGCGGAGCTGCTTAACGCCGCGCAGGCCTGCGGCCTGCTTGGCGAACGCGGCGATATCCGCTGCGGTAAGAAGCGGCGTGCGCTTCCACAAGTTGGTGTCATTGCCCTTGGTGTCGTTAGCTCGCTCCCAGCCGCAGCTGGGCGGAATGAGCTTAAGCGAAATAGCTTCATCGAGTTGTTGTTGCGTTCGCTCGCAGGGCTTAAACACTGCAAAGGAGCCGCACATCTCGTAGCAAGCCATGAGTAACTGGCTGCGTGAGACCTGCGTGGCAAGGCTGAGCAGCGTGAACTCCGGTGAAGTGACATCAAACCCATGCTCAGTCTGCCTAAACGACCCAGGAGGCGGCTCTTGGGTTAGCAGACGGCTATGAAATAGCTTTCCGTTCGCGCGCTGTTTTCTTTCGCCCACGAATCTCCAAACTGGTGTGCCGAGCAAGTCTTTAAATACTGGTTGTTTTGAGTAGTGTACCAAGCGATGGTCATGGTCGGGCGGCAGGATTGCCGGATAGAGTCCCAGTATCTGGGGCGGGATGCGATAGTACTGAAAAGCCGTGGGTCCGCAGGCAAGAAATGACATGGCGATCCGATCGTTTGAGCGTAGTTTGGGCTAGAAAAGCTATCGGTTTCGGAAGTGCGGGGAAAAAGACAAACAGGCAAACCACAAGCGGTATTTGAGCCAACTTTATCAGGGGTTTTGTTGAAATAAAAGGGCTTGTACTCGGAGGTAAGCAATTTTTCCCCGCACTTCCGAAAACCAGGTCGATCTGGCTCTTGCTAAAACGATTTATCAGCGTCGGTTAAGGTGTGGGTTTGCCACCGGGCGAACACTTTTAGCGCTTGGGACTTTATTCATTGGGCCTCGAAGGGTGGATTTCGCACTTTTGGTAAAGAAATGAGTGCGTGTTTTGCTGTGCGCCGGCATTGGCATAGAAAAAGGGCCCGGAAGGCTTTGCCTTCCGGGCCCTTTGCAATGCAAGTGTGCTTGCAAGTACGACTTAGCGCACCTGAGCGACGTAAGCGACGTTGGTCGAGGAGACCTTGTCCTCGAGCTGGACGCTCATGCGGGGATCGCCAGCGGTAGCGACGGTCAGGTCTCCGGCCTCGACGTAGCCGAGCTCCTTAGCGGTCTCGATCGCCTTGACGATCGTGCCGTTGACGGTGCCCTGGGTAATCTCGGCCTGGTGCGGGATAACGCCCCAGTACATGATCATCTGCTGGACGGCCCACTCGTGGCGGGAGAACGCGCAGATCGGCATGTTGGGACGGAAGTGCGAGATCAGGCGAGCGGTGCGGCCGGTGGTCGTCGGCACGGTGATGCACTTGGCGCCAACGGTGGTAGCCATGTTCACAGCGGACATACCCACAACGTTGTTGACAACACGGGTGCCGTGGGCATCGGCCGGAACCTCGAGCGGAGCGTGAGCCGGGAGGTACTTTTCGGTCTCGAGAGCAATGCTGGCCTGCATCTTAACGGCCTCGACCGGGTACTTACCGGCAGCGGACTCGCCAGAGAGCATAACGGCGTCGGTGCCGTCGTAGATGGCGTTAGCAACGTCGGCAACCTCGGCGCGCGTCGGGCGCGGGTTCTGCTGCATGGAGTCGAGCATCTGCGTAGCGGTGATAACGGGCTTGTAGGCCGCGTTGCACTTGGCGATGATCTCCTTCTGGATGTGGGGAACGAGCTCGGGCTTGATCTCGATGCCCAGGTCGCCACGGGCAACCATGATGCCGTCGGAAGCCTCGAGGATCTCGTCGAAGTTCTCGACGCCCAGGGCGCACTCGATCTTCGGGAAGATCGTCACGTGCTCGCCACCGTTCTCGCGGCAAAGCTCGCGGATGCCGCGGACGGACTCGCCGTCACGGATGAAGGAAGCGGCGATGTAGTCGATGTTCTCGGTCAGGCCAAAGAGGATGTCCTGACGATCGCGCTCGGTGATAGCGGGCAGCGAGATGTTGACGTTGGGCATGTTGACGCCCTTGCGCTCGCCGATCAGGCCGTCGTTCTTGACGACGCAGGTCATGTCCTGGCCGTCGACGGACTCGACCTCGAGGGCAACCAGGCCGTCATCGATCAGGATGAGGGAGCCCTTCTCGACCTCGGAGGGCAGAGCCAGGTAGTCGAGGGAGATGTGCTCAGCGGTGCCGTGGAAATCCTCGGTCGTGGGCTGAGCGGTGACGACGATCTTGTCGCCGGTCTTGACGGCAACCTTCTTGCCATCGACCAGAAGGCCGGTGCGGACCTCGGGGCCCTTGGTGTCGAGCAGGATGCCGACGGGCATACCGAGCTCCTTGGAAATACGACGGACGCGCTCGATGCGACCGTGGTGCTCGTCGTAGGAGCCGTGCGAGAAGTTAAAACGGGCGACGTTCATGCCCGCCTTGATCATCTCGCGGATGGTCTCGTCGCTATCGCAGGCGGGACCCATGGTGCATACAATCTTAGTGCGCTTGTACATTCAGACCTCCATCTGACATCGTCTTGCGCTGATAGATAAACCATAAGAAATAAAACTGAGTTGATTATAACGAAATGGCGACCGAATACCCCAAAAAATCGACCGTATGCCGAATTAGAAGTTCATTTTTTGCGGAAAAACGGTATATGCAAAAACTTTACCAACCGTTCTAACCGCTGCTATCTGGGCGATATTTCAGTTTGATGATGCGCCGAAGAAAAAAACGTTTTATCAATGTTGAGCATCACACGGCCTGCACCGTTGCTTATGGACCATATTTCCAAATGGATTGTTTTGGCTAGACGCGTTGCTTTGGGGTACCATAGCTCCACTATCAACTGCCGCTCAGCACGGCAGCCTTGATGAGCCCTTGCCCTTCTCCTGGGAATTATGATCGGGCATCAATCTGCTGAGTGGCCCGAATCCCAGGAGGGGACTCTATATGCAAAAGGAATACCTGTCCGCCGCGCGGAGGTGCTCAGCGACCAGGGTGTCGATGAGAACCTCGGCCTGAGCACCGGCGAGGCGTCGTCGCGTCTTGCCAAGACAGGCCCTAACAAGCTTGAGGAAGCCGAGAAGACACCGCTGTGGAAGCGCTTCTTTGAGCAGATGGCCGACCCTATGGTCATCATGCTGATCGTGGCCGCGGTTATCAGCGCGCTCACGGGCATGGTCAAGGGCGAGGCGGACTTTGCCGATGTCGCCATCATCATGTTCGTCGTTATCGTCAACTCGGTGCTGGGCGTGGTCCAGGAGGCTAAAAGCGAGGAGGCTCTCGAGGCCCTCCAGGAGATGAGCGCGGCGCAGTCCAAGGTGCTGCGCGACGGCAAGCTCGTGCACCTGCCGAGCGCCGAGCTCGTGCCCGGCGACGTGATCATGCTCGAGGCGGGCGACTCCGTCCCGGCCGACTGCCGCGTGCTCGAGAGCGCCACGATGAAGATCGAAGAGGCCGCGCTCACCGGCGAGTCCGTGCCTGTAGAGAAGCACGCCAACGTGATCGAGCTCGCCGTAGGCACCGACGACGTGCCGCTCGGCGACCGCAAGAACATGTGCTACATGGGGTCCACCGTGGTGTACGGCCGTGGCCGCGCCGTCGTGGTCGGCACCGGCATGAACACCGAGATGGGCAAGATCGCTGGCGCCCTGGCCGAGGCCAAGGAAGAGCTCACGCCGCTGCAGGTGAAGCTTGCCGAGCTCAGCCGCATCCTTACCATCATGGTGATCGTCATCTGCGTCGTCATCTTTGGCGTCGACATCATCCGTCACGGCGTGGGCAACGTCCTCACCGACCCGACTGCCCTGCTCGACACCTTTATGGTCGCCGTCTCGCTTGCCGTCGCCGCCATCCCCGAGGGCCTGGTCGCCGTCGTGACCATCGTGCTGTCGCTTGGCGTGACCAAGATGGCCAAGCGCCAGGCGATTATCCGCAAGCTTTCTGCCGTCGAGACCCTCGGCTGCACGCAGACCATCTGCTCCGACAAGACCGGCACGCTTACCCAGAACAAGATGACCGTCGTCAAGCACGAGCTCGCTGCGCCCAAGGAAAAGTTCTTGGCCGGCATGGCGCTGTGCTCCGATGCCCAGTGGGACGAGGAGCTGGGCGAGGCCGTGGGCGAGCCGACCGAGTGCGCGCTCGTCAACGATGCCGGCAAGGCTGGTCTTACTGGCCTGACTGCCGAGCACCCGCGCGTGGGCGAGGCCCCGTTCGACTCGGGCCGTAAGATGATGTCCGTGGTCGTCGAGACCCTGGACGGCGAGTATGAGCAGTACACCAAGGGCGCGCCCGACGTGGTGATCGGCCTGTGCACCCATATCTACGACGGCGACAGGGTCGTTCCGCTGACCGAGGAGCGTCGCGCCGAGCTCGTGGCCGCCAACAAGGCCATGGCCGACGAGGCCCTGCGCGTGCTGGCGCTGGCAAGCCGCACCTACACCGAGGTCCCGAGCGACTGCAGCCCCGCTGCGCTCGAGCACGACCTGGTCTTCTGCGGCCTGTCCGGCATGATTGACCCTGTCCGCCCCGAGGTCTCCGACGCCATCCGCGAGGCCCACGACGCCGGTATTCGCACCGTCATGATCACGGGCGACCATATCGACACCGCCGTGGCCATTGCCAAGCAGCTGGGAATCGTCACCGATCGCAGCCATGCCATTACCGGTGCCGACCTCGACCGCATGAGCGACGAGGAGCTCGACGCGCACATCGAGGACTACGGCGTGTACGCCCGCGTCCAGCCCGAGCACAAGACGCGCATCGTCGAGGCCTGGAAGTCGCGCGACCAGATCGTCGCCATGACCGGCGACGGCGTCAACGACGCCCCGTCCATCAAGCGCGCCGACATCGGCGTCGGTATGGGCATCACCGGCACCGACGTCACCAAGAACGTTGCCGACATGGTGCTTGCCGACGACAACTTCGCCACCATCATCGGTGCCTGCGAAGAGGGCCGTCGCATCTACGACAACATCCGCAAGGTCATCCAGTTCCTGCTTTCGGCCAACCTTGCCGAGGTCTTCTCGGTGTTTATCGCCACGCTCATCGGCTTTACCATCTTCCAGCCGGTGCAGCTGCTGTGGGTGAACCTGGTCACCGACTGCTTCCCCGCGCTCGCGCTGGGCATGGAGGATGCCGAGGGCGACATCATGAAGCGCAAGCCGCGCAACGCCAAGGACGGCGTCTTTGCCGGTAATATGGGCCTGGACTGTGTGGTCCAGGGCTTGATCATCACCGTGCTGGTGCTGGCGAGCTTCTTTGTGGGCGTGTACTTTGACATGGGCTACATCCACATCGCCGATATGATCGCCGGCAATGCCGACGAGGAAGGCGTGATGATGGCGTTCATCACGCTCAACATGGTCGAGATCTTCCACTGCTTCAATATGCGCAGCCGTCGTGCGTCGCTGTTTAGCATGAAGAAGCAGAACAAGTGGCTGTGGGCATCTGCCGCGCTGGCGCTGGTACTGACGGTTATCGTGACCGTTCAGCCGACGCTTGCCGAGATGTTCTTTGGCCCCGTGACGCTTGAGCTCAAGGGCGTTATCGCCGCCCTGGGCCTTGCCTTCCTGATCATTCCGTTGATGGAGATCTACAAGGCGATCATGCGCGCAGTGGAGAAGGAGTAGGTCGAAAGGTCAACCTTCCCACCGGTCCGACCGCCTGCGGGGTTTCTTCTTCGCTGGTCCTCGCGCTTCGCGCTGCGGGATCGCTCAGAAGAAACCCCTCCCGGTGAACTGCACCCCAAAACTTGGACGGCTTAAATAAGAACTACGCCGCAAGGGACTGTCTCCGGAACTCCTCCGGGGTCAGCCCCTTCAGTTTAACCTGGCGCCTCCTCGTGTTCCAATGGACCACGAAGTCGTCGAGGTCCGCCTTGAAGGACTCGAAGTCCGGCCACGTCCTTCCACGGAAGAA
>ENA-OQED01000092-OQED01000092.1-human-gut-metagenome-genome-assembly--contig:-NODE-92-length-33518-cov-1.406427_pt1 | contig 33518 bp, 38 predicted proteins | sample MGYA00242790_ERZ504625 | MGnify/ENA primary metagenome ERZ504625 (study PRJEB26092, sample SAMD00036345) | human gut metagenome | host: Homo sapiens | study: EMG produced TPA metagenomics assembly of...
CGAAAAGATCGTGCACAGAGAAAGATTCTGATTGCGGCAGTCTGCATAGCAGCAGTGATCATAGGTGTGGGAATCGGCGGGCATGTTATAAAAAAGAATGCCGGTAAAACGATGACAACGGCCGAGACGGAAAGTAAAAAGGCAGTATCAAAGAAAAAAGCAACTGCAAAAAAACTTACGATCAATGAGAATGAAACGGATGCATCCAATAAAGAAAATCAAGGCCAAAAAGATCAGGCAGATGACAGAAATGAATTTGCAGTTCAACCAGGAAGAAAAGTGGGTGCAACAGAACAATCGGATGAAAAAGTTGTCTATCTGACGTTGGATGACGGACCGTCTAAGAATACGCAGGCGGTGCTGGACATTTTGGATAAATACAATGCGAAAGCAACGTTTTTTGTTACAGGAGCCATGCCGGAATATAAAGATATGATCAAAAAGGCTTATGATAAGGGACATACGATCGGAATGCATACATATTCTCATGATTACGCAAAGGTGTATGCATCTGTTGATGCATATTTTCAGGATCTTGACCAGATTGGACAGCTTGTAAAAGAAGAGATCGGCTATGTTCCGTGTTTTATCAGATTTCCGGGAGGATCTTCGAATACCATATCTGCAAGTTACACGAAGGGAATTATGACAACGCTTACGCAGGAGGTTCAGGCAAGAGGATATCAATATTATGACTGGAATGGAAGTTCGGGAGACGGGGCCGTGAGAACAACGGAACAGCTTGTGGATCAGGCAACCAGTTTCCATGACAATAATATCATCCTGCTGTCACATGATTCCGAGACAAAAGATACAACTGTGGAAGCGCTGCCGAAAATTATTGAATATTATCAGTCACAGGGATATGTGTTCAAAGCATTGGATCTTAACAGCTATGTTGCACATCATGGTGTGAATAATTAATTATATATGTAGGGAAATGTGTTGATGGTTGTTGTATTTATGCTGAATAGAATAACGGAAGATCTGGCGGAAAACATGTAAATACAAAGAAGAAAAATGATGTTATCAACCAGAGTGAGACTACAAAGCCAGGTTCTGTCTCGTGAGGAGAACGGGTCTTGCCGGAAATATATTCAGACATTCCAAATGAAAATATTACACTGGAATAAAAAAGCAGGATGTCTAAGATCAGGAAATTCCGGCCGAGAATTCCGGAATATGTGTAAAAAACAGAAACAGTAAAAAACATTCCGAGAAGCACACCCAGATACCGACAGTAAAAGAACGGTAAAACAACCGGATGCAGAGACAGATATTCCCATATGCTTACGAATAAAAAAGGAAAATATAAAAGTTTCAAATGTTCCCACACGGATTCATTAACCGGGCAGAAAAGTGCAATGATTGGAGACTGCCCGGATAAAAAATACAGGAAATGATTCAGTGTTCCGAGAAAGGCAGCGACCAGGACAAAAATGCAGAGCTGTGCCTTGAATGCAGGAGATAATCTCTGTGCAGACAGTATGAAAGATTTTTTTGAAATTGGTTGTAACATAATGGATAATATGGTTCATAAATTCAACCCCCATATCAATATATGAGAGCTGTGAAAAAAATATGAAAAAAATAAAAAAAGTACTTGCATTTTTAAAAACCTTATTATATAATTAATCTTGTCGTTACGGAAAGCGTAACACAGAAAATTGAAAATGCGCGATTAGCTCAGTTGGTAGAGCACCTGACTCTTAATCAGGGTGTCCAGGGTTCGAACCCTGATCGCGCACTAACAAATCACTGTTTTTAGAGGCTTAGAGCTCTGGGGACGGTGATTTTTTTGTGCCTGAAAATAGGGGCTTTATGGGGGGATAACACGGAAATTTTAAAAATATCCTATTCTCAAAATTCTTCTGTGCTATAATAGTCTAAAATATTGATTGACTATGAGGAAATACAGATGGAGCAAATATTAATCCTAGAGGACGATACAGCCTTAAATCAGGGACTGTGCAAGGCATTAAAGACAGAGAGCCGAAAGCTTGTCTCCTGTGAGACTGTAAAAGCTGCAAGAGACCAGTTCCTGTGCGGCTGTCCGTCTCTCATATTACTTGACATAAATCTGCCGGATGGAAGCGGGCTTGATTTTTTACAGGAACTAAAAAGGAACTATCCAGATATACCGGTTATTCTCCTGACCGCAAACGATACCGACATGGATATAGTAAAGGGGTTGGAGCTTGGCGCAGATGACTACATCACAAAGCCTTTTTCCTTGTCAGTATTAAGGGCAAGGGTAAATACCCAGCTTAGAAAGGCGGAAAGCTTACAGGCACATAACTCTGCCAGTGTATACAGGAAGGGCTGCTATGAATTTGATTTTGAGAGAATGATATTTTTAGTAGATGGACAGGAAATCGAGCTTAGTAAGACCGAGCAGCGTCTTTTGAGGCTTCTGGTTCAAAATGAGGGAATAAACCTCCGCAGAGATTTTCTTTTGGACAGAGTCTGGAATGACAGCGCGGAATTTGTGGATGCCAATGCCCTCTCTGTGTCTGTCAAGAGGCTCAGGGACAAGCTTGGCATACCGGACAGCATTAAAACAGTATATGGAATAGGATATAGATTTGAATGAATGACTATAACACAGCCATCTGTATAGTGGGCATATGCCTTGTAATTACAGCACTTGTAATTTTAATTAATCATCTGCGCACGAAGAAAACCATTGATACAATAGAAAATATGTTAAATGAGGCAGTCAAAGGGAAATTTTCTGAAAAAAGCTTTGACGAGACACGCTTATCTTCGCTTGAGACCAGGTTCGCTCATTATCTGAGTGCTTCTGTGGTATCTGCCAGAAATGTGGAACTGGAAAAGGATAAAATAAAATCGTTGATTGCGGATATTTCCCACCAGACCAAAACTCCCATAGCCAATCTGCTCTTATACAGCGAGCTATTGCTTGAGGAGGATACGGGCAATTTATCAGCCAGATGTGTGAAATATTGTTCAGCTTCATGCCCAGTCGGAAAAATTGCAGTTTTTAATCGACTCTCTGGTGAAGCTGTCAAGACTTGAAAACGGTATATTGCAGCTCGCCCCACAGGAAGAAGCGCTTAAGCCGATGCTGACACTGGCTGTAAAAGAGACAGAGTCCAAAGCCAGGGCCAAGGGGCTTGAGCTTATACTCCATGACATGGATGAAAAAGCTTATTTTGACAGCAAGTGGACTTTGGAAGCCATCTGCAATATCCTCGATAATGCTGTAAAATACACAAATGAGGGCAGTATAAGCCTGTCTGTCACGGCATATGAAATGTTTGTAAGAATTGATATAAAGGACAGCGGAATTGGTATAAAAGAGGAGGAGTTTTCTAAGATTTTTTCAAGATTTTACCGCTCAGAAGATACCAAAAATATGGAAGGCGTGGGAATAGGACTGTATCTAAGCCGGCAGATTATAAGCGGAGAGGGCGGCTACATAAAGGTGTCTTCTGTATACGGACAGGGCAGTACTTTTCTGTTTTTCTGCCAAGATCGGCTTAAATCTTTCAAAACTGTAAATAATTTAATTATTTCCGGAAAGAATCTGGAAAGAATATTGTGTAATAATCTGTATGTAGTGAAAAATTGCTGCATACAGTTTTTTAGTTTTTATGGAGGATATATGGATATTTTACAAGCATGTGATTTGAAGAAAACTTATGGAACGGGTGAGGCCTGTGTACATGCCTTGGATGGCGTGAGCCTCAATGTAGAAAAAGGAGAGTTTGTGGCTATTGTGGGTACAAGCGGCAGTGGCAAATCTACCCTCTTACATATGCTGGGTGGTCTGGACAGACCAAGCTCCGGCAAAGTATTCGTGGATGGCAAAGATATCTTTTCCCTGAAGGATGAGGAACTTACCATTTTCAGACGAAGAAAAATCGGCTTTGTATTTCAGGCATATAATCTGGTGCCTGTACTAAATGTATACGAAAACATCGTGCTTCCAATCGAACTGGATGGCGGTAAAGTCGATAAGGAATTTGTAAAAAAAATAACAGAGACACTGGGGCTCGACCAGAGACTTGACGCTCTTCCAAATCAGCTCTCAGGAGGACAACAGCAGAGAGTTGCCATAGCCAGAGCATTGGCGGCAGAGCCTGCCATAATTCTTGCGGATGAACCCACCGGAAACTTAGACGGACGTACAAGTCAGGACGTATTGGGTCTTCTGAAGGTGACAAGCCAGAAGTTCTCGCAGACGATTGTGATGATTACCCACAACGAGGAAATCGCCCAGCTTGCGGATCGCATAATAAGAATTGAGGATGGACATATTCAGGAGAGAGCAGTATGAGAGTAAAGAACAGAAAATGTATCCGCAGACTTAGCTTCAAGTCTCTGTGGGCATCCAGAAAAAGAAATATTATTGCAATTTGTGCTATAGCACTCACAACTTTGATGTTTACATCATTATTTACCATTATGCTGTCTGTAAACTCAAGCTATGAGACCTACAATTTCAGACAGGCAGGTGGCTATAGCGATGGCAGCTTTAAGGATTTATCAAGAGAACAGGCTGATAAAATAGCCGCCCACAAGGGAATCAAGGCATCTGGTGAGCGTATCGTGTGCGGCTTCAGCTCCTCTGACGTATTCGGCAAGGTAGCGGCGGAAGTAAGCTACATGGATAAAAACTGTACCAAGTGGAGCTATGCCACCCCAACCACGGGAAAGGAGCCTCAAAAAGAAAATGAAATAGCTATGGACACTACAGCCTTAAGACTCCTTGGGGTAGAACCGAAGCTGGGAACAAATGTGACGATTACTTATCAGGCTGGTAATGGAACAGACACCGGGATACCACAGACCGACAGCTTTACCCTCGTCGGCTACTGGGAGTATGATGATCTGATGCCTGTTCACTATATCAACGTATCAAAAGCCTATGTAGATAAAATCAACGAAAAGCGTATAGCCGCTGGTGATGAAGCTCTTGACATAGACTTAAATGTCATGCTTCCTTCCAAGCTTAATATCAGGGAGCAGATGGAAAAAATAGATACAGACTTAGGTTATGACTGGAATACAAGAGACCAGGAGAACAGTGCCAGAATCGGTGTGAACTGGGGACTTACTGCCTCATCTGTAAGCTCTGACATAGATTTCTCACTGGTAGCTGCAATCATTGCCTTTTTCCTGCTTATTATATTTACAGGCTATCTGATTATATACAATATATTCCAGATTTCAGTGACAGGGGACATCAGGTTTTATGGCCTGCTAAAGACAATCGGCACCACCCCAAGACAATTAAGGCGCATAATCACACAGGAAGCTCTGTTTTTGTGTATTATCGGTATTCCGGTAGGATTACTTCTGGGCTACGGCATTGGTGCGGTTTTAACTCCTATTGCATTAGAGACCACAAGTATTATAGGCACAAAGGCTGCTATCAGCAGCTCGCCGCTTATTTTTATCGGTTCTGCTGTATTTGCCATTATCACTGTCTTTTTGTCCTGCAGGAAGCCCGGCAAAATGGCTGCAAAGGTATCGCCTGTTGAGGCAGCAAAATATACAGAAGGCATGACCGGCAAAAAGAAAAAACGCCACAGCCGTGGGGCTAAGGTATATCAGATGGCTTTTGCCAATCTTGGCAGAAATAAGAAGAAAACTATCCTGGTTGTAGTCTCGCTGACACTTTCCGTAACTCTTTTAAATGTGCTTTTTTCACTTGTCAATGGCTTTGACATGGATAAATATGTGGACAGGTCAACCTGTGCAGACTTTATCGTGAGCAGTACAGACTATTTCCGCTATAATACGGCAGATGAGTATATAGGAGCAGATACCATTGATGAGATAAAGGAAAACACAGATGAGACTGTCTCTGGAAGCGGCTATGACCTGGCAGACATATCCCCTATGATGTGGATGGAGACAGACCAGTATAGTAAATTGGCAGAAAACTATCTAAGCGGCAAAGAGCTGCAGAAGGAACTCTCTCACTACGAGCAGAAAGGTGACAGCATACTTGTCGACGCCAGTATAGAGGGCTTTGACGATGGACTTTTTGACAAGCTTACTGTAGTAAAAGGCTCCCTGGAGCCACTATTTGACCCGGATAGCCACGCAATCGCTGTAGCTGTATCCACAGATGATTACGGCAATATAGTAAATCTCGACAGCTATCCTGAGCTGGGAGACACTTATACCGTAAACTACCAGGTTGGATATGACATAGACAGCCGAACCGGCGAGCGGGCAGACCAACAGACCACGCCTGAGGAATATTTGGAGTACCATGAGGAAGAGGCAAAAGAGGTGGAGTACAGTGTATGTGCTCTTGTGACTGTCCCTGATTCCATCAGCTTCCGTTATACAAGTCTGGGTTATAACATGGTTTTGCCGGTAGAGAAGCTTAAGGAGGACAGCGGTACAGATGTCATTCCGAAGTTTTATATGTTTGACACACCGGATTCTCAGACAGAAGCAAGCGCTGAACAGTATCTGCAAAAGCTCACAGCAGGAGATACATCTACTCTCATGTATGAGAGCAAGGCATCTGTCAGACGTGAATTTACCCGGTTTAAAAATATGTTTTTAATCTGTGGTGGTGCCCTCTGTGCCATAATCGGGCTTGTGGGCATACTTAACTTTTTCAATGCAATTATGACAGGAATTTTGTCCAGAAAGAGAGAATTTGCCGTATTACAATCTGTGGGCATGACCAACAGGCAGCTAAAAAATATGCTTGTTTACGAGGGGTTATTTTATGCGGTGGGCTCCATCATAGCGTCCCTTATACTTTCTGTGGCGATCAGTCCTATGCTTGGCAATGTGATGAGCGATATGTTCTGGTTTGTCAGCTACCATTTTACCATCATGCCTGTAATCGTGATTATACCGGTATTTCTTCTGCTGGGATGGCTGATTCCTGTTGTGCTTTACCATGCAGGCAAGAGGCAGAGTATTGTTGAAAATCTAAGGGAACTTTGAAATACTTTTTAAGTAATAAGGACAGGCCCGGCTTTTCGGGCACTGTCCTTATGATTACTTTAAGATTAATTTTTCAAAATCCTCTCGGCACATCGGTCTGTAATAAAGGAATCCCTGAATCTCATTACAGCCTCATTTTGCAGGAAATCAGCAATTTCCTGTGTTTCCACACCTTCGCACACAATGGATTTTCCCATGCGTTTTAACATATGGAAGACTTCCTGAAGAACGATTCTGGCATTTTCCGTTAAGGTGTCACCGAGGAACTTTCGGTCAATCTTGACTTCATCAAATAACAGATCTTTTAATGTATTCAGTGACGAATAGCCGGAACCGAAATCATCCATGGAAATCCGGATGTTGTATTGCTTAAAACTACGGATGACCTGATCTGTGGCTGTTCAAAATGAAGCGGAGAGACATTCAGTGAGATCTGGAAATGTTCCGGAAGTGTATCGGAATATTTCTGAAGCCATTGGAATGTTTTCCCGTAAACGTAATAATCCAGAGAGACAACGAATCCATTCTGCTCAAACAGTGGAATGTAAATGGCAGGGGACCACAGCATCTGTCCGTTTCGTATCCAGCGGACAAGAACTTCGGCACTGGAGATGGCTCCGGTGCACGGTGTAACCTTCGGCTGGAAATAGATTTCAAATTCCTGATGCTCAAGTGCCGGATGCGTTTGTCTAATAATTGAATTTGTGTCAACAATGCATCGTTAGATAAGCGTTCCATATCGGAAATACTGATAAAGACGTCAGAAAAGACGCGGGTGGTAAATAAGTAAGCGAACTGGCTGCAAGTTCATCGTATACAATATTCAGAATTTCATTTCCGAGAGGATAACCATATTTATCATTGATGTAATGAAAATTTTCTACATCGGTAGAAATAACGGCAATGGTATGGCTGCCGGTTGCATAGCTAAGCGGGAGTGTGGCCTGATTATTATAATCATGAACCAGATTTGCCAGCCGGTGCTGCATCTGCTTCAGGTGCTTGGAAGTTCTCCGAGCTCAGCGATTTTATTTTCAAGAGATGTTTTATTATGAATTCCTGTAATATCCCGGAAAGCATTGACCAGTAATCTGGAAAGTAGTTCACGCTGGATCAGTGTCAGGGCAAGTGTCAGTACCACAAGCAGCAGAATCAGGTGAAGCATAGGGGAATAGGAGCCTCCGGGAGACTGTAAGTATTTCACAAGATATAGTGTGGATATAAGTATCAGCAGAAGAAGCAAAAAGGTGGCTTCGCAAAGAGGTAATATGTTTTTTTCCTTTTTCATGTAAATCTCCTCATAAATAACTATTTGGCCTGAACGATGATCATCTTGGCAAAATCTTTTCCGAATTTTACAAAATACCGGATAAAGCTTGAGACGGAAACACGTTCGTGTTAGTATAATCATAATTTACGATAGAAGAAAAGAGTGAGAAGATGAGCAGTCATACACTGGAAGGAAAGAAAAAGACACAGAATGGCGTGAAACGGCTGATGTTTTCAGTGCTTTCAATTTTGCTGGAAGTGCTGTTCCTGGTTGGGATATTCAAAGGACTGAATGAATACGCAGTATTCATAGACAATCTGACCAGAATATTTGCCGTTATACTGGTTCTGAAAATATATGGGAGAAATGAGACTTCCTCGATGAAGACACCGTGGATCATCCTGATCCTGACATTTCCGATCCTTGGAGTAGCACTTTATTTTATGATTGGTATGAACGGTGGAACCAAGAAGATGCGGATGCGTTACAAAAAGATTGATGAGAAGCTTCTGACACTTTTGCCGGAAAATAAAGAAGTACTGGAACGTCTGAATGTGTCAGATCCGAAAGCGGGAAATGTTTCTAATTATATAGAAAGAAATGCGTGTTATCCGGTGTATCAGAATACGGATGTGACTTATTTTGATGAAGCGGTCAAAGGACTGGAGGCGCAGCTTGCTGATCTTGCGAAGGCGGAGCAATTCATTTTCATGGAATATCATGCAATTGAGGATGAATATGCATGGAGCAGGATACAGACGGTTCTGGAAGAACGGGTGAAGGCCGGTGTAGAGGTCCGGGTGTTCTATGATGACATGGGCTCGATCGGATTCGTCAATCTGAGCTTTGCGAGAAAACTGGAAGAAAAAGGAATTGCCTGCCGGGTATTCAATCCGCTGCTTCCGGGACTTAATATGTTCCTGAATAACCGTGACCACAGAAAGATTACGGTGATTGACGGAAAAGTTGGGTACACAGGCGGTTATAACCTGGCAAATGAGTATTTTAATTACACACATCCGTACGGGGAATGGAAGGATACGGGAATCCGGCTGGAAGGAGATGCGGTGGCTTCGCTTACGGCAGCATTTCTGGAAATGTGGGAAGCATCCGGGAAGACCCCGGCCGGTGTGGACGTTCTGAATATAGAGGCACAGAAAAAAATATCTGGTACAACATCCGTATCAGGCAAAGCAGACGGGATATATCCAGCCATATGCGGACTGCCCGTTAGACGGAATCCAGGTTGGAGAGGATGTCTATATCAGTATCGTCAACAAAGCGGACAGATATTGCTGGTTCATGACTCCATATCTAATCATCACGGATGAGATGACACATGCACTTTCACTGGCGGCCAGGCGTGGTGTGGATGTGCGGATTATCACACCGGGAATCCCGGATAAGAAGCTGATCTACAGTATCACCAGATCGTTCTATCACAATCTGGTACAGGATGGTGTAAGGATCTATGAGTGGACACCGGGGTTCTGTCATGCGAAGATGAGCGTGGCAGATGATTGCATGGCGACTTGCGGCACAATCAATCTGGATTACCGGAGCCTTTATCATCATTTTGAAAATGGGTGTTTTATGGCAGATTGTGATGCGGTGCTGGATATCCGGCGGGATATGGAGCAGACATTGGAACAGTGCAGGGAAGTGACGGAGAAGTATAAGTCCGGCCGGAGCGCGACTCTGCGGCTGGGACAGTTGTTCCTGCGATTGTTTGCGGAGCTGTTGTAGGAAAGAAGAAGGTAAAGGGACTGGGAATGCAGGTTTGCATTTCCGGTTCTTTTTATTGTATATTGACATATATCGAGATACGATATATAATAAAACCAAGAAGAAAGCAAATTTTTTTACACTCAACTATCGAAAGCCGATATATAATGAAAGCAAATATAAGAAAGGAGCAATCACTATGAAAGTAAACAAAAATATGGTCTCAGGAAATACCGCAATGTTAATTCTCAAATTGATCTCAGAAAAGGATATGTACGGATATGAAATGATCGATACACTCTCAAAGAGATCGGACAATGTATTCGAATTAAAGGTAGGAACATTGTATCCGCTGCTTCACAGCATGGTACAGTCCGGATATTTGGAAAGTTATAACCAGGAGGCGAACGGGAAACTCAGAAAGTATTACCGGATCACACCTAACGGGAAGAAATATCTGGAGAAAATGATTGAAGAATGGAATGCTTATGCCAATGCAGTTACGAGCATGATCCAGTATTCCGTATAGCACAGGTAAGGCAGTGAAGGTGGCAGAAAAGGAAGGTGTTAGATATGAAGGAAAGAGAATATCTGAAAGAACTTGGGAAGAAGATTACCGATTCGTCTGCAAGAAAAGAGATTGTAAATGAATATGAAGCGCATATAGAAGACTGCAAAGCCGCATTAATGGAATCAGGGATGACGGAAGTTGAAGCAGAGGAAGAAGCAGTCCGCCAGATGGGCGATCCGCAGGAAGCAGGTGAAGCAATGGATAAGATCTATCATAAAGTGTTTGATTCCAATATGTTTCTGTGGATGCTGGCACTGGGATGTGTACCGATTGTATGTGTGTGCATTTCTTATCTTATCGCAAGAGATCCGAACGCATTTTTATGGTTGTGGAATGATGCGCTTGGCCTGAATAAAATCCCGGCAGTTATACACCGGAATATCGGAATCGGATTAGCTGTCTATGGAATCGGATTGAGCTTCTGGGAGAAATACACGGGCAAAGCTTTATTCTATGCAGTCGGAAGAGACTGGGGGCGGGGATGTTACGTTGCAAACAGCGGCTGGTACTTTTTATCTCGGCATTATGTTTTGTTCCGAGTTTCCCGGTGAAGGGATATGCAGGAATCCTCTGCTGTGTATTGATAGCATGTCTGCTGAATATGGTACTGAGAGGATTTATGAATCTTTTGCAGAGCAGAAGAGAGACCAGACTTTTATGGGAGATTGGAACGGCAGATACCAAAATCAACTGGAAGGGAAAAGGATATCTGTGTGGACATCATATGAAAGTAAGAGTACAGGGATCTGAGAAAGGAACGGAGATCCCGGCAGGAGCACCGGTGATGGTTGTCGGAATGGAGGGATTTAAGCCGGTGGTGGCGCAGGTATAAAGAGAGAGACGTTAGATCTTGGATAGTAAGCGTATAAAGAGAGAGACGTTAGATCTCGGATAATAAGCGTGTATGAAAAATGAGAGGCAAAAGTTATGAATAAGACGGAAAAGCGAATGAAGATATTCACGCTGATCATGCAGGTGATCATCCAGGCAGTGCTATTATTTCCGTGGATGAACATGGGGACATGGAAATGCAATGTGCCGGAATATCTGATAAAATTGGCTGCTTCGGGCGATGGGATGAGTTACATAAAGAAAAGTCTGAAGCCTTTGGGAGTACTGGACGGTGCAGATGAACAGATGATGGTTCAGATACTGATGCTGTTCATCTGTGAACTGGTAATGGTACTGGTAATCCAGGTGATAGGAATTGTGAATCTGATACTGGCTTTAAGCAATCACCATAAACTGCTTCTGGATATCATGTCACTGATCGCAGGATGTATGATATCATTTCTTGGGGCAGATGGGGCAGTATTTTCAGATCCGCTGTCACAGGTGTATCCATTTTTACTGGTAGTGCTTCTGGTGATCAATTTGATCGGTGCGAAGCTGATTGATTCGTGGCAGGAAGAGAAAAAGATACAGGAAGAAGTTAAAGCCAGAGAGAAAAATTACAAAGAAGAAAAGGAAAAGCATCTGGAATTTTCGGGGAAGTATCCGAAAGGATTCTATACGGCCCTGTGGAAGAATTTTAAAAGTTCAAAAAGAGATTTTATTGTTTACGTAAGTATGAACCTGCTTCCGGCGACGTTGATATTTTCCGGAGTCGGAATGGCACAGATGCTGGCACCATTTAATAAAGAAGGAAATATACTGACGGGGCATGGAATCACGGCAATTCTGCTGGAATTCCTGATCGTGAGTCTGATCGCATCGCTGATGCTGATGATCACGAATCTGTTGTCATATTTCAGAAAACGGATGAGAAATTACAGTATATTTTCTACTCTGGGAATGCGGAAGTCTACACTTTATGAAGTGCTTGGAGCAGAGATTGTGGCTGGAATTCTGGGAATGCTGATCGGGGGGAGCCTGCATCGGAAGTGTGATCCTGTGTATCATCCGCAGAATTTTCATGGCAAGATCCGGAGTGGGAGCACAGCCGGCGAAGATTACAGGATTCACATATTTGATCGCAAGTCTTATCATGATCGGAATATCCGGGATTGGACTGATGATCCTGCGGGATTTCTTCCTGTACAGGGAACTAAAAAAAATGCAGCTGGGCGATGTGGAAAAGGAGAAGATGCCGGAAAAACGGATCGGTCTGTGGCTTACAATTGGCCTGGTCATTGTGGTATTTGGAATCGTGAATTTCGGAATGCGGAAGAATGCCGAAGGGTTACGGATACTTTTATTTATCTTCCTGGGCATTTATCTGGCGGAAAAGTTTGGATTTGGATTGTTCCTGAAAGTGCGGAAGCATAAAAAGAGTTATTATGCAAAGTTGATCCCATATAATTCATTTTATTACCGTTTCAAGAGTACATTCCGTTATGTGTACGTGATCAGTCTTATGCCGGTACTGATATTGTTCTTATTTGGAAAAGATATGATCTCAGCGAAGATCGCGCAAAAGCCGGAAGGACTGTTCCCGTATGATTTTGTATGTATGGCAACGGAAGCGGATGAGACATTCTGGAAACAGCTGCAGGAAAAATATGACGTGAAATTCCAGGAGTATCCGATGGTACGCGTGACGAATGTGGATAATTCGGAAAAGTTGGATGATGCCAGAGCAGTGATCATGCCGCAGGGACAGCATATAGGCATCTCGGAGACGACGTATAAAGAACTGAATAAGGCACTTGGAAAGAAAAGTGAAAAAATGAATCTATCTGCTGACGGAAAGGAAATCTATATTATTTACCAACAGGATAAGAGTACGAAGGCGCATCCACTGGATTACCTGAATTCGAGAAAAGAGCCGTACCTGCACATCGGACAGCCAATAGAATCTTATGGATTTCTTGATCGGGAAAAGATATATCCAACACGAACCGTAAAGGGTGAAAAGACGGATATCCTGACAGGTGCATTCCGGCAGGGAAGTGAGGAGAATTTGGTTGTATTTTCGGATAAATATTTTGAAAAGGTTCAGGACGACTGGAAGAAATATAATTGGATCACCGGAGCTCCGGTTGAGGAGGGTGAAGCAGAAGAAGGAGTGACGATCCATCACTGGCCGACAAAGCTTGTCCTTTTGAATGTGAAAAATGCAGATTATCAGAAGATAGAAAAAGAGCTCCAGGCTTTTCGGAAGGTACATAAAGAGGATGAAAGATTTGACAAGGATGTATTATCCTGCTATTCCAAACGTACAACGATGGAACAGATTGAAAGCGAACGCTTTATGACAACGGTAGTAGATATATTTATTATGGGAGCATTTCTGCTGGGAAGTGTTCTGGTCATTTACTTGAAATATGAATCTGAGATGACGGACAAGAAGAAGCGGAATCATTTCTTAACCTGTATTGGAATGAGCTCGAAAGAAAGAGAAAAGCTGATCCGGACAGAGACGGGAATCTTTTTCTGGATCCCGGCAGCAGTTGCGGTTGTTATGGTGCCGGTGTTAACCGGGGAGATGTGGAACATGCGGGAATATACGAAGGCTGACGGTGTACATTATTTGCGATATCTGTTGATCCTTGCAGTTATATATCTTGTAGTGCAGGGCATCGGTGTAAAGGTGATTGAGCAGTATACAATAAGAAAGGTAGAAGGAAAGCATGAAAGAAATATTAAAGGTAAATAACCTGATCAAGAAATTTCCAAAAGCCGGTGGGGAGATTGATGATGCGGATGCGATTTCGGTACTGAAAGGCATTAACTTTGATGTAGAACAGGGAGAGTACGTCGGAATTATGGGAAAATCCGGCTGTGGAAAGACAACACTTCTGAAGATCCTGGGATTTATGGATCAGCAGACGGACGGAGATGTGATCTTTGACGGTGTGAATACGAATGAGCTTTGGAAAGAAGAACTTACGGATATCAGACGTAGAAAGATCGGATTTGTATTCCAGGATTTTAATCTGATGGACAGTCTTTCGGTAAAAGAAAATATCATGCTTCCGGTATTGCTGGATAAAAAGGAACAGAAAGAATGTGAAGAGAAAGCGGAAGCATTGGAAAAGCAGTTTGGGATTGAACATCTTCAGGAAAAGAATCCTTATGAACTGTCCGGCGGTGAGCGGCAGAGAGTGGCAATCTGCAGGGCGCTGATCAATGATCCGAGTATCATATTTGCAGATGAGCCGACGGGAAACCTCGACTCAAAATCCGGAAAAGTTGTTGCGGAGGAATTCCGGAAAATCAATGAGGAGTTAGGGAAGACCCTTCTGATGGTAACGCATGATCCACAGATGGCAAGCCGGTGTAAGAGAGTGATATTTCTGAAAGACGGATATGTGATGAATGATGTGAGAAAAGAGGGCACGGAAGAAGAATTTTACAGAACGATCATTGGGGAGATGGAGAAGTTTTAAGATGAGATAATATATAGATGGTGATATGGGCTATGCGGCGGAAGATAATTCTGCCGCTTTTTTTACGAAAATTAATCTTGTAATCATATGAACAATATGCTATTCTGAATTCACTTCAAAGAGTGACTTCTACAAACTCTTAAGTATTTCTAGGCCAAAAGGCATCAAGTTTCGACCGTTTCACACCTAAAAATGTCTGAAACATATTTCCGACTTGAGAGAACACGAAAATTTTATAATCTATTCAGGAGGACGTGCCTATGACAAACAAACTTCAACAGTATTTCCCGATGATTCGGACAAGGGAGGAGGTGTTGAATGAGATTGAAAGTAAAAGCAGATTAAAAAATTTATTTTATGAGTGGACAGAGGAAAATCAAAATGAATTTTTAGATTTTGTACCGGGGTGAAAGGCATAAAAATCATGTATGATTTCATGATAAAAGAAATTCTGAATCCGGAGAATACACCGGAGAGAGTAAATGAATTACTCACGTTACTTCTCGGACAAAGAGTGAGAATTGTAGACGTATTACCAAATGACGGAACAAGATTAGCAGATGAATCTACGCTTCTTATTACAGATATGGTAGTACAACTGGAAGATGGAAGTATTGCGAACCTGGAAATTCAGAAAATCGGATACTATTTTCCGGGAGAAAGAAGTGCCTGTTACTCAGCAGATCTGTTGCTTCGGCAGTATAAGAGAGTGAGAGGAATCAAAGGAAAACGATTCTCTTACAGAGATATCAAGCAGGTGTATACGATCGTGTTATTTGAAAAAAGTCCAACAGAATTCCAGAAATTTTCCAATAATTATATCCATCGTTTTATGCAAAAATCTGATACAGGAGTAAATATAAATTTATTACAAGAATATCTGTTCATACCTCTTGACATATTCAAAAAGAATCAGCAAAATGAAAATAGAAGTGTAAAAATAGAAAACCGGCTGGAAGCATGGCTTGCATTTTTCTGCATGGATGATCCGGAGACGATTATAGATATTATAGAGAAATATCCGGATTTTAAAGAAATGTATGAACAGGCTTATGATGTCTGCCGGAATATCGAAGAGGTGATGCAGATGTTTTCGAAAGAATTGCTGGAGTTAGACAGGAATACAGTAAAGCTGATGATTGATGATATGCAGAAGGAGATAGACTGCCAGAGAGAGCAGTTGAGTCAGAAGGATGAGGAGATGTTAGAAATGAGGAAAGAAATACAACGATTACAGCAGCTATTGGATAAAAAATAGCATGAAAAATGTCAAAAGAATTGTTTTAGATACTTATAAAAATAACTAGTCAGTTGAAAGAGGTGATGTAGATGTTTTCGGAAGAATTGTTAGAATTAGATCGAAATACAGTAGAATTCATGATTGAAGATATGCGGAGGCAGATAGAAGAGAAAGATGAGCAGATAAAACAACTAGATGAGCAGATAAAACAGAAAGATGAGCAGCTAAGGCAGTTAGATGAACAGATAAAAGAATCAGAACAAGAAATACAAAAAATGGAGGAAGCAAAAGAGTAATACATAGCCTGGCTGTCTCAGGAACGTGAAACAGCCAGACCGCTTACCTCAAAGCATGTAATCCAGGGATATTCCATATAATTGATGCTGATATCCCCGTTTACAGTAACCCCATCAGGCAGATAATAGACATTTCCAAGAGGACTGGTCTCGCAGACATACCCCTGTGCGAGCATATCCTCTTTTTCTTTATCGGTAAATCCTACCGATATCTCCAGACGCGGAGGGGCACATCAACTGGTGATTGTTTCGATGGAAAGTATGATGTTGCGGAATTCGCGTTTATTCATATAGGCAATAGCATTGTCGTTCAGGTGTACCATATGTTCAATTCCTTTCATAATTTAATAATATTACAGCAGTAATTGTAAAACAAAGTCCACAGATGGAAAGAATACCTGGTGTTTCGGCATAGAGTACCGCTCCGAATAACATGGCGGCGGCAGGCTCGCTGGAAGCGAGAATCGATGCCTTGCCGGCCTCCATATAGCGCATGGATAAAGAATATAGTGCATAAGGCAGGACGGATGATACCAGCGCATGAATAATCAGGATAAAAAAGGTGGTCCTTTGCCCTGAGACAATCATGCTGCTTAAAGAGTGTATATTACTGAAAGGCAGCATTGTCATGCCGGAAAAGAGTGTGCCGTAAAAAGTAATCGTCAGGAAATGATATCCTTTTTGTGTGACTTTTTTGCTTATGATTCCATATACAGCATAGAAAAAGCTTGCCAGAATTCCGCAGAGAATTCCTGTTATGCTCCAGGAAAGTCCATTGCTTTCCAGTACTCCGCTTACCAGTACACAGCCAATGAGTGCGAGTGTTACACAGGTCAGTTTGTGTCTGGTTATCGGTTCATGGAAGAATATAGCAGCCAGAAACAGAACAAAGACCGGAGACATGGCAAGTAACACGGCAGAAAGTGCAAGAGATCCTTTCGTAACGGAAATATTATAAAAGACACTAAGGGCGGTCATGCCGATCATGCCGCTTCCGATAAAAAGCCAGAAGTCACGCCGATGTACATAAAATAAATGTCGGCTATAGAATAGAATCCATATGCCAGTGATCAGAGCTGCAAGCAACATCCGGAAACTAATGATGGAAAAGTTGTCGAGCCCATCGTGTTCCAGTGTACGGACAAAGATTCCGGCAGCACCCCAGCAGATGCCGGAGATGAATGGCAGCAGCCAGGCGTATTTGGTAAGTTTCTGATTCATAAGTACCCAATCCTTTGTAAATATAATAAATTAAGTATATCACAAAAACGGACATTGTTATGAGAACATGTCCGTTTTGTGCATTTTTATGAATCACTATAATCGATTGGAATTATCTTTCAAATGAATATATTCCGCTACAGACCGGTCAAAAGTCTTGATATGCTGGAACAGCCAGTCTACAACATTGCGCTTTACCTGTTCGATAAACTGATCATCAGGCCCTTCATTTTCATTAAGATAATCATATAATTCCTGAATGGATTTCTTGAATTCTTCATGTTTGGCATGATGTGCGGCAAGTTCCGGGTAAGATACCTTTTTCTGAAGTTCCTCTTCTTCCTGAAAATGAAAATTTGTATATTCATCAAGGTAATCTAACATTTTGATTGCTTTGATCTTACTGTCACCGGATTCGCATGCTGCAACGAACTGCCGGATACGGTCGATCAGTTCCTGATGCTGGGAATCGATGGTTTTGTTGCCTGTAATTAAGTTATCGTCAAATGTAATATTCATAGAGAAACCTCCTGTCTTTGATACGCATTGAATCCCAGTCCCGCATAGTCTATAATGAATCGTAGAAAATGTTTATCAGCAGAGAAAAGGATTGGATTATGAAGTTACAACAGTTACAGATATTTCAGAACCTGACAGAAGAAGAACTGGAAAAAAGTCTTGTCTGTTCACAGGCTGTAGTAAAGAAATATCCGAAAGATACCTATATTTTCCGCCAGGGTGATGTGCCGTTAAAATTATATTTCATATTGGAAGGAATGGTTGAGCTTGGCAGTATCAACCTGAATGGTAAGATTACCCGGAGCAGTTACGTTACGGTGGGTGAGGAGTTTGGCGAAGTAGAAATGTTTCTGCGCCAGTCTGCTTACTCCGGTTATGCAAAAGCAAAAAATGAAGTGTCGGTTCTGGAGGTTTCACAGAATTTCTTTGGCGGAAGATGCGAAAGAAACTGTGTACATCACAGTAAGGTTGTCTTCAATATGCTTCAGCTTTTTGCGGAAAAAACAGAGAAATGTAACCGTCAGATAGAGGTTCTTACCAGTGGAAACTTACGTCAGCGTGTAGCGGCGTACCTGTTGGAAAACTGTAATCCGGACTATCGGGTCCGTTTGCATATGAACAGGGAAGATCTGGCAGTATATCTGAATACTACAAGACCATCTCTGTCGCGTATGCTGCTTACTTTACAGGATGAAGGTATCATCCGTCTTGTAGGCCGTAAGGTAATCGAGATCACGGATTATGAAAGGCTGCAGGAAGAAGAGTAATCAATAGTAATTAATCTTCTGCAACAAATACATCTTTTCCTAATCCACAGATTGGACATACCCAGTCATCCGGAATATCTTCAAAGGCTGTGCCCGGTGCGATTCCGTTATCCGGGTCTCCTACAGCTGGGTCATATTCGTAGCCACATGGTTCACATACATATTTTTTCATAGTTAAAATCTCCTTTTATTTATAAAAATTAATTGTTTGTTGATTGTTGCTGTACAACTTATGTTGTGATTAAAGTATATCGCTTTTATCAGAGAAAATCTGTAACAAATGTTACAAAAATGAGGAAAAATGATAATTATATGTCAATTCAATTAAAAATTTCCAGAATTAAAACGGAAAAATACAGTTGATCAATTATGAGAAGAAATTGCTGGGACAGAGTTATATATCTATACCAGCAATTTTTAAATGTCATATAAAGAATATTAAGTATTCTTAATTTATCGCCACACTTTACCCACTGTAAAATCAAAAATGCAACAAATTTCGTAAAAAAATATCACCAAAATTTAGACTGTATTCCAAACATTTATTTTAACAAAATTACCTCTTTCCTTTTTGCCTGTTATAGAGTATCATATTACTTGCACAACATCTTGTGCAGAAAAGATGTTAAAAAACAATATTTAGTAGTATTTGAGGGTGAGCACATACTACATCGGCAATAAAAATAAGAGAGGGATAGACATGAACGCAGAAATAAAGACGAACGTAATTAAGAGAAACGGCGAAGAGGTAGCCTTCGACCTGGAGAAGATCATTAATGCGATCAAAGGTGCAAACAAGGACGTCGATAAACTGCATCGGATGAATGAATATCAGATTATGGCAGTGGCGGACAACGTTGCAAAGAAAATTGAGGAATCCACTCATGCTGTCAATGTAGAAGATATACAGGATATGGTAGAGACCGGAATTATGGAACTGCGCGGCTATGAAGTCGCACAGAAATATGTGCGCTATCGTTATAAAAGAGAACTGATGAGAAAGACGAATACAACAGATAACGGAATTCTTGCACTTCTGGAGCATATGAATGAAGAGGTGAATCAGGAGAACTCTAACAAGAATCCTGTGATCAACTCTACACAGCGTGATTATATGGCCGGAGAAGTAAGTAAGGACTTGTCAAGACGTGTCCTTCTTCCGGAAGAGGTTGTACGTGCGCATGAAGCGGGAATCATTCATTTCCATGATTCCGACTATTTCGCACAGAAAGAGCATAACTGTGACCTGATCAATCTTCAGGATATGCTTCAGAATGGAACTGTCATTAGTGAGACGATGATCGAGAAGCCGCACAGCTTCTTTACAGCATGTAATGTAACGACACAGATCGTTGCGCAGGTAGCAAGTAACCAGTACGGCGGACAGTCATTTACACTGGCACATCTGGCACCGTTTGTCGATATCAGCCGTAAGAAGATCCGCAGAAATGTAATCGCAGAGCGTGAAGAATGCGGAGAAGCTTTAGATGAGACAATTATCAATAAGGTGACAGAGCGCCGTTTAAGAGAAGAAGTAAAGAGTGGTATCCAGACAATTCAGTATCAGCTTATCACATTAATGACATGTAACGGTCAGGCACCATTTGTGACGATGTTCATGTATCTGGATGAGGTAGAAGAAGGAAGAACCCGTGATGACCTGGCTATGATCATCGAAGAAGTGATGATCCAGAGAATGCAGGGTGTAAAGAATGAAAAAGGTGTATGGATCACACCGGCATTCCCAAAACTGATCTATGTATTAGATGAAGATAATATTACAGAAGATTCCAAATACTGGCATCTGACAGAACTGGCAGCAAAATGTACAGCAAAACGTATGGTGCCGGATTACATCTCTGCCAAGATTATGAAAGAGATGAAGAACGGAGAAGTATATCCTTGTATGGGATGCCGTTCGTTCTTGACGGTAGAAGACAGTCAGAGAAATCCGGATGGAACTCATAAGTTCTACGGACGTTTCAATCAGGGGGTTGTAACGATCAATCTGGTCGATGTGGCATGTTCTTCAGAGGGAAATATGGATAAATTCTGGGCTATCCTGGAAGACAGACTGGAACTGTGCCACAAAGCACTGAGATGCAGACATGAGCGTCTTCTCGGAACGATTTCCGATGTCGCACCGATCTTGTGGCAGAATGGTGCACTTGCAAGACTGAAAAAAGGCGAGACGATCGATAAATTGTTGTTTGACGGCTATTCAACCATTTCTCTTGGTTACGCAGGCCTCTATGAGATGTGTGTACGTATGCTTGGCAAATCACATACAGACCCGGACGCAAGACCATTTGCCATGCAGGTAATGCAGAAATTAAATGATAAATGTGCAGAGTGGAGGGCAGCTGAAAATATCAGCTATTCGGTATATGGAACACCGATGGAATCCACCACATACAAGTTCGCAAAATGTCTGCAGAAACGATTCGGAATCATCAAAGGTGTAACCGATAAGAATTATATTACGAACAGTTATCATGTACATGTATCAGAGCCGATCGATGCATTCAAGAAACTAAAATTCGAAGCAGATTTCCAGAAGCTTTCACCGGGAGGAGCGATCAGTTACATCGAAGTACCGAATATGCAGAATAATATTCCGGCGGTACTTTCGGTTATGCAGTATATTTACAATAATATTATGTATGCAGAGCTGAATACAAAGAGTGATTACTGTGAATGCTGTGGTTATGACGGAGAGATCCAGATCAAGGAAGATGAAGCAGGAAAGCTGATCTGGGAATGCCCGAATTGCGGTAACCAGAATCAGGATAAGTTATTCGTGGCAAGAAGAACCTGTGGATATATCGGAACACAGTTCTGGAATCAGGGACGTACGCAGGAAATCAAGGACAGAGTATTGCATCTGTAACATAAATGAAGATATGTCCAAAGTCCATAACTTGTGATGTTGATAAAGATTATAGCAGGAGTATGTCGAAAGATATGCTCCTTTTCTAATTTGTCTATTCTTCGTGTTTAAACATGAATCAAAATAGTATATAATTAATAAATAGCAAATGACGCAAGGGGAAATATAAGAATGGATAAGAAAAAAATGATTGGTGATATCGTGACCAGCATAACCGATAAGGAATTAAAAAAAGACTATTTTTATAATGCGGTGCCACTTGCAGTGATTCTTGGAAAGGATGCTAAAGAAGGGACATTATGGGCAGCATTTGCAAGTTATGCACCGGGATGTAAGATGATAGAAGTTGCAGCTATATGTGATAATACCATACTTGGAAGCGGTAAGAAGGGGATTCTTTTCAGTACAGAAGGAATCTATGGATCTATGTTTAACAAGAATAGGAAACAGGGACCGATAGCCATGCCGATAAAATATGAAGAACTGGATAGTGCCAGACCGAGCCCGAGAGATAAATCAGAGGTAGAACTGGTATTTAAAGGTGGAAGAGTAGAAAAAATATATGTTTATACCTATACCGGATTTGTTATTACTGCATTGAACCGTATCTTAGAAGAACTGAAAAGAGAAAAAGAAGGAGAAAAAGAAGAAAAAATCCGCAAAATACAGCAGGAAAAACAACTACATACAGAAATCATATATGAAACGACGAAAAATCCACCGAATGGAATCCGGACCAGTTTTTATGGGATAAGATTTGTGATTAATTTCATGGAGGAAAAAGAGTGTGGGCATCGCAAGTATAAACTAATGGAGGTTATTGAAGAAGATAATCAAATCAGTAATGTACTTGTAGGATGGGATGACAGGGAAGAAAATCCCGTGTACACGACTACCTATTTCTCATATACTCCAAGAGAGGGTTTCATAGATGTGTACAGGCTGAGAGATGAGCTGAAAATGCTGAAACTGGAGTTTGCCTTCCATTATCCGGAGCAGCAGGAAGCATGGAAAACACTGGAAAATGACGAATTCATGTGGGCGATAGGTGAAAATTATCAATACGTGAGAATGGAAGAGAATGTAGAATATCCGATTATTGAGGTAATACATTCCAGAGAGGAATAAAAGGAGACTTTACAAATCATGAATTACGGAAATATAAAAGAATGCGACATCGCAGACGGACCGGGCGTCAGAGTCAGCCTGTTTGTATCCGGCTGCAGGCATCACTGCAAGGGATGTTTTAATGAGGAGACCTGGAATTTCAACTATGGACAGCCATACACAGAAGAGACGGAAGCGGAAATATTGAATTCGCTGGATTCTAACTTCATTCAAGGATTCACTTTGCTCGGAGGGGAACCGTTCGAGCCGGAGAATCAGGTGGAACTGGTAAAGCTTTTAAAGAAAGTAAGAGAAACATATCCAAAGAAAGATATCTGGTGTTACAGTGGGTATCTTTTTTGACCGGGATATGATCCCGGGAGGCTGTGTGCATACGAATGTAACTGACGAAATGCTGTCTTATATCGATGTGCTGGTAGACGGGGAGTTTAAGGAAGCATTAAAGGATGTGACACTGGTGTTCCGGGGAAGCCAGAATCAGAGGATTATTAATGTGCAAGAAAGTAAGAAACAAGGAAAAGTTGTACTTGAAGATTATTGATACTTGGTGATGAGAATATAAAGTATCATGCAATGAAAAATATTATATATAGAAGAAAGATCATAAAGATGTATTATTGCTATGCAGGAAATAAAAAAGCAGGAGATTATTTCTCCTGCCAGATGCGTAACATCTTGATGATCTTTTCTTTTTCCGCAACTGAAAAACCACGGAATACATTGAGCACTTCGTCATTTAACTGGCGCTCTTTTTCATCCAGAGGAGGAAGATCTCTTCCCGCATCCAGAATCGTGTCCACGGATACGTTACAAAGCTTTGAGTAATAAAGAAGAACTCTTAAGTTAAGCTTAGCACGATTGTTCTCGACATTGCTGACGAAAGGAACAGTACAGTTCAGATCTTTTGCTACCTGTTCCTGAGTGATACCGCGTTCACTTCTTAATTGTTTCATTTTTAATCCGACTTTTGAAAAATCTACTTCGTTCATTGCTGGGCTCCTTTGAATTGTAATGTATAACGATATTATATAAGTATATATTATTATAAATCTTGCCAATAATCAATACAGAAAAATTTACTTTTCCTTAAAAAATAGTATAATTAAAATAACTTATACAAAAGACAGGATGATAAGACTAAAAAGGAGGCAAAAAATATGTTGACATGTATTTATGTAGTTGAGAAGATTGATGGTGACTATGCGGAACTGAGACGTGTGGATGCGCTTGCACAGGATCAGGAAGAAAACAAGGTGATGGCAAGAGCACTACTTCCGGCTGATATTATGGAAGGAAACAAAATTCTATATGAGAATTTACAGTACCGTCTGATCACAGAGTAAGATCAGGGCGGATATATCAATTTTGAATGAGCGTACATATAAAATTGAGATATACAACAAAATAATGAAAAGTAAGAAGTGTAACAGTATAAAAGCGGTTACACTTTTTCTGTGCCCAAAACAATAGACAATCTTGAAAAAATGTCGTATTTCACAAAGAAAACGAGAGGATTTTCTCAAGAAGAAAATCGAAGAAATCGCTGTTTTGTAGAAAAAGAAGGGAATTGAAAAATAAAAATTGTGCATTTTCCTTGTGAAAAAATAAATGGAAATTGGAACTAACCATTTCGGCGTGGAAATTTGATGAGAAAAATAAAAAATTAAGAGAAATAAAAGTAAAAATACACAAAAAAATAATGAAAAATTATGCAAAATAGACAGCGGACAAAACGATTGACATTTTCAAAAAATAGCAGTAAACTAGCAAAAAAATTATGAAGGAAGGGGATAGTACGGAAAAGCTTGTTGAAAGCCTTGTAGAAGAACTTAACTGTGAAACCGTATTTACCATCCCGGTATTTGGAGGAATCGCTGTTGACGAAGGTGTTGTTGTAACTTGGATCATTATGGCGGTTCTTACTATTCTAAGTATAGTATTCGTAAGGAATCTAAGCGTAGAGAAACCGGGAAAGGTACAGCTTATGCTGGAATCAGTAATTGGCTGGGCACAGGATTTCTTTGAAGGTATTATAGGAAAAGAAAACAGGGGATATATTCCATATCTGATGACGGTAGCGCTTTATCTTGCAATATCAAATGTCATCGGGCTGTTAGGATTTAAGCCTCCGACAAAGGACATGAACGTAACAATCGCACTTGCCGTTATGAGTATGTTCGTGATCGAGTGGTCCGGTATCCATAGAAATGGTCTGGTTCACTGGTGTAAACATTTTGCAAAGCCAGTGCCGATCGTAGCACCAATCATGATACTGGAGATCGTAATCCGCCCACTGTCGCTTTGTATGCGACTGTTTGGTAATATGTTAGGCGGGTTTGTAGTCATGGAACTGATCAAACAGGTCGTTCCTTTAATTGTGCCGATACCGTTTAGTTTTTATTTTGATATATTTGACGGATTATTACAGGCATATGTATTCGTATTCTTAACTGCATTATTTATGACAGAAGAGATGGAATAAGGCGAATCAGACATTTACAACATTTAGTATAAGAAAACATAAGACAAGAAAAGGAGAACAAATTATGAGTGGAACAATTATCGCAATTGGAGCAGGTATCGCAGTACTTACAGGTATCGGAGCCGGTGTTGGTATCGGAATCGCAACAAGCAAAGCAGTAGATGCTATCGCAAGACAGCCGGAAGCAGACGGAAAGATCAGAACATCCCTGATCCTTGGTTGTGCACTTGCAGAGGCAACCGCTATCTACGGTTTCATTATTGCACTTCTGATCGTCCTTCTTTTGAAATAATGTTTGCTGACGATAACAGATTAAAAGAAGGGAAAGGCAGGTAGAGATATATGCTGAGAATAGATTTTAATCTAGTGCTGACGATCATCAACCTGATCGTTCTGTATCTGATTCTCAGAAAGTTCCTGTTTCGCCCGGTCATGGACATTATGGAAAAGCGGGAAAAGATGATTGCAGACGGAATCAGCCACGCGAATGAGGAGCAGGACAAAGCGCATGCTCTGAAGAAACAGTATGAAGATGCATTGAATGGAGCAAAAGAAGAATCCACAAAGATGATCGAACAGGCGAAACTGGATGCAAAACAGGAATACAACCAGATCCTGAACGAGGCTAACGAGAAAGCAGACAAGGTTATGAAGACAGCAAGAGAAAGCCTGAATCAGGAAAGAGAACAGGCCTTTGATGATATGAAGGCACAGGTTGCAGGGCTGGCAATGGATGCTGCGAAGAAGATATTACTTGAGAATGCTGACAACATAAGCGGCGTGAATGCATATGACCAGTTTTTGAAAGATGCAGGTGATTCCCATGACAGCGAAGAATAGAAAAGAAGCAGAGCCGGTATTCTGCCAGGTGGCAGCCCTCCGGTATGCGAAAGTTCTGAATGAACTTGGTATTTCGAAAGAAGCTGTCCTGGAGGCAGGGAATATTTTCGAAAAATCACAGGAATTGAAAGCAGCACTGGTTAATCCAGTGATCACAAAAGAGACAAAACACAATATCATTGATAAAGTATTTTCAGAAGAAATGAGAACATTTCTGAAGGTTGTCTGCGATCATGAAAAGATGACGATCGCAGAACAGATCTTTGCGGCATACGAAGAATTACAGAATCAGGCAGCAGGAGTTAAGACAGTCTATCTTCGTTATACAGCGCTTCCAAGTGAAGAACAAAAGAAGCAGATGGGTGACTTTATCAAGAAGAAATACGGTGCCGGAGACATCAAATGGGTTATGGCAGAAGACAAGGCACTGATCGGCGGATTTATCCTGCAGGTTGACGGAAAAGAATATGACTACAGTGTGCAGGGCCGTCTGAACCGTTTACAGCGGAAATTAACAAATTAACATGGAGGTGAAGGAATTGAGTGCAATCAGCTCAGATGAAATTATCTCTATATTAAAAGAAGAGATAAAGAATTATGACGTAATAAGCAGAGATCAGGAAGTTGGTACTGTCATCTCTGTTGGTGATGGAATCGCCTCCGTATACGGAATCGACCACGCAATGTATGGCGAGATCGTCACATTGGAGACAGGTCTTAAGGGCATGGTACAGGACATCAAGGAAAACGAGATCAGTTGTATCCTGTTCGGAGATGATTCAGAGATCAAACAGGGCACAAAAGTGTGCCGTACAGGTAAAAAAGCAGGTATTCCGGTAGGAGAGGGTTATATCGGAAGGATCGTAGATGCTCTTGGAGCACCAATCGACGGAAAAGGTGAGATCAAAGCCGACGGATATCGTCCGGTAGAGAATGAGGCACCGGGAATCGTTGACCGTAAGTCGGTAAGCGTTCCGCTTGAGACAGGTATCCTTTCAATCGATTCCATGTTCCCAATCGGACGTGGACAGAGAGAGTTGATCATCGGTGACAGACAGACAGGTAAGACATCCATTGCAACCGATACGATCATCAACCAGAAGGGAAAAGATGTCATCTGTATCTATGTAGCCATCGGACAGAAAGCATCAACCGTAGCAAGACTTGTAAATGACTTAAAAGCACATGATGCACTGGATTACACCACGGTATTCTGCTCAACAGCCAGTGAGTGTGCACCGCTTCAGTATATCGTACCTTATTCAGCAACAGCACTTGCAGAGTATTTCATGTATCAGGGAAAAGATGTATTGATCGTATACGATGATCTTTCCAAACATGCGGTAGCATACCGTGCAATTTCTCTGTTACTTGGACGTTCACCTGGACGTGAAGCTTATCCTGGTGACGTATTCTACTTACATTCAAGACTGCTTGAGCGAAGCAGCCGCTTAAGTGAAGAAGCAGGCGGAGGTTCTATCACAGCACTTCCGATCATTGAGACACAGGCAGGAGATGTATCTGCATACATTCCTACCAACGTTATCTCCATCACAGACGGACAGATCTTCTTAGAGAGTGACCTGTTCAATGCAGGTATGCGTCCGGCCGTTAACGTTGGTCTTTCTGTATCCCGTGTAGGTGGAGCCGCACAGACAAAGGCAATGAAGAAAGCCAGTGGTAGTGTCCGTATCGACCTGGCACAGGCAAGAGAGATGGAATCATTTACCCAGTTCAGTTCAGACCTTGACGATGCAACAAAGAATCAGCTGAAATACGGAAGCTGTCTGACAGAACTGTTAAAACAGCCTCTGGGACGTCCGTTAAGTCTTCATGAGCAGGTGATCACACTTTGTGTCGCTACGAATAAACTGATGCTTGATATTGACACAAAGAAGATCAAAGAATTCCAGATGGATATGCTTGCATTCTTCGACAGAGAACATAAAGAAATCGGCAAAGCGATCGATGAGAAGAAAGTTCTGGATGATGAACTGAAAGAGCAGATTCTTGTAGCAGCAAAGGAATTCAAGGAAAGAAGATAAGCGGGTGTAGCTATGGCAAATGCAAAAGAGATTAAGGAAAGAATGGCCAGCATCGAAGAGACGAGAAAGATAACAAATGCCATGTATCTGATCTCTTCTTCGAAGATGAAACAGGCCAAGAAAAAGCTTGCTGACACAGAACCTTTCTTCTATGCCATGCAGGCAGAGATCGCCAGAATTTTGCGGCATGTGCCGGATATGCACAGCCAGTTCTTTGATGGCCGTGAGAGTATCCCGGCTGAGGAAAGAAAGATTGGCTATATCGTTGTAACTGCTGATAAAGGACTTGCCGGGGCATATAATCATAACGTGATCAAGGCAACGGAAGAACTGTTAAAGAAACCGGGAAAGCATAAATTATTCGTACTTGGAGAAGCCGGAAGACAGTACTTTGCCAAGAGGGAAGGAATTGTGATGGATACCCAGTTCCGTTATACCGTTCAGAATCCGACATTACACAGATCGAGAGTCATTTCTTCGGAGATGGTAGAACAGTTCAGGAATGGAGATCTGGACGAGATCCACATCATATACACACGTATGATCAATGCTATGACAGCGGAGACTGAGGAACAGAAGCTCCTTCCTATGAAGAAGACGACCTTCCTTCCGGAAGATATGCCGGCTCTTGTCGGAACCGGACTGTATCAGGAAGATATGGTATTCTGGCCATCTACACACAGTGTGATGGCGAACATTGTTCCGAACTACATCAACGGTATCGTATATGGATGCCTGGTAGAGGCCTACTGCAGTGAGCATAATGCCAGAATGCAGGCAATGCAGAATGCAACAGACAGTGCAACAGATATGCTGAACGAATTAAATATTACTTATAACCGTGTCCGTCAGGCAGACATCACACAGGAATTGACAGAGATCATCGGCGGAGCCAATGCGCAGAAACGGAAGTAAGATACAAAGTTCGCAAATGGCGGAACTGTATACAGAACAAATAATAACCACGAAATAACAAAAAAGAAAGTGGGCAGCAGTAATATGACAAAAGGAAGAATCGTACAGGTCATGGGACCTGTCGTAGACGTAGAATTTAATAGTAGAGAAGAACTTCCATTTATCAAAGATGCCCTGGAAGTAGACAATGGCGGAAAACGTTGCGTCATGGAAGTAGCCCAGCATGTAGGTAACAACATTGCACGTTGTATCATGCTGGCTTCCAGTGAAGGTCTGCAGAAGGGAATGGAAGTTACCGCTACCGGAGCTGGTATCAAAGTGCCGGTAGGTGAGAAGACTCTGGGACGTCTGTTCAATGTACTTGGAGAGACGATCGATAACGGAGAACCAATTAAAGACAGCGAAGAATGGGTTATCCACAGAAAAGCACCAAGCTTTGAAGAACAGAGCCCGGCTGTCGAAGTATTAGAGACAGGGATCAAGGTCATTGACCTTCTGACACCTTATGCGAAAGGTGGTAAGATCGGTCTGTTCGGTGGTGCTGGTGTAGGTAAGACCGTACTGATCCAGGAGCTGATCCATAACATCGCAACAGAACATGGTGGATATTCCATCTTCACCGGTGTCGGAGAGCGTTCCCGTGAAGGTAATGACTTATGGACAGAGATGAGAGAATCAGGTGTACTTGATAAGACAGCTTTGGTATTCGGACAGATGAATGAACCACCTGGATCTCGTATGCGTGTCGCTGAGACAGGACTTACAATGGCAGAATATTTCCGTGATGTAGAGCACCAGAATGTGCTTCTCTTCATCGATAATATCTTCCGTTTCGTACAGGCTGGTTCGGAAGTATCCGCACTTCTCGGACGTATGCCGTCAGCCGTAGGTTATCAGCCGACACTGGCAAACGAAATGGGTGCCCTTCAGGAACGTATCGCTTCTACAAAGAACGGATCTGTAACATCCGTGCAGGCCGTATATGTACCAGCCGATGACTTGACGGACCCGGCTCCTGCAACAACATTCTCGCATTTGGATGCAACAACCGTACTTTCCAGAAAGATCGTTGAACAGGGTATCTACCCGGCTGTAGATCCACTGGATTCGACATCCCGTATCCTGGAGCCTGCAGTTGTAGGTGAAGAACATTACCAGGTAGCACGTAAGGTACAGGAGATCCTTCAGAAATACAAAGAATTACAGGACATCATTGCAATCCTTGGTATGGAAGAATTATCCGAGGAGGATAAGCTGACAGTAGCTCGTGCAAGAAAGATCCAGAAATTCCTGTCACAGCCATTCTCAGTGGCTGAGACATTTACCGGTGTTCCTGGAAAATATGTTCCACTGAAAGAGACTGTTCGTGGATTCAAAGCGATCATTGACGGAGAGATGGATGAATATCCGGAAAATGCATTCTTCAATGTGGGTACGATCGAAGACGTGATCGCGAAGGCGAAGGCAGAAGGAGTGGCTTAGTATGAGCACATTTTCATTGAAAATTATATCCACGGATAAGGTCTTCTACGATGGCAAATGTGAATATCTGGTGATTCCGACTATAGACGGGGAAAAAGGTATTCTGGCTCATCATGAGAACATGGTCATTGCAGTGGAGATCGGAGAACTGCGTTTCCGTAAGCCGGACGGCGAGTGGGTAACAGCAGTTGTATCCAAAGGATTTGCAGAGATTGTGAATAACCGTGCTTCTGTACTGGTCAATACGGCAGAGCGTCCGGAAGACATCGATGTGAAGCGTGCAGAGGAAGCAAAGGAACGAGCCGAAGAGCAGCTTCGTCAGAAGCAGAGCATTCAGGAGTATTATCTGTCACAGGCTTCTATGGCCCGTGCAATGACAAGACTGAAAGCGTCCAGAAACAGACGCGGGGATATCTGATCTGAGAAATTAATAAAAGCTATGATAAAAAGAGCTGTCGTTTTACGAAAATGTATTCGTGAAAACGACAGCTCTTTTTGCGGTGATTTATCTTGTATGCCGCCTGTAGCTTGCAGGCGTCTCTTCATATTTTTCCTGGAATAATTTATAAAAATATCCCTTGTTATGATATCCTACAGAATCAGCAATTTCCTCAATACTCTTATCGGTCGATACAAGCAGATGCTCTGCACGCTCGAGACGGATCTGCTGGAGATAAGCAGAATAGGTAAGCCCGGTCTTACGCTTGATCAGGCGGTTGAAGTAATCTTCCTGATAGTGGAATTCATTTACCAGATCCTGAATGGTGATATCTCTAAAATGTGCCCGGATATAATCTGAGATCTCTTCGAATACGATCCAGTTCATCGTCTGCTTCTGCTCTTTGGAAAGAGAAAAATCATACTGCGTACTTAAGATCCTGAATATGCGGAATAACAGACCTTTTGTGATGTATCGTGATCCGCTGTCCGGCGAATAAGATTCTTTCAAAAGCAATAAAAGACTGTCGTCCAAAGCTTCACTTGCTCCGGCTGATGGACGGAAATGCAGGAATTGCTGGACATCCTTTTGCTTTAATAAGGCAGACTGCAGGAAAGAAAGAATCTTCTGCGGGGTGCTGTTCTCGTTCATGATCTCCGTAAACATATCATTGGCGATTCCAAGAAAAAGAACCACTCCCGACTGGTCCGTCAGACAGTCCTGATGCAGGCAGTTCTTGTCGATCAGGCAGAGTTCTCCTTTTTGGAATACGACATCTTTATTCAGTATCCGCTGATGAAATTCACCATCTACAACGTAAGAAAGTTCCAGATAATCATGCGTGTGAAGCTGCGTATATTCTCCATCCGAATAAGAATAATGGTAACAGAAATTCTCCGGGGAGGGCATCATTGTTGCATACAGATTACCAGGAGAATCAAAGTTCCAGCATAACAGGAAACTGCGATCCTGACTGAGTAACGGATAAGTCTTAACTTCCTGGACGGACTTGGAATATTCCGGACAGATAAGTCTTGCGCCTAATTTATGGTTTTCCGGAAGAAGCCGGGCATCGGGTCCTGTGATCCGGCGACAAAAATCGGATAAATTCATACAAATACCTCCTTGATATCTAGTATGATTATAACATAACAGCGGTCGGAATAGGTAACAATTTTCCCAAAAGTGCAGAGTTTAGAGATTGAGAAAGTAAGTTTGTATTTTTATAATAGAGACATAATAAAGCTGTAGACGAAACAGAAAATTTGAATGAAAAGGAGTAAAAAATATGTTAAAAACAAAAAATTATCAGTTTTGGTTCTGTACAGGATCACAGGATCTTTATGGAGATGAGTGTCTTGCACACGTAGCAGAGCATTCAAAGATTATCGTAGATGCGTTAAATAAATCAGGAAACCTTCCATATGAAGTCGTATGGAAACCAACCATGATCACAAATGAAGTAATCAGAAAGACATTCAACGAAGCGAATACAGATGAGAACTGTGCCGGTGTTATCACATGGATGCATACATTCTCTCCTGCAAAATCATGGATTTTAGGATTACAGGAGTACAGAAAACCATTACTTCACTTACATACACAGTTCAACCGTGAAATTCCATATGACACTATCGACATGGATTTCATGAATGAGAACCAGGCAGCACATGGTGACAGAGAATATGGACACATTTTCAGCCGCTTGAATATGGAGCGTAAAGTTGTTGCAGGATATTGGGAAGATGAAGACGTTCAGAAACAGATCGGATCATGGATGCGTACAGCAGTTGGTGTTGTAGAAAGCAGCCACATCAGAGTTATGCGTGTAGCTGACAATATGAGAAACGTTGCTGTTACAGAAGGTGACAAAGTAGAAGCTCAGATTAAATTTGGATGGGAAGTAGATGCTTATCCTGTAAATGAGATCGTTGAAGCTGTAAATGCTGTATCACAGGCAGATATTGATACATTAGTAGAAGAATATTATGACAAATATGACATCCTTCTGGAAGGAAGAGATGAGAAAGAATTCCGTGAGCATGTAGCAGTGCAGGCTGGAATCGAACTTGGATTTGAAAGATTTCTGGACGAGAAGAACTATCAGGCAATCGTAACACACTTCGGAGATCTTGGTGGACTGAAACAGCTTCCGGGACTTGCAATCCAGAGACTGATGGAAAAAGGTTATGGATTTGGAGCAGAAGGTGACTGGAAGACAGCTGCTATGGTACGTGTTATGAAGATCATGACTCAGGGAATGAAGGATGCTAAGGGAACTTCATTCATGGAAGACTATACATACAACCTTGTACCAGGAAAAGAAGGCGTTCTGGAAGCTCATATGCTTGAGGTTTGCCCGACAATCGCAGATGGAAAGATCAGCATTAAAGAGCAAGCCACTCAGCAGTA
>ENA-OQED01000095-OQED01000095.1-human-gut-metagenome-genome-assembly--contig:-NODE-95-length-33019-cov-1.548735_pt1 | contig 33019 bp, 34 predicted proteins | sample MGYA00242790_ERZ504625 | MGnify/ENA primary metagenome ERZ504625 (study PRJEB26092, sample SAMD00036345) | human gut metagenome | host: Homo sapiens | study: EMG produced TPA metagenomics assembly of...
TTCGCGGCCGGTTAAAAAATCCGGCAGAATCGGCGTGGAAAAAACATAGCCGATATCCTCCGGTGTGAGCGCCCGCAGCGTGCCGGACACATCTTTGAGCTGGGCCGTGCCGGCATCCATCGAAATCTCATTGCTCAGGCAATTGAAAAGCGTCGTCTTGCCTGCGCCGTTACGGCCCAGCAAGCCATAGATCTTGCCCTGCTCAAACGGGAAGGAAACACCCCGCAGGACTTCCTTCTCCCCAAACTTCTTTTGGATTCCATCGAGGATCAATTCCATCTTTACCGGATCATCTCTTTTCATAAGTATTTTGTCAGCAGGAGGGCGTCCTCCTGCGGCCTGCTGTAATAATGAGCCTGCGGCCCACCTCTCCATAACCATACCCTTGGTACAGGCGAATGGCCGGCACGTTAGAAGCGCGCACCTCCAGCGTCAAGAAACGAATGTTGCGCATGCGTGCGCAGCCTTCCAGTGCACTCAGCAGCGCGCCTGCAATCCCCTGCCGCCGGTAGGCAGGAAAAACGGCGATATTGTCGATATAGCCTCATCCAGAATGCAGTGCATCCCGGCATAGCCCGCTACTGTGCCCTCACATACAGCGGTGAAAAAAAACGCCGTATCGTTCGTGAGCTCCGCGCGCAGCGCTTCTGCCGGCCGCGGGGAGGAAAAGCAAACGGCTTCCAGCCGGGCAATCTCCCAAATATGTTCTTCCCGCATCGGGTCAATAAAAAAATCCGCCATCGCATGACCCCTTTACATTCTGCCCCGCAGGGTAAGCCATAAATCCTGAAAGCCGTCGAACGCTTGATCGACACTACGGCGGCAGGCCCAGACGTCGCCCGCGGATAAATCCTTCCCGCTCTCCTGCAAATAAACGCGATCCGGAGGCGCAAGCTTTAAGAGGGCCTCGTAATCCGCCCGGTTCAGCGCTACGAGCATGCCCGCCTCTCTGATCAGCTCATCCGATAACGGCTGGGCACGGTGGGCTGAAATCTCCAACCCAAACTCCCGCGCAGCCTGCACCGCTGCCGGGCAGACGACCGTCTCCTTTTGGGCCGCCAGCCCGGCGCTTACCGCACAGAGCCCGGCAAGGCGCCAACGCTGCGCCATTTCATTGCAGACGGCCGCCGCAATCACACTATGCATGGTGTTTTTTTGCCCAACATAGACAATTGGCCCCATCTTCGCTCCCCCTTCCACCGTATGAATGCGAGCGTTTTTCCATCGCATCCTGTATTCGATTTGCCCTGTATCTGGATCCTCCCTTTTTTCGACAAGATGAAACCCTTCACGCTGATAAAAATGTACCGCACGCACATTTTTTTCGTAAACCGTGAGAAGCAAAGTGCTGTAAAGGCGTTTTGCTTTACTCAATAGCCGATTTCCAATCCCCTGCCGCGCGCCTGCTCTGAGATGAACAGCCCGGCAATATTCCCCGCCTCCGTCAGGCCGAGGAAGCCGTTCACCACTCCATCTGATTCATGCACATAAACCTCTGCCTGCGGGATCAGGCGTTTCACTTCTTCCAGGTGTTCCGCCCAATAGGAGGGCACAATAAAGGGATGCGCCTGCAAATTGGAGGAAAGCCAGATTTCCATCACCGCATCCAAATCTACTTCTGCAAACGGCCGGATCACCAAGCCTCACCCCTTTGCGTCATACCAGGTTTTGCCCTGATGCACATCTGCCTTGAGCCGCACACGCATTTTGCACGCGCCCTCCATCTCCTCATTGAGAATCCGGGCGGCGCGCTGCGCTTCCTTCTCCGGCGCTTCCACAATCAACTCATCATGCACCTGCATGATGAGGCGGGCGCGCAGATTTTCCCTGCGCAGCCGTTCATCCACCTTCACCATAGCAATTTTGATGATATCGGCCGCCGTGCCCTGGATCGGCATGTTGCGCGCCACCCGCTCGCCAAAGGCCCGCAGATTGGCGTTGGAGGCCGTCAGCTCCGGCAGATAACGCCTGCGGCCAAAGAGCGTGGAAACATACCCCTGCTCCTTTGCCTGTTTCACAACGCGGTCCATATAACGCTGCACGCCCGCATAGTGGGCAAGGTATCCTTTGATATACTGATCCGCTTCCTTACGTGTGACACCAATATCCTTTGCGAGGGAAAACGCGCCGATGCCGTAGACAATGCCGAAATTCACCGCCTTTGCCCGGCTGCGCATCAGGGGCGTAACCAGCTCGGACGGCATGTTAAACACCTGAGAGGCTGTGATCGTGTGGATGTCCGCCTCGCTGTTGAAGGCGTCGATCATCGCCTGATCATCTGCCATATGGGCGAGCACGCGCAGCTCAATCTGCGAATAGTCCGCATCGACCAACACACAGCCCTCCTTCGCCCGGAAAAAGCGGCGCATCTCTCGGCCCAGCTCCTGCCGCACCGGGATATTTTGCAGGTTCGGCTCCGTGGAGGAGATGCGGCCCGTGCGCGTTTCCGTTTGGTTAAGCGTGGAATGGATGCGGCCATCCGCGGCGATCACCTTGATCAAGCCTTCGCAGTAGGTCGATTTGAGCTTTGCAAGCGTCCGATATTCGAGAATCCGCTCCACAACCGGGTGCTCGTTTGCAAGCGATTCCCAGCACCTCCGCGTTGGTAGAATAGCCGCTCTTCGTTTTTTGCGGGCAGGCAGGCCCAATTTATCAAACAGCGCTTCGCCGAGCTGTTTGGGGGAATTCAAATTGAATTCATAGCCGACGGCATTATAAATCTCCTGCACGATATTGCCAATACGGTCGGAAAGCATTTCACCAAACGATTCAATCCCACCGCGATCTACCTCAAACCCCACCTGCTCCATGCCCGACAAAACGCGGGCAAGCGGAATTTCCACCTCGTGCAGCAGCTTTTGCTGGCCATTCTCCTCCACCAGAAGCTCCAGCTTCTCACACAAACGCCGCAAAACCGCCGCCTGCTGCAACGCCTCCCGCTCCTCCTGTGCCGCCTGCTCGCACGGTGGAACCGGCACGCCATATTCCTGCGCAAGGCGCAGCACGTCATAGCCGGAGGCAGAGGGATTGAGCAGATAACCCGCAAGCATCGTATCCATCGTCACATTCACGAGCGCCGCACCCAGCCGCTCTGCCGCTGCATACAGCGCCTTCACATCATGCGTATGCTTTTGAATGTTTTGGTCGGCAAAAAGGGCCGACGCAAATTCGGAAAAGCCCTCTTCTTGTGCCGTCAGCACAGTCAGCCGCTCCGGCTCCGCCACAGAAATCCGATCAATCGCGCCCTCCAAAATGGAGGCGAGAAAATAGGCCTCCCCTCCTTCGCGCAAACGGGAAAGGAGCGCGTTGGCGTCCGCTTCCTTGCCGGAAACCACAGTAAATTCCTCTGGCTTTTGCTCTGCCTCTTCCGCCACGGGCACGGCGTTCGGGTCAAGCCCAAAACGCTCCGCCATGCGGAACATTTCAAGACTTGCGAGCAGCCGCATAGCCGCCGCGCTGTCCGGCAGGGCGGGCACATAATGCGTCATATCACAATCCACCGGCGCCTCGCGGCACACCGTGCCGAGCGTCCTGCTCAAAAAGGCCATGTCCCGATCCTTCTGGAGCTTCGCCCGCACACCAGGCTTTATGTCGATCGTTTCTAAATTTTCATAAATTTCATCAAGCGAATGAAATCTCTGAATGAGGTCCATCGCCGTTTTCTGCCCGATGCCGGCCACACCGGGAATGTTATCCGACGAATCGCCCATCAGCGCTTTGATTTCGATGAGCTGGCGCGGCTCTACGCCGTATTCCGCCCGGATGGCCGCCTCGTCATACTCTGTTGTGACAGGCTTGCCCATCTTTGTAGCAGCAAGCAGGACGTGCACGCGTTCTCCCACAAGCTGCAAGGAATCCCGGTCGCCAGTGGCAAGGTAGCACAGGTCGCTCTCCCCACACTGGGCGGAAAGCGTGCCGAGGATATCATCTGCTTCGTAGCCCTCGCATTCCACCACGGCGAGGCCGAGTGCGGACAGCAGCTCCTTTAAAATCGGAAGCTGCTCCGCGAGCTCCGGCGGCATTCCCTTGCGCTGGGCCTTATATCCGCCATACATCTGATGGCGGAAGGTCGGCGCTCTTAAATCAAAGGCAACGGCCACCGCATCCGGCGCGCACAGCTCTTTCAGCCGCAGATAAATATTGAGAAAGCCGTAGATCCCATTCGTAAAATGTCCGTCCTTAGTGGTAAGCAGCTTGATGCCATAAAAGGCGCGGTTGAGAATGCTGTTGCCGTCGATGACTAATAGCTTCATGAAAATCTCCTTTGCCGAAAGTCAGGCTTCAAAATTGCGATTTATAGTATAGCATATGCAAAAACCATCTACGAAAAATGGCGCTGCCGCTCTGCGGCAGGAGGCGTTTCACGCCGACAACCATTTTTCCAATGCTTCAAATGTTTGAAGCTTACGCACATAGGATAATCTCTGCGAAAAATGGCGTTGCCGCTCTGCGGCAGGAGGCGTTTCGCGCCGACAACCATTTTTCCAATGCTTCAAACAAAATGTTTGAAGCTATTATACCATAAATCATGAAGGATGCAAAAAGTTATCACTACTAAACCTGGCTTTTTTCAAACATAAAGAAGCCTCCTGCGGGATCATTCGGGGGCTTTAAACGGATCACTCATTATCGTAGCAGATCGCCTGGAAATCAACGTTATCCGCACGCATCGCGCAGGCAAAGCAGCCCTCGTCCCCCAGCACCGACGCGCCGTCCAGCCCGTCCACCGTAAACAGATCGAGCTCATACGAGCCGGGGGAAAGCTCGCCGGGCAAATGGATTTCGCCCGCGACCCGGCAGCCTTGCGCGCTGCCCGCGCTCCAGCGTCAACACCCGCTTTTGTGTAAAGGCATAACGCTTGCCATTATAGATGACGAACTGCCGCAGAAAATCCTTCTCTCCAAGCTGCCTGCCTCCATACCGGACGGACAGGATTTCCCCACGCGGGCAGACCTAGAGGCGCAGTTTCTCTGTTTTCAGCAGAAGCTGCGCGGGATGACAAGGCCGCAGGGCGACGGCTGGCTGACGCCAGTCGAGCCCGAGAACGCAGCCAACGTGCGTCAAGGCGCGCCCTGACGGCAGTGTTCACCGTTGTGCACTGATGCTTATATCAGCCAATAAATTGAAACTTAGCTCAACCATCACAAAAATCACGTCCGCCGGAATCCAAACGAATCCGGCGGACGGATTTATGAAACCAAAATTCACCTATTACCCAACAATCGCCCGGTAAACCCAATTCACAAAATTGATCGGAATCAGCTTCACGCCCAGAGCCTGAAGCTGGCTGTTGCGCTTTGACTTCACCTCTGTGATATTCCCCACGCTGCGCAGCGTAAGGCTCCGGCGCAGCTCCGCCGCCGTAGCACCCTCCTTGACCGGGCCGGTCACCGTGACCCGCTCGCCCGGCAGAAGGTCGAAGAAATTATCCGTCAGGTTGCCGTCAAAGAGCGGGCTGTCGATGAACAGGCTGCGCGCAAACGTGTCGGAGGAAACCGTCACACTCGCCTGTCCGCCCTCCATTGCTACGTCAAAATCAAACTTGCAGTTCGGCAGGCGGCAATCGCGCTCCTTTTGGAAGAGCACGGTCTTGCGGGAAACGGTTGCTCCGTCCGCGCCGTTCAACTGTGCGATGAACACGCAGTCCGCACGGGGCGTGCCCTTGAGCAGCGCCTTGCACTCCATGCGCGCCACACGAGCCACGTCCGTCGCGGCGGCGTTCACCGTGAAATGTTTCTCAAACACTGGGGTTCCATCGAACCGGAACACCTTGCAGGAGAGCGATCCCGTAAAGGGATCCGCCTTGTCATTGATAACAAAAAGTCGAAGCTCCTCCTTCGTATCCTCAATCGAAACCATCACCGGCTCGTTGAAGTGGCGCGCGCCGTAGTGCAGGGCCTTAAAGCGGCCGAAATAGTCGATCCCCGCCCAGGAGCACACGGGCCAGCAATCGTTGAGCTGCCAGTAGAGCGAGCCGTTGCAGCGGCCGCGGTTGCGCCGCCAGTGCTCGGTTGCGTCCCGCACGCCCTCAAGCTGGATCATCTGCGTGAGATACAACAAATCGTCGAACCGCTCTGGCAGGAGATACTGCGAGGCGATATAATAGATCATCTTTTTGTTGCCGCTGGGGCTTTTCTGATGGGCGTTAAAAACGTCGCTTGTCAGCGCCTTATCCGCAGGCTTTGCAAAAAAATTGACTGTAGAGATGCTCGGCATGGATTCCAGGCCGAATTCGCTGCAAAAGCGCGTTAAATGCCTGCGGTAGAAGTTCAGGGGCTGCAAGCCGTGCCAGACCTGCCACAGGTGCGTGTCGCCCGCATCATCGCTGTGGATCCCCTGCATATAGCCCGTGCCGCAAGGGGAAGCAGAGATAAACGGCGTTTGATCATCCAGCTTTTTCACAAAATCGGGCAGGATCTGATAGAAAAATTTCTCCGTCCACTGGTTCAGTTTGATATAGGCCTTCCAGCCCATGGACATATCCTCAATCTCATTGTTGCCGCACCAGAGGGCCAGGCTCGCATGATGGCGCAGCCGCCGCACGTTGCAGGTGATCTCCTCCTTCACGCTCTCAAGGAATGCATCCTCATAAAACGGATATGGCGCGCAGGCAAACATGAAATCCTGCCAGACGAGGATGCCGTATTCGTCACAGATGTCATAAAAGGAATCCGTTTCATAATAGCCGCCGCCCCAGACGCGGATCATATTCATATGCGCATGCCGGCAATCCTGGAGCAATTGCCTCTTTATATATCGCCCGCGCGGGTGATGAGGGAATCCATCGGGATATAATCGCCGCCTTTGGCGAACAGCGGCACGCCGTTTAACACAAACTGGAAGTTGTGCCCCCACTGATCCTTTTCCCGGTTGAGCACGATGGTGCGCAGGCCGATGCGCTTCGTATCGGCGTCGAGCGTCTCCCCTGCGCCAACTGCGCAAAGCTCCGTTTTCACGGTATAGAGCGGCTGGATTTCCGCGTTGGAAAGATCGTTCGTCCACCAGAGCTGTGGGTTTTCCACCGTAAAGGCACATTCCGCCTCGGCCCCGCCGCCGTTTTGCGGCCCAGCTCTTCCCCGGCGGGAGACAGCAGCGTGAAAACAAAGGAAAGTGCCTGATCCGTTGCATCGCCAGCCGCTTCGGCGCGGGCCGCAACGGTCAAATCCACCACGCCGTCGTGATGGTGCTGGCGGATTTGGCATTCCCGCACACGGGCCGTTTGATAGCCGTGCAGGGAGATATCACGCGTTATTCCGCTGATCGGGATCGTCGGACCCCAATCCCACCCAAATGGCAGTGTGCCTTGCGGATGTGGGGCACACCCGGCACGCTCTGCGGGCAGCCGGGCACGTGCTCGCGCTTCTCCTCCTCCCGCAGGAACTGAAGCGGAGAGAAGAACACGATGCGCACCTCGTTTTCCCCTTCACGCAGATATTGCTTCACGGAAAAGTCATACCTCAGGTGCATATTCTTTCCCCGGCCTGCAAGAATGCCGTTTACAAACACTTCGCACAGCGTATCGAGCATCTCGCAGTGGAGAAACACCTCGTCCATTTGCAGCAAGGCCTGGTCCACGAAAAAGGCGCGGCGGTATTCCCAATCCCTTTCCGCCACCCATTTGCTTTTTTCCTCATTCTGCCCGATAAAGGGATCGGGGATTTTGCCGAGCGCCAGCAGGTCGCCATAGTTGCAGCCCGGCGCTTCGGCGGGCATCCACTCCCCCTGCCCCGCCTCACGGAACTGCCAGACGCCCCGTGCGCCGTTTAATGATTGTTCGAGCATAGATAACACCCTTTCGGAATTCTATTTGCGCTTTATCGCACTTCAATCAAATTGGTTTCTTTCTGTTGGAAATTTCGCCAAACGCTGATGGTTGCAAGGCACAGCGCAATCGCAACGGCCGCCAGCGCGATCCACATAAAAATCGTCGCATCCCAGGAAAAGCGGTTGAGCAGGTATCCCGTGCCAAAATTGGAAATGCCGCACCCGATATAGGCCACGCTGTTAAGAAAACCGGACATAGAGCTTGTGCGGCCATACCGGCTGAAATGCAGCGGGATAAACGTGATCATCATCACATTAACCGCAAACATGGAGGTTGTAATCCCCGCGAGGCACAGGATCGTGAGAAGCATGCTCCGGTCGCCCCAGCAGAGCAGGAGGCTCAAAAGCCCCAGCGCAAGGGCAAAAAACACGCTTGCCGTTGCCGGCTCGCTGCGGGTATAGCGGTTAAGCCACTTTGCAAGGTACGCGCCCGCCACATTGACAATGGGCAGGATTCATCGTAAGCAGCAGGGAAATGCTGCTGTCCGCCGCAAAGGTTTCAACAATATAGGTGGGCACCCACTGCGTTACGCTGTCCTTCAACGTGCCGTGCACCGCAATCGGGATGAGCAGCAGAATCAGCCCGGAGGATGCGAAGAGCGAGAGGAACTGCCGCAGCGGCAGCTTCTCCCCGCTTGCCCGCGCCATCTGTGCGGCAGGCGGCGGCGCGACCCTTTCCATCTTCGGCAGCAGCCATCCCGTGCCGAAGAACCAGACCAGGCTCACAGCCAGCACGATTAGGCCGCACACAAGAAACACACCGTTCCATGGGAGGAATTTCAGCGCGAGCATGCTCACGCCATAGCTTGCGAGCGTGCCAAGAGGCACGGTTGTGGAGATGTCAATTCCAAATTTCGATTTGCCCTTTTCATCATAATACTCCCCCGCAAGGCGCAGGATCGGCGACCATACCATCGACTGCACAAAGCCGTTCATCCCCCAAAAAAACAGCAGCACCCCGTAGCCGTGCGCAAAAAACAGCAGGAGATTGCACAGGCTCGAAACCAGCAGCCCGCCGAACACCATCTGGCGCGGCGCGATCCGGTCGCCCAAAAAGCCGTTGATAAACTGGCCCACGCCGTATGTAATAAAAAAGCAAGAGGAGACGGAAGCCATCTGCGCCTTTGTGAAAAGGCCTAGTGTGTTCAGCTCCGGCATGACAGCCGAAAAATTCAGCCGGCAGATATAGGTTGCAAAATAAGCCGTCCAGCAAAGGAGGAACAGCCTCTTCTCACAGGGCCCGAACCCCACACGGTTTTTACCCATTCTTTTCCCCCGCATCCCATAAAGTTGACTCTGCTTACTATACCATTTGCGCCGCTGAAAAGCAATCGTTTCACAACCATTTTTCCAGAAAGCAGCGGCCTCCCGCTTGCTATTCCCGCGCCGTTGGTCTATACTGGATGCGACATAAAATCACATTACAGGAGGCTCCCATGCCATGTCACTGACCCAACAACTCACCTGGCTACTCGATACCACGCAGTCCGAAAAGGACTATATCGAATCCGTGCAGAAAAGCGGTATTTTTGAAAATACAGTCGCTTCCGCCTATCCGCAAACCGTCACGGCTCGCCTCGTCCGCGAGCATTTCACGGATACGGATTGCGGTAAACGCAAAAAAGCGCTCATCGTCGGCTTTGACGGCGCGCGGGCGGACGGGATGCTCAACCTTGTGAAATCCCGCGACCCCAAACTTGACGTCACAAATGAGAACAGCCCCTTGAGCGCCGTGTGCGCTGTGAAGGAGCAGGGGGGGGCTATATCTGACCTATGCGGGCGGTGAGCCGGGCGATAGACAAACGAAGCAGGATACGAGCACCGCGCCGGGCTGGGCCTCCGTATTAACCGGCGTCTGGGCGCGGGAGCATGGGGTTTACGGGATGGAAACGATGAACAGTGCGTATCCAACCGCCCTGCTGGAGCTTGCGCGCCGGGGCGTTTCCGCCTGCTTCTACGGCCTGTGGGAAACGCACTTTGCCAACACTTATAAAGGCGAAATAGAAACCGCCCAAAAAGAACGCCTGCCGCTCGAATACCTGCACTGCAAAAGTGAAAATGATTTGCACGGTCAACTTCTGCGCGCAATCGACGCGGATGTGGACTGTATTTTCGGCGTCTACGAGGGGCCGGATAGCTGCGGCCACGGGGTTTCCTTCACCAACAACAATTATTTGTATACAAAGAGCATCTCCGATTGCGACCGATGCGCATATGAGCTGATGGAGCGTGTCCGTGCGCGCGATACTTATGAGAATGAGGATTGGCTCATCCTCATCACCTCCGATCACGGCGGGCATAAAAGGAGACACGGCACGCAGAAAATTCAGGACAGGATGACGTTTTTGGCAAGCAGCAAAAGGATCGAAACACTGTAACCGTTCAGAATTCGGTAGAACAAAACGGCTATTTCACAGATACCTTTGCCCAAGAGAAAGGATCGATCTATTTTATGCGAAAAGCATTGTTAACCTCCCTTCTATGTATCCTATTGCTACTTTCCCTACTCTCACCAGCGATCGCTGCCGGTGAAACCGTTCGGAGCACTTCGGTCAAAATAACAAGCGATCACTATATCACGGACACTTTCTGCGGCGTTCCAGCGTATTACAATAAAAACAGCAATATACAATGTAACGAATACATTATGAGGTTTTATGACCATGCATTTGGGTTAGATGTTTTTGCCTATAGCAACACCGGATTGATCATGATGTCAAACGGTTATGAATTTCAAAAAACGACCGTTCCAAAACCGGGCGATGTATACTATGCCCCGGCTGAGAAGCGAGGGAAGCCTTATGACCATTGGGCAATCGTGAAGCAATACAATGCGAAGGCGCACACAATTACCCTGATTGAGCAAAACTTTTCCTACACGGAGGGCGGAATCAAATATGCCAGCGTCAATCGGGAAGTGCGTTTCCCTTACAGCACTTATGACGTGTTCACCCCCATCTCCACAACAGGAGCAAATCATCCTACGCTTCATTTGCCGGAAACGACCACAACCCAAAAGGCGACAGCCACGCGCCCTGCCCCCGCCACAAGCCGACCGTCCACCCGGCCGAATGCCACTCAGCCAGGCGCCGCGAGCACAAGCCGCTCGCCCTCATCTGCGGCGCCGGGCATGTGTTAAAAAACGAAGCTGTGGATTCTGCCTCCACATCTTCTTCCCATGTGAAAGCCTCTCTAGAAGCTTCCACATGCACAGCATCCGGTGATACGCAAACGGAGCTCATTACAATAGGCCCAAACGAGGAGGCAACCCCGCTGTATAATGATTCTGAACCAGTTTCACAAGCGGCAAACGCAATTTCACAGTTGAACCGTTCATGGATCATCCCCGTCATAGCTGCCACTTTTCTGCTGCTTGCAGGCGGAATGATTTGGCTGCTGATTCGGCGCAAATCCAGCAAATAGATGGTTTCTGAAAAAGGCACGCTGCAAACTATAAAGTTTGCAGCGTGCTTTTTTCGCTTACCAGAATAATGCTTCACCGGATAGCAACGCGCTCACCCATGAGAATTCCCCCTCCGCACCCCCGCACGGTCCGTCAGAATCTCCATCATACGGAATGACGCTCTGCTCCAACCAGCCTGAAATAACCCTGCCGCTACGTTTCGTACTCCACCTGCCACATACCGCGCTCTTCCATCGCCCGGCGTATATCCGAAAAGGAGTAGCCAAGCCTTTGGAGCGCGTTTGCCACACGGCGGCGGTCTTTCTCCGTGCCCTGATAAGAGCTTGCATATTTGGTTTCCAGCAACATGCCCAGCCTCGCCAGCGGGTCACCCTCAATCCCACGCGCCGCCTCATAGGCCGTATCGCGTGCAACGCCGCGAGCTGCAAGCTCCTGCTCAATGCGGGCAGGGCTAAACCCCTTGCGGCGAAACAACTCATCTGCAAGGCTCTGCGCATAGGTTTCATCGTTGATAAGCCCAAGCTCCACCATGCGGGCAGCAGCAGCCTGCGCGGCCTCACGGCTGAATCCGCTGCGCATGAGTTTGCCGGCGAGCTCACGCTCGCAGTGATCGCGTATTTCCAGCAGACGCAACGCCTTTTGCTTCGCCTTATTTTCCTCTACCAGGCAGCAAACGTTTCAAACGCTGCCTCATTGATCTCCATGCCGGAGAAAAGCCCGCAGGTCAGCCAAAATTCCCGGTTTGTCGTCAGGCGGTATTCGCCGTCGAGCAGAATATGAATCTTCTCCCCCTTGCCCTGCTGTGCCGTGAGAATCATGCTTCGTCGTCATCCACAGCGATATCGAGCTTCGCTCGCGCCGCCGCGCGGGTGGTCGGCTTGGCCGCCGGCGCCGCCTTCGGCGCAGCGGGGTGGGAGCCGCCTGCTCCTTCGCACCTGCGGCGGGTGCAGCGCGCCGATCATTGGTCAGCTTGCCGAGATTCGCCCGGATTTTCCCCTCAATCTCATCCGCCAGTTCCGTATTCGTGCGGAACAGTTCCTTCACATTATCACGACCTTGCCCAAGGCGGCTGTCTCCATAAGAAAACCACGCGCCGCTCTTCTGGATAATATCGAGCTTCACGCCGATATCCAGCAGCTCGCCCTCGCGGGAAATGCCTTTACCATACATGATATCGAATTCCGCCTCTTTAAAAGGAGGCGCCACTTTATTTTTCACGATCTTCGCCCGCGTACGGGAGCCGACGAACTCGTTCCCCGCCGCCTTGAGCTGCTCAATGCGGCGCACGTCGATGCGCATGGAAGCATAAAATTTCAGCGCGCGGCCGCCGGTGGTTACCTCCGGGTTGCCATACACCACACCGACCTTTTCACGCAGCTGATTGATAAAGATCAAAATGCAGTTGGATTTTGAGAGGGAACCCGCAAGCTTGCGCAATGCCTGTGACATGAGCCTTGCATGCAGACCCACATGTGAATCGCCCATTTCGCCCTCGATCTCCGCCCGCGGCACCAACGCCGCCACGGAATCGACCACAGCAACATCAATCGCTCCAGAGCGCACGAGCGCTTCCGTAATTTCGAGCGCCTGCTCGCCGTTATCCGGCTGGGAAACCAGCAGGGAATCTACATCCACGCCGAGATTTTCTGCATAGATCGGATCAAGCGCATGCTCCGCATCGATAAATGCGGCTTCTCCCCCGGCCTTCTGAGCCTGGGCGATGACATGCAGCGCAGGGTGGTTTTACCGGAGGATTCCGGGCCGTAAATTTCAATAATCCTACCGCGTGGCAGGCCGCCGATGCCGGTGGCGACGTCAAGGGAGATGGAGCCCGTCGGGATCGACGCGACGTTCATGCCGTTGTTTTGCCCCAGGCGCATGATCGCGCCCTTGCCATATTGTTTTTCAATCTGCGCGAGCGCGGTATCCAGCGCTTTTTGTTTATCCGCCATAGTAAAGAATCCCTCCGATTTTAATTCGCACATTTGTTCGTCCTGCTTGTATTATAGAAGGTTTGTGGAGAAAATGCAAGGGGGAATGCAAGAAAAACCGGGCGCACCTCCCCCCCCAAATGTTTTGAGCAAAGAAAGCATCAGTGTACAGGGAGAACATCGCCGTCAGGGCGTGCCCAAACGCATGCCGACTGCGTTCTCGGGCTCGACTGGCGACAGCCTTGTCATCCTGCGTCTGGGACGCCTTGACGGTCCTTTGGAGTTTTCAGCCAGGGGCTTGGCCACAATGCTAAAAACCGATGTGTACCCCTGTACACTGATGCAACTGTGAAACCTATGCTATAACCGCCAATCCGCCTGTAACAGATGGATATTTTTTACATCAACATTCTACAGAATTCACATAGGAATGTCAACTGTTTAAATTCAAAACTCCTTGCATTCTGAAAGCTGAGAGCGACAGGCCAATTCTATTCATAGAAAGAGGCAGCTGCGGAATGCACCCATTGCGCAGCTGCCTAAAATTTATTGTGTCATACGCACAAAGCTAACCCCCTGCGAAAAATGGCGTTGCCGCTCTGCGGCAGGAGGCGTTTCGCGCCGACAGGCATTTTTTCAATGATTCAAACGACCTGTTTGAATCCATTTATGTGCTTTCAGCACCAATTTCACCAAAAGATTCCCCTTGGGATCGCAAAAATATTTTGCGCATATATCTGCGGCGGGATGCTGGCGGTCATCACCCCGTTATATCGAATGCGGACGATATCGCCCCGGTGGAACCGGCGCGCGCTGGGTGTGTTCACGATCACCCGCCGCCGGGTTGAAAAATCCAGCACAAGCAGGCGATTGCGCTCTACGCCGATTACGAGAGCCTGCATAGTAGCCATATGGATCACCTCCAATCGCATATTCCATGATATGTCCGAAGGAGGTGGAACGAAGCTTGTCCCTTTCCTATACCAGCCAACATGCTTGGCTCCGGAGCAAATATTCGGCCCGGAGCGTTTTACAAACACACCGGGCCTTTCACCGTGCTGATCCTTCACATCACGTCGCGTGGGTCCTTATAATGATGCGCCTGCTCGAGCATCATATCTTTCACCTTCATCAGCCGCGTCGTGGTGCTGCGCTCATTTTCATCGAGCTTCATCGTGATGAATTTAATCGTCTCCTCATATTGAGGAATCATCACGTGCTCCAGGGCGTTGACACGCCGCCTAGTCTTCTCGATCTCCTCCGCCATAAGCTGGCAGGATTTTTCCACCTCCGCAAGCCTGAGCATCTTCGGCATAATCTCCGAAAGGGCGCGCACCGCGTCGTCCAGGTCTCCGGAGGTGAAGGCGTAGCCATAGGGGAAGATATCGTTTTCATCCGCCGTTTTGAGCTGCGTGTGGTAGACCGGGATGCGCACGCTCATGATATCCTTTTCCTCAATCTCCAGATGCATCTCCTGCTTGGGGATCATCAGCGCGACGGAGAGCACCTCATCCTGCATCACGCTACGCGCCACCGCCATGTGGCGGTTGGCCTCTTCAATGCCGGCCTCCACCTCACGGCGGAGGGTTTTGTTCTCCCGTACAAGGTCAAGGAACTGGCGCATCAGCTCATCGCGCTTATCCTTGAGGAGCTTATGCCCCTTGCGCGCGGTGGCAAGCTTGCGCTTTAAGTTGCTCAGCTCCATGCGGGTGGGGTTCACGTTGAGTATCGCCACAAAGCTTCACCCCTTTACGTTTCGTCGTAATACCGATCGAGATATTCGTCCCGGATGCGCTTGAGCTCGCTTCTGGGCAGAATGCGCAGCAGCTTCCAGCCGATGTCGAGCGTTTCCTCAATGGAGCGGTTCGCATCGTACCCCTGAGAGACATATTCCTTTTCGAACGCGTCCGCGAACTTCGCATAGAGCTTGTCAATATCAGTCAGCGCCGCTTCGCCGAGGATGACCATGAGCTCCTTGGCCTCCTTGCCGCGCGCGTAGGCGGAGAAGAGCTGATTCATGGTATCGGAGTGATCCTCGCGCGTTTTGCCGCGCCCAATGCCCTTATCCTTCAAACGGGAGAGCGACGGCAACACGTCGATGGGCGGCGTGACACCCTTGCGGTACAGCTCACGGCTGAGGATAATCTGCCCCTCCGTGATATAGCCCGTCAGATCGGGGATCGGGTGGGTCTTATCGTCCTCCGGCATGGAGAGGATCGGAATCATGGTGATGCTGCCATCCTTTCCCTGCTGGCGGCCCGCGCGCTCATAGATGGAGGCGAGATCCGTATACATGTAGCCGGGGTAGCCGCGCCTGCCGGGCACCTCCTTGCGCGCGGCGGAAACCTCGCGCAGCGCGTCGGCATAGTTTGTGATGTCCGTCAGGATCACGAGCACATGCATATTCTTTTCAAACGCCAGGTATTCCGCGGCGGTGAGCGCCATCTTCGGCGTGGAAATCCGCTCGATGGCCGGGTCGTTTGCAAGGTTTACAAAGAGCACCGTCCGCTCCAGCGCGCCGGTCTCGCGAAAGGAATCAATGAAGAAATTCGACTCCTCAAACGTGATGCCCATCGCGGCGAACACCACGGCAAAGGGCTCATCCGTGCCGCGCACCTTCGCCTGCCGCGCGATCTGGGCGGCCAGGTTCGCATGCGGCAGGCCGCTCGCGGAGAAGATCGGCAGCTTCTGCCCACGCACGAGGGTGTTCAGCCCGTCAATGGCGGAAACGCCCGTTTGGATAAACTCCTGCGGATAGCTGCGCGCCACCGGGTTGATTGGCAGGCCGTTGACGTCCATGCGTTTTTCCGGGATGATCTCCGGCCCATCGTCAATCGGCCGGCCCAATCCATCAAACACGCGGCCGAGCATATCCTCGGATACGCCAAGCTCCATCTGGCGGCCGAGGAAGCGCACCTTGCTGTTGGAGAGGTTGATGCCCGTGGAGCTCTCGAACAGTTGGACAAGCGCATTCGACCCGTCAACCTCCAGCACACGGCAGCGGCGCTTTTCGCCGCTTTCCAGCTCGATTTCGCCCAATTCGTTATAGGTGACGTTCTGCACGTCGCGCACCAGCATCAGGGGGCCGGCGACTTCTTCTATGGTTCTGTATTCAACTGGCATAATGAATCGTCATTCCTTTCCAGAGGCCGGGAATTGCGCCTGCTTCAACCAATCTGAACGTTCCGCCTATGGCGGAGAAAAGGCGCAAAACCTGTTTATTGGAGAAAGGGGAACCCCGTTCTCCTATAAACGTTCCTCCCCTATCGTTTCTTTCATCTGGTTGACAAGATCGGTGCTGATGCGGCCAAACGCTTCCCCAATCTGATCCTCCGGCACATATTTAAACCGGCCGATCTCCTCACGAACGGGCAGTGTAACAATTTTCTCGATCTCTCCGCCCTGCCCGAGTGTCTCGTTCGCCAGATCATAAAAATTGAGAATCAACCGCATCATCAGAAGCTGCTTTTGGAGGCTTGTATAGGTATCAACCTCATGAAACGCAAGCTGATGCAGAAAATCCTCGCGGATCGAACGCGCCGTTTCCATTTTCAGCCGGTCGCTGGGGGAAAGTGCATCCATACCGACGAGCTTTACGATTTCGTCAAGCTCGGCCTCCTCCTGCAACAGATGCAGCATCCGCCCGCGCAGCGGCATCCAATCGGCGTCGACATGCTGATGGAACCAGCCGCTGAGCAAATCTGTATAAAGGGAATAGCTCGTCAACCAGTTGATCGCCGGGAAATGGCGCTTATACGCAAGGTTTGCATCCAATCCCCAGAAAACCTTGACGATGCGAAGCGTCGCCTGCGAGACGGGTTCTGAAATATCGCCGCCGGGCGGAGATACCGCACCGATGACGGACAGTGCGCCCTCGCGGCCCTCTGTGCCCAATGAGATCACGCGCCCTGCCCGCTCATAGAACTGCGCAAGGCGGCTGCCGAGATACGCGGGGTAGCCCTCCTCGCCCGGCATCTCCTCCAGCCGGCCGCTCATCTCACGCAGGGCTTCCGCCCAACGAGAGGTAGAATCCGCCATTAGCGCAACGGAGTAGCCCATATCACGGAAATATTCCGCCATCGTGATGCCCGTATAGATGGACGCTTCACGCGCCGCCACCGGCATATCGGACGTATTGGCGATCAGGACAGTGCGCTCCATCAGGGATTTGCCCGTATGCGGATCAATCAGCTCTGGGAACTCGTTCAAAACATCTGTCATCTCATTGCCACGCTCGCCGCAGCCGATATAAACCACAATATCGGCCTCCGCCCATTTGGCAAGCTGATGCTGTGTGACCGTTTTGCCGCTGCCAAATGGGCCCGGGATCGCCGCCACGCCGCCCTTGGCAAGGGGGAACAGGCAGTCGATCACGCGCTGCCCGGTGATGAGCGGCTCATCCGGGGAGAGCTTGCGCCGGTAAGGCCTGCCGCGCCGCACCGGCCAGCGCTGCATGAGGGTAAGCGCCTTTTCTCCCTTGGCCGTTTTCACCGTGCATACCGTGTCCGTCACGGTAAATTCGCCCGCATGGATGGAGGTAACTTCCCCCTCCACCCCATTGGGCACCATGATCTTGTGGACGACAACGTCCGTTTCCTGCACGGTGCCGATGATATCACAGGCTTTCACCTGATCGCCCACCTTTACGCGGGGCTCAAACCTCCATTTGCGGTCGCGCTTGAGGGAGGGCACCTCCACGCCGCGGGATAAATTGTTGCCTGCAACCTTCATGATATCATCCAGCGGGCGCTGGATGCCGTCAAAAATGCTGCCGATCAAGCCCGGGCCAAGCTCAACGCTCATCGGCTCGCCAGTAGATTCGACCGGCGCGCCGTTCCGAGGCCTGATGTTTCTTCATATACTTGAATCGATGCGCGATCCCCATGCATCTCAATAATTTCACCAATCAGGCGCTGGGAGCTCACCCGCACCACGTCAAACATGTTTGCGTCCCGCATCCCCTGCGCAACGACGAGCGGCCCGGCCACCTTGACAACGGAACCTGTGCTCATAGGTATGACCATTCCTTTCTTGCGCCGAGCCGCAAAATCGCACGGCTTTGCGCAGCACAAATTTCGATGTGTGAAGCTTGCTTTCGCACTGCGTTTCATGCAGATAAGCGCACCACGCTCGCCTCATTATTTCATGCCCCAATGATATCCGAGCCGACCGCTTTTTCAACGCTCTTGCTCACGCTTCTCAGCCCCAGCCCCGTGTTGCCCGTCACGCCCGGGATCGGGATGATGGCCGGCACGGGCATATGCCGGTATTGATCGATTTCCGCTTCCAACTGGGCGGCCAGCTTTTCCGTCATAAAAATCACCGCATAACCGCCGGAGATCATTTTGCGCAGCGTAGTGGCCGCGCGCTCGGCATCCTCCTCCGGGAAAATTTCCAGCCCCAGGGAGGCGAAGCCGGATACGCTGTCCCGGTCGCCCATGACCGCAATTTTATACATACGCTTCACGCATCCTTTCCCGGATTTGATCTGCCGGAAGCCCCAACCGCTTGCAGGAGAGCAGGATGCGAATGTTTTTGATCTCCGCGTCCCGCGCCACATAATAGGCAATCAACGGGGCAAGCCCGAAGCTCACCCGCCGCGCCTCGTCAAGCTGCTGCATCAAAAGATCATCGCACCATTTTTCAAACGATGCGAAGCTTTTTGCAAACACGGGCACACACGCCGCATAGGCGGTTTCTGAAAGATACTGCGTCAGCTCCTGCGCACCTCGCCCAGCGGCCGCGATCAAAGCAGATTTGCGCAGTGTTTCGCATTCGCAAAGGGCATCCTGCAAAAAGCGTTCGTCCCGCCCGGTGTGAACGGCACGCAGTGCAATCTTCAAATCTGAAGTTACGCACATGAGCTCCGCGAGCCGTATTGCAAATTTACTGCCTGTTTCCTCCGCCCGGCCTTTGGCTGTTTCCAGCGCGGCCCGATCTAAAAGGGCGTCCGCCCGCTGACCATCCGAAGCGCGCACCAGCAGCTCATAAGCCAGCCGGCCGGGCTGCTGCATCCGGGTGGGCAGCCGGCTGAAACTCCGGTTGGATACCGCCTCCCAAATGAGCTTCACCGGCACCGAATTGGGGTGCATCCAGTAAGGCTCCGGGGATTGATCGCTGACAAGGCTTTTCAATGCGGCCTTCAAGTTATGAAAATCATTCTTTGCCGTCAGGAACGAAAGCTCGCCCACATCCGGAGCCACCTCTGTGAGCAAGCTCCACATCCGTGCTGCCTGCTCGCGCAGCATCTCGTTTGGATCCTCCAGCGCGCCCTGTGTTTCCCAGCCCTGATCCGCCAAAAGCTGCAACGCTGCCCGCAGATCGGGCGCCAAAAGCAATTGCTCCATTTCGTTTTTTCCAATGAAATGCGTTTCATTTGCCCGAATCCGGGCAACGGCAAAGGTATATTCGGTATCTTTCATCGGCATGACATCCTTCCATAAGCGCCGTATTTAAGCAAAGAGTTCCCGGCTCAGAGCATCCTTCACCTGTTCCAGCGACGCTTCCAGCAGCGCCTCAAAGCTGCAATTCACTTCGATATCGCCGTATGCAAGCAAAAAACCGTCGGCAATCTTCGCGTATTGCGCGCCAATGTGAACCTGCGCGCCCTGGTTTTTCAGCATTCCATTCAGCGTATCGGCAAAATCTGCGGGCAATCTTTGCAGATCCCGCTGGGAGAGCAGCAGCTCCCCTTCCCCCTTGCGCGCGTAGGAAAGTGCAAGCGTTTGAAGCACGTTAAAATAATCCCCATCCGGCAATTCCCGCAGCCGGCGCAGCGCCATTGCGATGGTTTCATCGATCAGCTCTGTTTTGGTGCGCAGCAGCAGCCGTTTCACTTCCATCTCTCCCTCGGTTTTTGCCCGTTGGAGCTCGCCTGCGCATTCCCGGCGCGCATCCAATACTATTTCCTGGTAGCGGGCAGCAGCGGCTGCCTGCGCTTCCTCCCGGATTGTTGCGGCCTGCTCCTGCGCCCGTCGGCCAATCTCAGCGCATTCTAAACGGCTCTCTTCTTCAATGGCCGCCTTCATCTCTTCAAGGCCTGTCATTGGCATGACCATCCTTTCTATGGAGCTTGCAGATTGTGCACTGCATTTCCACTTGATCCAAATGGATTACAGATTGAGCACCGTCAGCAGGGAGATCAGCAGTGCAAGCACTGCATATGTCTCAACCAAAACGGCCATTGTGATTGCCTTGCCGTTTTGATCGGGCTTCTTAGCCACCACGCCGATGCCGGCGGCAGCCGTGCGCCCCTGGGCAATGGCGGAAAACAGGCCGACAATGGCAATCGGCAGGCAAGCGGCTAGATACATCAGGCCGTGCGCTGTGGTCAATTCTACCGGATTGCCACCCAGCAGGCCGATTCGGTTTAAAACCAGCACGGCGGTCAAAAGGCCGTAAAGGCCCTGTGTGCCGGGCAAAAGCTGCAACAGCAGAAGCTTGCCGAACTTGCCGGGATCCTCTGCGATCACGCCTGCGGCCGCCTCACCTGCGATTCCAACGCCTTTTGCAGAGCCGATACCTGCCATCAAAGCGGCCAAAACCGCACCCAAAACTGCAAATGCTACACCTAAACTATTCATAATAAAAATCATTCCTTTCGCTGCGCGCAAGGCGCAAATAGTGGTGAAAAAGCGGCGATTCCCGTGAAGCGGAATTTGGCTTCTTCAGAGCCAAAAAAACGCTCTTTCGTGGCGCGAAAGCTTCTTTCGCGCTACGCTTCCTCCTTGAATTTCACATACTTCGTGTGTACGGCAAAGGGCTTGAAGGCGCGGCCTCCACCCTCATAGAATTTGGAAAACAGCTCTACATACTGAAGCCGGTTGGTATGCACATATGCGCCGAGCATGTTAATCGCCATATTGAGCGTGTGCCCGACAATAAAAACGAAGAAGAGCAAAATGCCCTTTACAATCGGATTCTCCGGGATCGTGCCCAACAGGTTTACCACCTGCCCGATCACGCCGGTTGCAAGCCCCAATGCCAGCAGGCGGGAATAGGACAATACGTCGCTAAGGTAGCCGGAGGCCGCATTATACAGCCCGTAAAGCCCCCCGCCCAGGCGGGCAAAGATATTTTTGGAGGTACGGCTCGCCGTCAGAATAATCAGAATCACTCCCACGAGCATCACATACATCCCAATGGTATTCAGGATGGCGGGCACCTCGGTGAGCATGCCTGCGCCTACCGGCGCCGCCCCCAGCACCAAAAGATAAATCGGCGCTGTGTCGCAGAAGGCGTCCCAGCGCTTGCCAGCCGTCCAGAGCTGATAGAAATGCACGCCCAGGCCCAAAAATAAATGCAAAATGCCAAGCCCCAGCGAGAACAGCAGCAGCTTCATCGGGTCGCTCACCGGATCAAACCAGATCGCCATCCGCGGTGCGGGCCGATGCAAAAGTTTTGCAAATAACCGGCACAATATCGCCGAACCAGGTGCCGAACAGCGCGCCCCAAAAGATGGTGGACACGCCGGAATAAAGAAACATCTTCATCGTTTTGCGCATGTTGCCTTCCAGCGGGAACTTTTTCAGCGCGAGGGCTGATACAAGCACCATCAGGCAGCCATAGCCTGCGTCGGAGAGCATCAGGCCAAAAAACAAATAGTAGAACACCGCCATGACCGGCGTGGGGTCGATATCCTTCTTCGCCGGCAGGGCATACATCTCTGTGATCGGCTCCATCGGTGAGGAGAACCCATTGTTCTCCAGGAGCACGGGCACATCCTCATCCTCCTCCGGCTCGGAAATCGTGATGGCAACGCGAAAGCGCTGCTCCAGCTCGTTGACCAGCCGGGTGACTTCTCTTTCTGGAAGATATCCTTCGAGGATCATGGTGTTTTTCGTCATGCCCAAACGGTTGAGCACCTCATATTTTTCCTTGCGCATGGTAAAATAATCGATCAGGAAATCAATGCCCGGTTCATAGCCAGTGAAGCCGGCAATCTCCTTGCGCGCCCGGTTTACAGCCTCTTCACATTCGCCCGTGCGCAGCTGCATTGCCCGGATGCACTGCTCCGGCGGCTCCTTTCCCGGGTCGGACGGGCGGGCAAAGCCCTGCGCCCGCAGCGCCTCCTCCACCTGCTGCGCAATGGTATCCAGGCAGATCACCCAAATGCAGGTTTGCTCTTTTGTGGCGAAAGCGACCTCCAATTCAAATGCTGTCGGAGCATTGTCCCCTTCCCGTAGAAACGCCGTGAGCTCCTCAGCGGAGTGGAAGCCGGGCAGGCTGCCTGCAAAGCAGCGCGTGCGGCGCGTTGAGGCGGCCGCCATGGAGACATCCAGCTTTCGCCAGGGCTCCAGCGCATCCATTTGGGTGCGCAGGCGGATCATTTCTTCAGAAGCGTCATGGATTTGTTTTTCCAGCGATACAATATCATAGCACTTCTTGAGCATACGCTCCGCTTGCTCAACCTGCTTGCCAAAAGCTTCTGTGGTGAGCTCGCGCCGCCCCCGTAGGGAGTCGAACAAACCGGTTTTCACCGGCACATAGCGCGCCATGATCTCCTTCGCCTGCTCTGCCAAATTCAAATTTTTTTCAAAAACGCCGATCATCGCCTGTGTGTTGAGGCGCACCAGCTCCTCATCCGTATTATCACAGATTTCCACCACACCCCGGCGCTGCAACCGCTCTACAATCTTTTTGCTATCGCTGAGCAGAGCGGCGATCTCAATGCGCTTCATCTTACATTTTGCCATCAGAGCGTCTCCCTTCTATGGGGTATTGCGGGATTATACAGCGGATTACCGTTGTGGCGGCGCCCAACTGCTTCGCCTGCACGCCATCGCGCAGAGCACTCGCCTGCCTGTAGCCTTCCTGCTCCATTTTGCGCAGGATTTCCTCTGCCTGCTCCTTTGTTTCTCGCCGCAGTACATCCGCTTCCTGGCGTGCCAGATTCGTTTGCTCTGCGAGGAGGCTCGCGCCATCCTCCCGCGCCTGCCGTATCAGCTCCTTTGCCTGCGCGTGAGCCTGCTCCACAGCGAGGTCGGCCTGCCGTTCTGCTTGCAGGATTTCATTGACCGTTTTGGATGCCACAGTATCACCTCCTGCCGGCTTACAGCCGCTCTGTAGCCCTCTTTGCTTCCAGGCTTGGAGCGGCCGAAATTTGAAAATCATTATAGCACATTACAAATAGCTTTTATAGGTTTTCATAAAAAAATTCAAGTTTGAAAAACTTTTCTTATATAAATTGTTGATATCGCATTTCGAGGACGCATGAAAAACCTCTGGTTCGCATAAAGATTTGTGAGGTGGTTGACATGTTTGTATACTCTGTAAAATCTTCAAAAATTAAAATGGTCATTCTGGTTCTGCTCGTCGTCCTGCTTGTGCTCGCCATGCTTCTCGTAACACGTCTCCACCAGCCGGCAGAAGCCGACAGCGTGCTGAATATCAAGGCGGAAAATGCGGAGCAGCGCGTTGCATTCCTGTCGCAATTCGGATGGAGCTTCGATGAAGATCCGGTTGAGGTTGCAGAAGTGATCATCCCGCCGGAATTTGACGAGGTTTAGAAAATACAATGCGATCCAAAAGGAACAGGGCTTCGACCTGACGAAATATCAGGGAAAACGGGTCAAACGATGGACCTATGCAATCAAAAATTATCCGGGGTATGCGGCAGACAGCGGCTGCATCCATGCAAACCTACTCGTCTATGAGGGGCAGGTGATCGGCGGGGACGTCTGCTCTGTGGAGCTCAACGGCTTTATGCACGGTTTTGACTATCCAACGGATACCTCCACCCCGCAAACCCCTTCGGAATCCAGCCCCAGTATTTCAGAAACAGCCGCCGGTCAAACCAACGCCGCATAACGGCAGTCCAGATTTCACCACCGCATTCTCAAAATAAAAAGCAATGGACAAATGTAGTCCCCTTAAGGAATCCACATTTGTCCATTGCTTTTTGTTGCTTCGGCAGCCGGCTCATTCTGCCTGCCAAATAGATAGTATTCCAGCAGCCGTTTAGCTGGTTCTCTCCCAAAAATCCGGACACAGCTGGCCCGAACGCCGGCCTACGCTTAAAAAAGCCCTGTGCACACTACCCGCTAGTGCACAGGGCTACTGCTATCGTGCTGTCATTAGAACAAGCAGATCAGGAAGGTCTTCTCCTGAAAGCGCTCCCACTCGCCGCCCTGGAAGGTTTTGTTGCCGGCTTTGTGATAGAGCTTTGCATTGTTTTCAATCAACGAGAAAACATTGCTGCCAAGCTCCGGCGCGTTGCCATCAAAATAGACCTTCATCAGGCGAACATCGCCCCAAAAAGCACGGTCGCCGATATTCGTCAGTGTTTTGGGGGAAATGCACCTTTTCCAGCCGATTGCAAGCGGAAAATGCGCCCGCGCCGATGGTTGCAACGCCCTTCATGCTGGCGCTCTCTAAGCGGCCGCATCCGCTGAACGCATAGTCGCCAACCGTACGAACGCTCCTAGGCAGCTTAATGCTCCCCAAACGGCCACAGCCGCTGAACGCGTAGTTGCCGATGGACTGCGTGCCGTTCAGGATAGAAACCCACTCGAGCCTTCCGCAGCCCGCAAAAGCATAGTCGCCGATGACCCTCACATTAGAGGGAATCGTGATGAAAGTGATCCGGTCGCTCTCGTAAAACGCATGATCTTCAATGGTTTTCACCGTTAACGGCAGGTATACATTTTGCAGCCTTCCGATTCGGCTAAAGGCATAGGAGCCAATCACGGTAACGGGCTTGCCCGCAATTCTGGATGGGATGGACAAGATCGCTTTATTTTCGTTATAGGCAGTGATCTTAACCTCCTTGCCGTCATTGATCAGCTCATAGGAATACGGGCCTGAGTTCGCTGCGAAGGCGCTCGTTGCAGCTGCAAAAACAGAGCACAGCATTACGACCGCTAAAATCAGGCTGAGCATTTTTCTGGTTTTCTTCATTTTTTTCACCCTTTCAGATTCATTGCATCTGGCGGAAGCATCGGTTCCCCCTTCCGCCAAATTGTCATTTTTTATTGTACACAAGGAGGTGAGATATGTCAACCATACCTAAAAATAAAACAAGACTATCGATAAAACAATTCATTTTGCATGGCAATCTTGTTTGTGAAGCAAAGCTTGCTTTCACCAGAACAGAGTAAGGGATACACACTGCTTATGAGGGCAGCCATCTGCCGGCTCTTTTTATTACTTACCGGTATGATCGGCATGAAAAGAGCCGCCGCAGAACGCTTTACATTCTGCGGCGGCCTTTTTCCAATATCCACTTTCCTCTCTCGGCACAATGTCCACCCAAATCCATAAGGCGATCTATTCCATACTAAATAACACCGATCCGGTCCAACTCAATTTGGATCAATGTGCGCAGGATCTCCGGAATCATGCAAATTAGACGCCCTAATTCCTCGCAGAGGCTCCTCACCCGATAACTCCCACTGCCCTGCGAAGGGGTGCCGTCATAATTAGAAGCAAATTGGGAAAGCCAGGAAATCATCCCTTCCGGATGTGTAAGCGCGATCGGGCGCCCACAGCCATCCCTTGTTTCCATATTGTAATAGCCGCCGTTGTCATAGGTGAACATATCATAGGTGACCGCAACCCACGCGGCATGGTCGCTCTCCGCCTGCGTACCGTCTGGATTCTTAACCGTGCCGAGCACGGACAGCCGATCATCCGCCGGGCGGCTTGTTACAGCAGTTAAATATTCCCACTCGTATTCTACAAAGGAATAGTAGCCTGCAATAGCATCATACTTGCTGGCAACAAACCACATGGGAATATCTTTTATGAAATGCATCTGTCTTTTGGTAGGCTTAAAAAAGCAGGGCAAATCGGAAACGCAGCCGCAAAAAAAGAAGGATAAGCGATCGTCATTTTCAGCGTCATCTTACCGCCCATCGAAAATCCGCCGATATAAATCCGCGTTGTATCAATGGTATCCCTGTGCTGTGCAATAAAATCATCAATTGCACCTTGACGCGGCACAATCATAGAATCATTCCAATATAGATACTGCTCCTCATGGGAACGCGGCACAAAAAGATATGCTCCGCCCGCGCCGGTAAACCTTTTTTGAAACTCTGCACTCGACCAATAGGCAAAATCATTATTTTTTACTGGCTGGCCCGGCTCACCGCCCTGCATCATTCCATGCAGCCAGATCACCAGCGGATATTTCTGTGTGTCACCCTTTTCGGCGGGCGCATAGTAGGAGTAGTCGATCGCATACCCACCCGCTTCCGGCCCGCAGCCGCTTTCAAACTGGCCGCGCAGCGCCTCAATTCCGGCGGAAAGAGGAAGCGCCTGCTTCCCCGGCGCCGCCTGCACCGGCATCGCCGCTGCGATCAGCAGGCAGGCGATAAGCAAAATTGCGGTAATTCTTCTGGTTTTCACCTTCTGTATCCCCCTTTCTGTAATTAAGATAATTCTATATCGTCAAACAAAACTTGTCAATCGGTATAATATCGGATGATTCCTTTGCTTTATATAAGACGTTTTGCACAACAATCCGCCTTTTACCAGTTCATACCTCCGCATTTTCCTGCCGCGCCGCAATCGCCGCATTGACACGCTCGCGCAGCCGAAGGAGGAACGCCGCCCTGCGCGGATAGCTGCTAAAGGTAATCCGGCCGCGCAGGCCTCCCTCCAGCAAGCGCATCACAAACGCCCGCCCATAGAGCGATTCACACAGCTCCAGTGCGCGCTGATCCTGCAACGCCTCGTGAAACACAACCAGCCGCAGCGATTCCCATGCCGTCCCGTCCGGCGCGGGATAAACGGAAAACGCGTCGCCCGACGGCACCATATAATCGCCATCCGTCACCAGGAACGGGTTGACCGCATGGCGCGATAACTGTGAAAAATAAAAATTATATCCCCAATGGAGGAAGCCTTCTATTCCATATTTATAAAACTGTGTTCCAATGATGCGGTTATTCACAGACGGCATGGATAAAAAACGGTTGCTCACCCCATTCGATTGCCCACAACAATAATACGTCCACAAATGGGGCACGCTGTGCTCAAGGAAAGGCTCGATGTGATCGTTGGACGGGATTGGGCATTCGGATACCCCCTGCCTGTAAAATTCATAGCTAGAAAGCGCATCCATGATTGGATAGCCCTTCAGCCGCTCTTCCACGATTCGCTTCGCGGCCTGATAATTGCCGAGGCTATCCTCTGACGGCTCGTCGGAAATATGGAAGCGGCAGCGGCTGTCTATTCCCAGTTCCTTTAAATGCGGAATCAGCGCGTCCAGAAACGCGTGTAAAAATGAGGCGTATGCCTCCCCCGCCGCCTCTGTTTCCCAGCCGAAAATACGCTTTGTCCGCCCCTCCACCCGGGCGACTATTTTCGGCGCGTGCGCTGCGCCCCATTGCGTAAAGAAGTGGGAAATTTCAAATTGCTCAAACCCCAGCCGCAGGCACAGATGCACCCAGCGATCCAACTTCTCAAATCCAAAGCGGTATTTCCCGCCCTCTACCGTCACATCGACCAACTGTACCGTGGGACGCTCCGCGCCGACCGCCGTATCCAGCGGTGGAGTGAATACCGGAGTGAGCACCATATTCATTCCATAACGGCGCGCAGTGCGCAAAAAGTTTTCAATGATTTCCCAATGGCGTTCACTGAACACGTGCGCCCCATAATAAACGGCCAGACAGTCGCAGTGGAACCACTGTGTAAAGGTAAGCCCCTGTGCAGGTAAATCCATCCCGATCACCGTCAGCGCCAGCGTCTCCCGGGCAAGCAACATGCTATTTTCATCTAATAATTCCAGTTCGATTTTCTGCTCACCGGTAGGCATCCCCACGTGCGCTCTATCGTAAACCAAAGGTTGCGCAGCTGGCCCGGCACGAGCGGAATCTCCCGGCCCTCTGCCAACGGCTCCAACAAATCCGGATAAAGCCCCGGTGTGCGGCGCAGGTACTCCCGCCTACGGGCGTCCCCCGTAACAGGGGAACATGGAGGGCACTTCCCGCACCAGCTTAACTTCCAAATAAGCCGCTAGGGCGGATTTCACCCGGAGGTAAACTTCCTTTTTATCCTTACATGTTCGATCCTGTAGCTGCATGGCGAGCTGAAAGGAATATCGTTCGTTGCGCAGCATGGAGGCCTTTTTCAGGCGCGGATGATCGGAGAGCGCTTCATCGTGGAAGCATTTTTCGAGAGAGGAGATGATTTTAGCATTCAGTTTGGCAGCCATAGGGCACACCCTTTCCATCCATATCGATTTTAATTGGTTTGGGAAAGCGGTTTTCGTAATTTCCTCAATGAATCCGGTAAAAAGCCCTTCCCCTTTTCCTGCTTTCTCTGTATTATATAGAAAAATAGACTGGCGAGCAATAGGAACAGGAGGCCTTTCCATGAATCCAAAAAACCGCTGCATCTGCCCCGCGGCGCAGCTCTATACTGTGCGCGATTTTACCAAAACCCCGGAGGCGATTGAAACAACGAGCTTCGCAAAATAAAAGCGATTGGCTTTCAGGCGATTCAGATTTCCGGATTTGGGCCGATTGAGCCGGGCCGCCTCGCCGCGCTGGTGGCGGAGCTCGAGCTTGACGTGTGCATCACACACAGCCCATGGGAGCGGATGCGCGATGATCTGGACGCCTTGATCGCGGAGCACCGGCTCCTGCACTGCGATACCATCGGCCTGGGGTATTTGCCGAGCGAGTATCACGGCTCCGTCGCGGGCATTTCCGCCTTTCTCAAGGATGCGGGTGAAATCGCAAAACGGATTGCGGATGCAGGACTTCGCTTTGCCTATCACAACCACGCCTTTGAGCTGGAACGGCTGGAGAACGGCAGGCTGAGGCTTGACATGCTGATTGAGGATTCCGACGAAAAAGAGTTCGGCTTCATCCTCGATACCTACTGGCTCCAATACGGCGGCGTCAATCCTGCGGAGTATATCCGCCGTGTTGCCGGGCGCATGAAGGTTTGCCATTTTAAAGATTATGCGGTCATAGACAATACGCCAACCTTCGCGGAAATCGGCTGCGGTAACCTGAATCTTCGGGAGGCATATCACGCCTGCCGGGAAAGCGGCGTGCAATATATTGCCATTGAGCAGGATACCTGCCCACGCGACCCGTTTGATTGTTTGCGGGTAAGTTTGGAGAATTTGAATAAAATTTTATCAATAAAATGATTTCACAAATAGCCCTTCATTCATTTCAGGAATTTTTTATATTGCAAGTATTTATTTGGAACATATTGCAAAATAATATTGTAAATTTTAATCAATCTGTCAATATCAATCATTTTATTTTTGTGATATAATTGCAATATAAGGAATATCATTCCGATTGCCCAAACGATTATCAGATGGGAAACGAACCGGCAGATCTTGAAGGAGACAGGCTTTACACGGGAAAACGACCCGGCCTTTGAAGCGATTCTGGATGCGATGGAGGGCGGCTCTGCATTTAAAGTAATAACGCAGTATATCAAAGAGACGCCATCCGGGCAGAAAATACAAATGAAAAGAATCTTTTGAGCTTGCCGTCATGGAAGAAGCCTCAAAACAAAACCGCCAGCTGCGCGCCCCTAGCGAAGATTACGGCGGTACGGAAGAACCGCCATCCAGCTACGACGGTTATGTGAGAATGGGCATACATATATGCACACAGTCAACGGAACGAGGCATTACTACGGATCTTTTGGACAGCGGATTATACGGAGCGCTATGCCGCAACGAATAAAACTTACTAGAGAAGTGAGTCGGAAGAATGGGATGCCCATACGGTTGAGCGTTTCCACGACGGTTTTTATTACAAATTTCATCTACCGTCAGATGCCGTTTTATCAGGCGGTCAAATTATTTATATACGCTTCCAAATTACAATCTGTGGCCTTGGGGAATCAAAAAACAACAGTACCAATTCTTTTCATATTACTTTAAAATACGCGCATACCCGTTTACGCATTTCATCTGATCTTTCCTTTAGCTGGTCAACGGGAGGAAAATATCCTGGTGTTACCTTCTCATTGGCACCGAGTATCGGTACAACCTACTACGGATTACCATGCAAAGTATCTTAATATAACAAAGGGGGATGTGCTGAAATGCTGAAAGGCATGCGATTTACGTTCGCTTTTTTGCTTACAGCTATACTTGTTTTTGTTTTTTCTTTTCTCATTGGCCTATCAATCAGCGAATCCATCTTCGGCGCCGCGATCGGCACCGCACCTATTCTCCTGGCCGTTTTGTATTATGGCTTCGGCTGGACCGCGAGAGAAGAAAAGCACGAGCTACGCGCTATTCAGACCGAAAGCCAGCTCCATGAAATACGGGAACAACTCGCCGAGCTGAAAGCGCAGAACGCCCGGCTGATTGCGCTGCTGGGCGCTCCGTCCGATCCGAAGCCGTCCGGGCCGAATGCCGGAACAGCGCCGGAAACGCCGAACCCTGACCAAACGCAACAATAAAACCAGCCGAACTGCCGCCGCGCCGGAAACATTGGTTTCCAGTGCGGCGATTCTATTTTTCCGGCCTGTCTGGCAAAAAATCATCCGCCTCATGCAGCTAAACAAAGCGCTTCTGCCCGTTTTCACTCCCCTTTTATCAACTCCACCAAAAACCGCCGCAATTTTCCAAAAAACATTGGTTAAGGATTTAACAATCATTTCTTTATTTTTTGAAATCCGCAATTAAATCCTCTGCATTTCGGATAAAATAGAATGGGTCAGTTTGGGGCTGGTCTCTCATCGTCTGGTTCTGATCAGGCAGGACGTTTGCCGCCCCATAATGGCAGTTTCCACAGGAATTGCGGGCTTTGCCCCTCCTTGCGAGCCTGCCGTTACTTTTTATCTGGGACGTATGGAGGTTACAAAATGAAAGTACAGTTTACCGAAACGGTTCTGCGCGACGCGAATCAGTCCCTGATCGCAACGCGTATGCCGCTTTCCGAGTTCAAACCAATTCTTGGCAAACTCGACGAAGCCGGCTACTATTCCCTTGAGTGCTGGGGCGGCGCCACATTCGACTCCTGCCTTCGCTATCTGGGCGAGGATCCGTGGGAACGGCTGCGCACCATCCGTGAAGCCTGCCCAAACACCAAGCTGCAAATGCTTCTCCGGGGCCAGAACCTGCTGGGCTATAAGCATTATCCGGATGACGTCGTGCGTAAATTCGTGCGCAAGAGTGTGGAAAACGGCATTGACATCATCCGCATCTTCGATGCGCTCAACGATTTGCGCAACATCGAAGTTGCTGTGGATGAAACGCTTAAGGCAGGGGCGCATGCGAGCGGCACAATCTGCTTCACGATTAGCCCCATTCACACGCTGGACGCCTACGTTAAAATGGCCAGAGAGATGGAGAAGATGGGCGTGCAGTCCATCTGCATCAAGGATATGGCCGGAATTATGGGCCCGCAGGAGGGCTATGACCTCGTGAAGGCCCTGAAAAGAGAATGTAAAGGTTCCGATCGTCGTGCATACCCACTGCACCACAGGCCTTGGCCCGCTCACGCTGCAAAAAGCTGTGGAAGCCGGTGCGGATGTGATTGACACCGCCATCTCGTGCTTCTCAGGCGGCACAGCTCAGCCCGCTACCGAAACGCTCGCTTATGCGTTGCGCCAGGAGGGCTATGAAGTATCGCTCGACGATAAAAAGCTCAAGGAAATCAACGATTTCTTCAAGCCGATCCGCGCACAAGCGCTGGAAAGCGGCCTTTTAAACCCCGTAGTGCTCTCCACAGAGACAGACGCGCTGGTTTATCAGGTGCCCGGCGGCATGCTCTCCAACCTTGTCGCCCAACTGACCGCGCAGAAATCACTTGATAAGCTTGATGAAGTGCTCGCGGAAGTGCCGCGCGTGCGTAAAGATCTCGGCTACCCGCCGCTGGTCACGCCGATGAGCCAGATGGTAGGCGTGCAGGCAACGGCAAACGTGCTTGCGGGCGAGCGGTATAAAAATGTATCCAAAGAGATCAAGGCCTATCTGCACGGTGAGTACGGCCGCGCTCCAGGCGAAATCAACAGGGAAATCCAAAGAAAAAATTCTCGGCGATGAAAAGCCAGTTACCGTGCGCTATGCCGACCTGTTGGAGCCCGGTTTTGAAAAGGCGAAGGCTGAGCTCGGCGAGCGTGCCAAATCCGATGAGGATGTTCTTTCCTATATCGCATTCCCCGCGCAGGCGGAAAAGTTCTTTGACAATCGCGAAATACGCGAAAAGAACACCTTCTCCTATTCCATCGAGCAAATTGACTGATAAGGAGGCTAATGCCCTATGCTGGCAAATCAGACCATTACAATTGGGGATTCCCTCTTGATCGCGCTCGTAGGGATTGCAGTTGTTTTAATCGAGCTTGCGCTCCTGGCCGTTATCATCATGCTGCTCTCCAAGGCAATCCGGCTTTTGGAACACAAGGGCGCGCGCGATAATAAAGCCGCTGTACAGCCGGTGGAGACGCCGCAGGTCATCCCCATCCAGGCCGCCCCCGCCGCTGTAACAGCTCCCCCGGCAGTGATTGAAAACGGAATCCTGCTCGTCGATACGGATGAGCAAACCGCCGCCATGCTAATGGCAATCGTCAGCGATCAAACTGGTATTCCGCTCGAGCGGCTGCATTTTCAATCCATCCGTCAGGTTACCGTTGACAGCAAAACACAAGCGGTGCTTCTGGCAATCATCAGTGACAAGACCGGTATCCCAGCCGATAGGCTCATCATCAAATCGATAAAAGCGATTGACTAAGAGGAGGAACTCAAAATGAAATACATGGTCACATTAAACGGTAAAAAGTACGAGATCGAAGTGGAAGAGGGCCAGGCAATCGTCAACAGCGTTACAACCCGCCCCCATGGCAGGCGCTCCGGTTGCCGCTGCCCCCGCGGTAGCTCCCGCCCCTGTGGCCGCCGCTCCCGGCGGGG
>ENA-OQED01000097-OQED01000097.1-human-gut-metagenome-genome-assembly--contig:-NODE-97-length-32923-cov-2.867941_pt1 | contig 32923 bp, 27 predicted proteins | sample MGYA00242790_ERZ504625 | MGnify/ENA primary metagenome ERZ504625 (study PRJEB26092, sample SAMD00036345) | human gut metagenome | host: Homo sapiens | study: EMG produced TPA metagenomics assembly of...
GTCATATTATACATATATATAACAGAGGAGTCGTTTACAGATGAGCATTCGTGTAGCTATCGCTGGCGTTGGCAATTGCGCTTCTTCGCTGGTGCAGGGCGTTGAATACTACAAAGACACGAAGGACGAGGATAAGATTCCCGGTCTGATGCACAATAATTTCGGCGGATATCGCGTGCGTGACATTGAATTCGTCGCCGCATTCGATGTGGACGCGCTGAAGGTCGGCAAGGATCTGTCTGAAGCCATCGAAGCGTCGCAGAACAACACGATCAAATTCGCCGACGTGCCGAATCTGGGCGTCGAAGTGCTGCGCGGCCCGACCAACGATGGTCTGGGTGAATACTATCGCCAGATGATCGAAGAGTCCGACGCCGAGCCGGTCGACGTGGCCCAGGTGCTGCGCGACAAGAAGGTCGACGTGCTCGTTTCCTACCTGCCGGTCGGTTCCGAGCAGGCCGACAAGGCATACGCCCAGGCCGCCATGGACGCCGGATGCGCGTTCGTGAACTGCCTGCCGGTGTTCATCGCATCCGATCCGGAATGGGCTCAGAAGTTCCGTGACGCCGGTGTGCCGATCGTCGGCGACGATATCAAGTCCCAGGTCGGCGCCACCATCACGCACCGCGTGCTCGCCCGTCTGTTCGAGGATCGTGGCGTGCGTCTGGACCGCACGTACCAGCTCAACGTGGGCGGCAACATGGACTTCATGAACATGCTGCAGCGCTCGCGCCTGGAATCCAAGAAGATTTCCAAGACCCGCGCCGTCACTTCCGTGGTGCCGCACGATATGGATCCGCATAACGTGCATATCGGTCCGTCCGATTACGTGGCATGGCTTGACGACCGCAAGTTCGCGTTCGTGCGTCTTGAAGGCACTACGTTCGGCGATGTGCCGCTGAGCTTGGAATACAAGCTGCAGGTGTGGGATTCCCCGAATTCCGCCGGTATTGTGATCGATGCCGTGCGTGCCGCCAAGATCGCGCTCGACCGTCATCTGGCCGGCCCGATTCTGGCTCCGAGCTCCTATTTCATGAAGTCGCCGGCCGTGCAGCACGAGGATGGCGAGGCCCGCCGCTTGGTGGAGGAGTTCATCAAGGGCGAGGTCGAAGGCAGCGAAGAGCAGCTTGACGCCGATGTCGCCGCCGCCAAGGCAGCTGGCAAGGATGTGTGGCGCGCCTGATTTTTAGTTCGCCTGATATGAGGAATCCCCAATCCACCGTCGGTGGATTGGGGATTTTTAATTACGATTTGGAAACGATGCGTATCGTCACTTCTTGAGAAGGGGTTCGACCTGTTCCTCGTACGCGGTCAACGCGGTGTCGATCACATTGTGCATGTCGTAGTACTTGTACGTGCCCAGACGGCCGCCGAACACCGTGAGCGGCTCGGCCTTCGCGAGCTCCTCGTACCTCGCGTACAACGCCTTGTCGGCCTCCGTGTTGATCGGATAGTACGGCTCGTCGCCACGCTCGGCGAAACGGCTGTACTCCTCCCACACCACGGTCCTGTCCGGGTTCTGCGAAGCCCTGCGCTCCGGGTTGAAGTTCTTGAACTCGATCGCGCGCGTGTACGGCACGTCCGCGTCGGAGAAGTTCATCACCGGGCATCCGAAATGGTCGCCCTCGTCGTAACGCACCTCCCTGAAGTCCACCGTGCGCCACTTCAGCTCGCCGAGCGAGTAGTCGAAGTAGCGGTCCACCGGACCCGTGTACACCACCGGCACGCCCGCCGCGGCCAACGCCTTCCTGTTGTACGGCTGGGACTCGTCGAAGAAGTCGGTCCTGAGGGTCACGTGGATGCGCGGATCGTCGATCATGCGCTCCATCCAGGCGGTGTACCCGTCCGTGGGCAGGCCCTCCCACGTGTCCCTGAAATACCGGTTGTCGTAGTTGAAGCGCACCGGCAGGCGGTTGATGATGCCCGCGGGCAGGTCCTTCGGATCGGTCTGCCACTGCTTGCCCGTGTAGTTCTTGATGAACGCCTCGTACAGCGGACGGCCGATCAGCGAAATGCCCTTGTCGTTGAGGTTCTGCGGATCCGTGCCCGCCAATTCGCCGGCCTGGCTCTCGACCAGGGCCTTCGCCTCGGCCGGCGTGTAGTGCGCGTGGAAGAACTGGTTGATGGTCCCGAGGTTGATCGGCAGGGGATACACCTCGCCGTCGTGCGTGGCGTACACGCGGTGCACGTAGTCCGTGAAGCTTGTGAAACGGTTCACGTAGTCCCAGACCCTCTTGTTGGACGTGTGGAACAGGTGCGCGCCGTACTTGTGGATCTCCGCGCCGGTCTCCTCGTCCATGTAGCTGTACGCGTTGCCGCCGATATGGTCGCGCACGTCGATGATCTCGACCCGCGCGCCCAGATGCTCCACAGCCTGCTGGGCCACGGTCAGGCCGAACAGGCCCGCGCCCACGACCACCAGATCGGGATACTCCACCGCATCAGTCATAACAAAACAACCTTCCACAAACAGTAATCGCACAAAAGCTATGTGCAGTTCATGCTCATACTACCCTCATGGCGATATATGAGGGTGAATGTCAATAACTCTTGGCTATTTATCCCCAAAGATATGCGCCCACGTTTCCATGGAAGCAATGCCATAAGCCTGATATTGGGCGGCCAAACGCTTCCAATGCTTGGTGATACGCCGAGTAAGACGATACCCTTCGAGCATGCTCTTGCGGAAACGCTTATTGTCACGCTTCAACCATGCCACGCCATTGCCATCAGCCGTAGTGACTAAGGCCGAGTTGACATGATCAAAAGCAAGCCAGGTCCAGGCAGCATCCCGTGCCGGAATAGCAGCATCCGGACGGACAGCCTTCTCCGGATTGACGTTCTTGACAAAGCTCTTGGCAATCAAACCGACCGCGGCCTTATACCGGCTCTTCATGGTCGAAGGATGGTTCTTCGGCGGCTCGACCTCGCCCGCAGGCTCTGGGAACGCTTCAAAACTATCTTTAGCCTGAGCATCCGGATATTTCGCACGTAATTCTCGCACTTCGCCAAGCTTCGTCGGCAAACAGTCCACAAGATACTGCGGCCCACGAAGAATATCCCTCAACGCCATGTGGTGCAACGCCATGGCCGAATACACGAAACGCAATCCAAGGCTTGCATCGCCGTACAACGTTTCCACCAGCATGCGAGGAGGCCTGTCCGGGTATGTCAGAAGGGCCGCAAGCCAGCGGTTGCGCTCGGTGAAATACTCCTCCCAAGAACGGGCCGGATCCTTGTCGTGCCATGCTTGGTGCCACACGGCCACACCTGGCAAGCAGACCGTCGGGAAACCGGCTTTCTTGGCACGCAGACCGTATTCGATGTCATCGAATTTGATGAACACGGGCATCGAGAGGCCGATTTTCTTGACTACCGCGATTGGAATCAAGCACATCCACCAGCCATTGAAATCCTCATCGATGCGCTGATGGCGATCCGGAGAGTCACGAAGCGGTTCCATAGAGAAGTCGTGATTGTACCCCATGCTCTTGGACGGATACATCCACATTCGCCGCGGATTAATCCTCTCGCCTTGCGTATAAAGCATGGTGCGATTATCAAGATGAAGCATGCCGCCGCCGACAAGAACCGGACGGATCGTATAGTCGGAGAACTGGATGGAACGAAGAATCGATTCAGGCTCACTGATGGCGTCATCATCCAGCAGCAACACGAAATCGCTGTTCCCAGCTTTCGCCGTTTCGTACATACCTCGAGAGAAGCCGCCGGAACCACCTAAATTGGCTTGCTGAATATACGTAAGCTGCTTTCCAAGGTCGGCGGATACTTCGGCAAAGCCTTCTTGATTTTTGACCAGATCGTTGCCTTGATCCGTGCAGTACACGGTATCCAGTCGCTTACGCAGTGCCGGCGCTCCTGCGATGGCGCGCAATTGGTTCATGCAGTACGAGGCACGATTGAATGTGGTAATGGCGATGGACATGGAAGTGCCATGCTTGGCTGTGCGCGCTTCACGCGGAACAGACCATGTCGCATTGGAAATAACGACTGGCCCACCTAGCGATTCCGCGTCGAACCAGAAGTAACCACCGTCCATGAGCCCGGTCATAGGCACATCCACGCATACGGAAGCCGAGGTATCCGCAGCATGGACAATCCGCTCCGCTACCGGATAAATCAGGCCTCGACCCGTCGACCGGAAGACGTTGATCTTGGCGTTTCCTTGAACGGACACTGCGAAGCGCACGGTCTTCACACCAGTCCAACGACGCCAATACGATGCAGGGAACGCGTTGAAGAACGTGCATCCGGACATGTGACCATGATCTCGTAGTGTTACGGAAGTACGTCCCGTAATTTCGAATGAATCGCAGGAAACCCCGTTAGAGGATCCCGCATTCCGTAACATGCGTTGCAATGTGGACTGGTTCATGGAGCTGAATTCCAGACGACGCATGTCGATACGCGAATCCAGAGTGGTTTCCGCCACATGCGGGCGAGTCCAGTCAATCGCATACAGAGGGAGGGTCTGTTCAGCATCTTTGACCGGATACACAACGCGCATCACCGTTTCCCACGAGTCCATTCGCTCAGTATCCATAGAGACCTCTTGTCCCATGCGTCTTCTCCTATCGCCATTTTCTCCGTTCATCCACTAATCGTAGTGGCTACATTGCACTTTAAACAATCGTCCACACCGTTACGCACGACATCGGTTCAGATGTACCATCACAATAACCCCTGTCGCAATTACTTTAGGTCTAAAATTTAAGTATCTTATCCATAACAACAAGAGGGAGATGATGGATATGATTTCTAAGAGCAAACTTATTCATGGAACCATTGCCGCAACCATGGCTCTTTCAATGACGATTTTGCCAATTGCTCCAGCTAGCGCGGAAGAAACCGTGTCGGCGCCAGAGTCTGACTACACCGGTTGGATAACTCAAGACGGCGAATACTACTGGTTTGATTCCGGCATTATGGCGCGTTCAAAAGAGATCTATGATCCAGGCAGCGATGCTTGGTATTGGCTCGATGCCGATGGAACAATGGCACACGACAAAGACGTGTATCTCTCTTCCGGAAATAAATGGGTCAGGTATGACGGGGATGGCCATATGGTCAAAGGCGAAGATTACCGATACGGCGGTTGGTATTACTTCGACCAAACAACCGGCGCAATGTCCAAAGGCATGAAATATATCCATTCCAATGGAGGCAAATGGGTATATTATGACTGGACAACCGGCAAAATGGCCCATGGTGAGGCCTTCGTGAATTACGACAGCAGCCATACGGCTGGTACTTGTTCGATCAATATACCGGTGCCATGTTCCATGGAGATACTTATATTCGTTCCAACGGTGGAAAATGGGTACGCTATGACCGGATAACCGGAAAGATGGTCAAGGGATTACACTACCAAGATGGTGCTTATTACTATTTCGACCAGACCACTGGCGCAATGACACACGGGCGCGCATGGGTTCCCGAATGGAATTCATATGCAACTTTTGATTCCGTCACTGGCCGTTTTGTCAGTAAGACTTCAAACAACAATGCCAATCCTGGCACTAACGGCAATACTGGAGGGAAAAACATCCGCGGACAATATTGCAAGAAATCCGAACACGGACAGCAAAAGAACGATGCTGACGGCACGCCAATAATCTGCGAATGCCGCAATGGCAATAAAGTGCCTCACTGGTACGCTAAATAATAATTTAAAACAGCCTTTTAAAGGGATATGATGCCAAGTTTAAATACAGTATTATATCCCTTATTTTTAATTCCATTGAACCAAATATGAAATTAAAATACCTATATATGAAAATAATGTTAACAAAAATACAGACATTCTATATTTTTTTAAATTGACATTCTCAAAGCCAATTAAACCCGGAAACAACAAAGCAAATAACGGTAAAACCGGTATCAAATATCTGCTCTGCATACCCGACACGCAACCATCCACCGTTCCGCTCCAGGTAACTGCCATAGCTACGCATGACAGGACAAAATACAGAACAGGAATCGCCAATACAATTGCAATCTGATATCCGCACATACGCTTATATGGAGTATGAACAATCAGCAACATCATAATGGCAATCAGTACCGGAGCCATAACAATTAAAGGCAATTGGACCGTTTCGGTTCCAGTAAAAAACTGAAGATTTCTTCTCGGATTTACTAATTGACCGTCAATTTTTTCATAATCAAAATCTAAAGGTTCAAACAGTACACGTCCAAGCAAAGAAAATATTTTCCAAGGAGAAAGCATCAACTGCATCTCAAAATCGCGAGTCTCCTGCAAGGAAACACGATTCGGTGCAACCGCTATATGCGAAGTCTTCATACGCCACAACCACATAGACGTAAAAGCACATAGCACGGGAAGCGATAGAGATACTTTCATCTTTTTATCGGTTGTTTTAGGTAAAAGGAAAAATACAAATAAAACAATAATCGAGCATGTAATCTTCACCTGCCCCAACATAATGCTCAGAACACAGAGCAAAACAATATGCCTGAAATGCAACGCACCATCTCGCTGATACAGACACAACACAACAGCTATGAACAATAAAGAAAAACTATTAGTTATAGCATCGGCAGTTGGGAATATCATCCCGAAAAAAGTAGTAGGAAGTACTGCTATCGCCAGAATGATATTAGCATAACATCCAGCAATACGTATTGCTACGGCAATAAGGCTGGCCGCGCATATCAATGTCGCTATGCTCGAAATGCGAAAATCGCCACGAAAAATTAGACTTGGAAAATAGACAAAAGGAGAATTGACAGCAGTATTATTAAAAGTAATTATTTTCCCATGTTCAGAATAAACAATCCATTCTGGATATTCTTTAGAAAAAGAAGGTATTATTTCACCTGACCGTAATTGCAGAATACGCGCCCAGTGCGCCGCCCCATCATTAAAACAATGATATTTTCCCCAAAAAATAATCACGCTTCCAATTACGATAGAACCAATCCAATATAGTAGAGAAATACAACTAGGAACAGATAGTCTTAGTTCTCTGCAATATTGTCGACGTTCACCGGAATAATGTTGAGGCAAATTAGGTCCCTTTATAAAATAAAACTGGTTTTGACACAATTTGCATTGCGCCAAACCAGTCTATCTCAACTCATCCTCTTCCTGTAGTTGGATCAAACCAATGCCAAGATTTCCATTCAGGAACCCAGACACGGCCTTTCTGCATCGCCCCCGTAGTTGAATCAAAGTAATACCAGGAATTATCATGACGGTTTAGACCTTTGACCATTTTTCCTGTGGTGAAATCATACCTGACCCATTTTCCACCGTTGGAACGAACATAAGTATCCCCGTGAAACATGGCGCCTGTATATCGATCAAACAAATACCAACCTGTATGCTGCGCATCATAGTTCACATATTGTTCGCCATGAGCCATCTTGCCGGTCGTCCAATCGTAGTACACCCATTTTCCGCCGTTCGAGGGCACGTATTGCATGCCTTTAGTCATGGCTCCTGTGGTGGGGTTGAAGTAATACCAGCCTCCGTAGCGGTAATCCTCACCCTTAATCATATGGCCATTGTTATCATACCTAACCCATTTGTTCCCCGACGGAATATAGACATCTTTATTCACCGCAAGGGATCCATCCTTATCGAACCAATACCAAGCATCACTTGCTGGGTCATACACCTCTTTAGAGACCGCCTTCACACCATTGTCATACCAGTAGCGCTTCCCGTTCTCCGTGACCCAACCATTTGTTCCAGGCCGATATGCTCCATAACCTGCACGAATCCTTGCATTCCAAACAATATTTTTTGCAACAGGATCCGTCACAGTTATCACAGTTCCGTGCCGATTAGGAATGCTACGTCCATCAACATTAGTTGTAGTGATTCGACGCGTACCATGCCAACCGCTATTCAGGTTTGATGACTGAGTAACGAAAGTACCCGCAGTGCCATCGGCTTTGCCATACGGATAATCTTTAAGTTTATCAGTATAGAAAAAGTATTGCCCGTTATAGTACGTTAACGATGGTCCTTCATACCCAGTGACCACATTGGAATTTACCAAATGCCATGCATTGACGTTCCCGGCTTGATTCAAATCATGAATAGAATAAATCTGATTGGTGACCCCATTTTTCTTAATGCTGAGATAATAGGTACCATCTTTTTCAAACAGAGAAGGATCAAGCCAATTACTAGTGCTTGTATCAGGCAATTTAATGGGATTTAAATTACCATAATTCAATTTAGGCTGGGCACCAGGATTAACTGACGGATCACCACCAAGTTGTAGGCCAGATACCTTAACGATATACGGATACATATAATCCTTCTGCGCATTTCCATGAAAAGCGCCATAGTATCCAAGCGTGGTCACAATCCACATATCGCCATGGCTATCCACAAATCCATCTGTTCCAGCGGAATCAAATTGTCCATCCGCAAGCCCATTAGTATAAGGCTTTACAGAGGGAGCAAGATTCGTCTGGCTACCGCTATTAGGATAGCTCCAATTCACCAAATCCTTGGAATACCCCATCATCGGGGTAAAACGCCATCCCAGATTCTGTTGCTTTTGCACATAGCCGCCAAGAATCCAAAACGTCCCATCTTTATACGTAATACTCGGATCATGAATGGCATTGACGTAGCTCGGTTTTCCAGAAACATGCGAGCTACCGTTACCATCAGTCTTATATGCGGTGCTGATTTGCTGGAAGTCGGAACCATTGTATGACATGTACACGGTATCAGAACGATCCGAGTCGCTGTTCCAAAATACCCCGACTTCCATATCTGGATAATTCGTTTCAGCACCAGTCGCCATCTGAGTTCCAAATGGAACCACCAGAGATATTGCTCCCAATAATGCAGTGAGATGCTTTATTTCTTTTCTCATCTTCTTGTCCATTCTTGAAGGAACGGTATTGCCTCCAAGAATAGACAAGTTCATTTCCGAATGCAACCAAAACTATTAGACACGTTTAATCGTAAGAGCACGGTCACTTAGCAATGCGTATTCACGGTTTCGGTCATCGCGAATCACGAAACTGCATGCATTGTCATCAAGGGCGACGCCCACAGCATCGGTTGCTTTTGGATTAGTTGGACTAGGAGTGCGAAGTGATGTAATCAGACGGAACTCGCCATTATTAAACAGATTGAGAGGCATCTCAAAATGCACAACCTGATGGCCATGTTTATCCATCTTCAACACTTTTGAACCGGTATCATAAGTGATTCCACCACGGCGAATGTCATGCAACGCAATGGCGAGGTAAAAATCTCCCGGCTCATCATATTGGTATTCAACATCAAACCTGAACATATCCGCACTGGTGCAGACTTTGGGGGAAACGGCAATAGTTCTCAACAGCGGGCATCGCTCGTTAAGACCATTCGGGTAGCCTCCGCGTTCTTCTTGACGCTTACGTTCGGCTTTCTCTTCCGCTTCGAGATTGGCAAGCGTGTATTGCTGTGATACGGTCTCCGGATCGCCGATGGCTTCCACTTCGCCATCGGCAATCATCATTGCCCTAGAACAATACTTCTTGACGGAATTCATATCGTGAGTCACGAGAATAACCGTCTTAGTCGGATCCTTTTTGATTTCCGTAAAGAAGTCATCACATTTACGTTGGAATGCCTCATCGCCAACGGCAAGGACCTCATCGAGGACCAGAATATCCCCTTGTGCTTTAATCGCAACAGAAAAAGCAAGGCGGACCTGCATACCAGAAGAGTAATTCTTCAGCTTTTGATCCATGAACTCTTCAAGCTCGGCGAATTCGACGATATCGTCATACATCGCGTCGACTTCTTCATGTGTGAATCCCAGAAGAGAGCCATTTAGATACACGTTCTCTCGGCCGGTAAGTTCAGGATTGAATCCCACGCCCAGTTCGATGAATGGAACCAATTTGCCGGAAACAGTAATGGAACCGCTTTCCGGATAATAAATTTGCGAAATCAGCTTAAGCAGGGTTGATTTGCCACCACCATTTTCGACCGACAATGCCGAAAAACTCACCTTGGTGAACTTCAAAGCTGATGTCCTTAAGAACCTGCTGCTTCTTATAGCCTTTGATTCCTCTAGTCCAATTGATGAACGCCTGTTTAAGACCAGTGGCCTGCTCCGTCGGCAATTTGAAGCATTTGGAGACATGGCTCGCAGACAATACAACTGGATTTTTGGAATAATCGATTTTTTTTACGCTTTTCTCTTCGGACATCACATAACCTCCGCGAATTTGCGACTATTACGGCGGAATAACACCACACCCAGCCACAACAAAACAACGGTCAGAGCAATTGGCAGCAGACGGATTCCCCAATTGTTGAACTGATTCCAAACGGTCGGTTGAGTCTCTGGTGCAATGAAATTATGCCGAATGTCCTGAATCGCCTGAGCGAATGGATTGATAAGCTCCAAACGGGCGATATCAGCCAAAAGTCCACCGCGATTGGTCACATATGTTAACGGGTAGATAATTGGCATGCCATAGAAAATCAACTGCTGAAGAACATCCCAGATATGGGCGATATCACGGAAATACACGTACATAGTGGCCATGAGCAATGTGACGGCAAGCGTCATTGCGTAAAGCTCGATGATGCTTAGAGGAAGCAGCACCACTCGCCAAGTGAAATGGACTCTTGCGATAATGGCGAAAATCAAAACAACAACAAGATTGATCGCATAACTGATAAGTGCACCGACAGTAGCCGAAACCACAACGATATAGTTCGGGAAATGAATCTTGCGGAGCAAATCCCCTCGATCCACCACGGATCGAAGTCCGACATTCGTCGATTCGGTAACGAATTGCCAAGAGCTAATTCCTAGCAACAGCACGACCGGGTATGTGGAAGTACCATCCGACATGCGCAGGAATTTACCGAATACCACATACATTACGCAAAACATCATCAGGGGCTTAAGCACCGACCATGCGATGCCAAGGAAAGATCCTTGATAACGAAGTTTGAAATCCGTCTTTACCAAACCTTGCAGGACGGTCCATGCATACCCGTATCTGTCCCGTATCTTTTTCACCAACTGTTTCACAAGTTGTATCCTATCAGTGGATGTCCCTTAGTCATCGAGCGTTGCCGAATGCCCGAAATATTATTACATCAATCGTTGCGCATGATGCTTAATGTTCGTCCGATTCCTTCTTCAATCGAATATTTCATATTCCAGCCTAAAGTCTGCAATTTATGTCCATCCATCAAAGCAACCGTCGCAGTAGAGTACCCTTTTGTCTCCAAGGAATCGGGGAGTTCAAAATGGACATTCACACCACACTTTGAAGCTACCAAGGAAGCCAAATCCTTTAACCGGCAATCGGAAATAGGTGCTGCGATATTGTATGCGCTTCGGCTTTCACCCTCAAGTAGGCAATACAGCAGACCAGCAACTGTATCAGCGACATATGCGTAGGAAAACAGCTGCGTTCCTTCGCTTTTCAGAATAATGTCTTCCTTCATTAACCCTTTGTGGATGAATTGAGAAAGCGCCTTGCTGTCATCCTTATGCAAAGTCGGGCCATAAGTTCGAGCTATGCGGGGAATGACAAAATCAATTCCATGCTGTTCGGAATAAGCTTGGCAAAGAGCTTCGCCCAGACGCTTGGCCTCTGGGTAGCCAGCACGAAGCGTATTCGGATCGATATAGCCGCAATACTGTTCATCAAAGCGCTCCGCATCGCCGCGGTTCTTTCCATAAATTTCCACGGATGAGGCAAAAACGAATCTGCCATCACGATGATCGTTTCCGCCCACCAATGAGTACTCGAGAAGGTTCTGCAAACCAGTCACATTTGAGGTAATCGTTGACACTGGTTCGGAGGCATATGCTCTGGGATGTGTTGTGCTGGCAAGATGAATGACAACATCAGCCGGACGATTGGGACGAACACCTGGTATCGACACATCCAGCTGCTCAAAATGGAAATGAGCCTCATCAAAATATGGGAATCTACTCCGTGCGCGACTCTTATTGCGTCCAATCGCAATAATCTGGCAATTAAACTTCGGGTCTTCGTTCTTTTTCATCAAGACATCAATTAAAAAAGTCCCGATCATCCCTGTTGCGCCAGAAATCGCAATAGTTTTATCCGCCAGTTTGTCCCATTGCAAGGGAAGATTGGCACAATACTCAATATCCTGCTGATAAAGTGAAGAGTCAAATCGACTGGGCAAAAGTACCTCCCTCGCCTTATTTCAGCCAAGTATCTTCATCTGCGGTGATGTATGCCTTGAACAGTTCCAAGTCGCCTTTGGTAGTGAGCTTGATATTCTTATCCGACCCTTTGGCAAAATGCAAGGTCTCACCAAGATCCACCATCATGGTATTCGTATAGCTAGAACCGTGAATTCCAATATTCTCGCGGAACGCCTTACGATATGCATCCAGCAATTTCCCATAACGGTAAGCTTGCGGTGTTGAGACGCGGCGCAATTGTTCCCTAGGCACATATTGTTTCGTAGTCGAAGCGTCTTCTTGGCTAATCACGAAAATTTGCTCGTTATACGGCAAAGAAGTCACCGCATTGCCATATCGATTACAAACATCGATTACATCAGTCAGAACATCAGCATCAATCAAAGGCCGAATGCCATCATGAATGATGACATTGTCTTCCTCACTGATTTTGTCGGCAAGGAATTCCACACCGTTTCTGATGGATTCCTGAACGCTTGCGCCGCCCCGCACAATCCACTTAAGCTTGTCGATATTGAATTGCTTCGAGTATGCTTCCACCATGGTTTCCCAGCCTTCAATGCATACCACCTCAATCGCGTCAATATCAGGATGCCGCTGGAAGCTTTCCAATGTATAGATAAGCACTGGCTTATCGAATACATTAATAAACTGCTTCGGGATGTCCTGCCCCATCCTGGTTCCCGATCCGCCAGCTACTACGATTGCAACGTTCTTAACAGATTCCATCCCATCACTCCGTTGTTCTGCTAAATCTTATCGATTCACATATTCGCGAACAGTCTGTTCGTCAACTTGGGCAAGCGCTTTCTTATCGACATGTTCGAAATGTAAACCGATATCATTAGGCAACGCGAAAATGTTGCCATAAGCATGAGTCAGCAAATACATATAGTTGGCCGGCACAGGGTACTGCCCCCCCTTCGAAAGTTTGAACATCCAGCGGACAGAACTCGTCAAGACTACTTATCCATTCAAAACCGCTTGGATGGTCCATATTGTCATACGCGCGGACAATGCCTGCCGCTGCTTCATGCGAACAGACCACGCCATCCCTGCGCATTCTGTCAAGCTGCGTATCGAAAGCATCCGCAATATGCTTCCCAGCCACTGATTCCGTTGGAATATAAACGTTTCTGTCCCAGGCTTCACGGACAACCATATCCGCTTCGGCTGTTTCAATCGCGGCTTTCCGGTATTCCTGAACTTTTAAGAAAGTGTCGTGGTTCGGCGAAGATACCCAATCGAAGGGGAACAAATCAATGAACCCTGGAATTCTTGTGTCTCGAGGAGCGAATCGAATCTGCCTGCAATGGACGATACGATCCCAGATTACGGTGATCTTGTACTTTGAATTATTAGTAAGCACTTCCTGAAGACGAGTCAGACCATCACGCATGATGCCCAAATCAAGGTCATCATCCCAAGGAATGAACCCATGATGTCTCACCGCACCGAGCAGCGTACCTCCGACAAGCCAATACTGATTTATTCCATTTTGCCGGCAAATCTCCGCAAAATCGCATAGCATTCGGTTTAAAGCGGATTGCAGAAGCCTAAGATCCCCCTCCGCCTTGGGCAAATTGAGGAAAAACCTTTTTCGTGTTTCCAAATCGGTCTCCCCGGGATCACGATACTGCGCCCAAAAACGGATGTCTTCTTTGGATCTTTCTGCAATTTGAGCACGCTGAACCTCATGAACAACCCTGCAGGATTCCTCGCCGATTTCATGCATCCAGTCACGAATTTCAAATAAAACTGATTCTTGTGCCTTCAAACTATCACGCAACTGGGCATTCTCATGTTCCAAGGAATCGATTCGGCCCATCAACTTTTGCATAGACCGCTCCGACGGCCAGAACAGCCTTTCACGCAGTCGTCTTGCCAGAGATGTCATAATCCCGTTCCTCTTCTACGATGGAAACCAGTAACAAAGCAAAATAATACCGCATACGCCCCTTGTGAGCGCATGCGGCTTAGAATCCTAGATGGTTTTGATTTACTCCATCTTGAGGTAGTTCTTCCAATACTCCAAAGACGTCAACTCCGAACGCGCCTCAGCGTATTCCTTTCGAATGCGTTCGATGTTCGCCTTGTAGTATTTTAGATCCCGAGCATAGCGCTTCTTGATCTGCTGGTAGCGCTTCACGTCCTTGGCACGAATCGTGCCCTTGCGGTTGTACCAATCCAAAACCACCAGCTTGTGCTTGCCACGAATCGCACCGGCAGGATACAGCCATCCCTGCAACGGAATCACCGCATATCCAGTACCGTCCTTCTTGATATAACGCTGATTGTTATCAGTAATCAGGTCTTCCAGACGTTCAGGCAAGCTGCGTGGCTTGTCCCCTTCAATAAGCTGCCTGTCGATTTCTTTGATATCAAAGCCCGTAAGTTCAGGATCTTGATTAGCCTGATCCTGAAGTGTAGCGAAATCAACGAGCTGCTCCTTGTTGCGGTTTGCAGCCATGAAGCTTTGTTCAGCCTGTCCCGGCTTCTTGATGAAGGATGGACCTTTCAGGAAATCTTCGAATGCGTCCAGGCACAGCTCCGCATTTGCATAACCGAATTTCTTCAGTTCGAGGCGAATATTATTATGCAGCTCACGCATAAAGTCAGCACCAGGAGCCATTCCACATGTTGCTTGAGCAATCATGGTGTTACGCGTGGTCTGGTACCGTTCCACAGCAGCGTTATAACGCTCGAAGAATGACATATGCCATACGCAAAGGCTATTCATGGTAATAAAGCCAGTCTTGCAACGAATGCCATATTCAGCATCGTCGCAACGGACAAACACCGGCAAAGGCAGTCCATTCTTTTCGATTACGGAAATCGGAATGCAGCAGTACCACCAAGCGGCGTACATATTGTTCCGCTGCCACTTGGTAGGCGTGTACATCTCGTTATAGATGAGGTCTTCGAACAGCGTCAAACGCAGCGGCGGCTTACAGCCAGCGAAGGTGCCTTGCTGGGTCATATTGCCGATATCTTCCCACTGGTCTTCGCCGATTTCATAATTGAGCATAGCGCCGCTAATCATGTCCTCACGATGCTCAGGCTTGAGGATGCGTAGCAGATTATAGGTACGCTTGATGCTCTCCGGAGAAACAGCAACGTCATCGTCCATAAGAAGGATATTCGTGGCCTTCGGATTCTGCTCCATAGCAGTGATCATGCCACGGGTGAAACCACCGGCACCACCGACATTATCGTTCGGAATAACCTGGATGCGATCTCCGCTCAGTTTTTCCGCATCCAAAGTCCGGCCATTATCCATCACATACATGTGGAAATGGTCTGCAATGGAATCGTTGGAACCGATAATCTGGTTCTTGACTAAATCAATGTTGCGTTCAATGAACGCTTCCTTCTTGAAAGTAGTGGTGGACAGAACCAACTCAACATCGTTCAGCTCGCCATCAACGTCAAGCTCGTAATAGCTGTTCCTAATGGAGACAGTTCCTTCGGTCTTTATGATGAAGCCGACGATTACCATGTCGTCAGTGACGGTCAAAGGCAAATCAACAGTCTGCCAATTGGTAGACGCTTCCAGCTTCTTAGAAGCTCCTTCAACCGGAATAGGATCATGCGCGAAGGCATCGCCCATAGTCTGCAGCACTTCGCAAGCGGCACCCTTAAGCTCAAGATGCAGAGTAAATCCCGTCGCACGGGTATAGCGCTTCAGTTTCATGACCGACAAAGAATTGAAATAAGTACTGAAATCGAACGTTCCAGCGTCATACATTTTCCATTCGTGGATCAACTTGTCGAAGACGACAGGCTGATTGGAACGGCAGTACAAAGCTGGGTATGCAACGGAGCGAGGATTCGTCTCCAACAAGATGTTCGCAAATTTCATCGAAGTCATGATTTCTAGACTACATTCAGCCCTTGAAGAGAAACAAAAAACGTCATTTCTCCAACGGAAACGCACGTTTATGCACGATACCAGCCCGATTCAATTGATGCTGCTTTGCCAATTGCGGATAGAACCATTCATTGATTTTTGGAACATAATGGAGCAAGGCAGCACCAGCGAAATCAATTGGTAGTCGAACAATGAAACTCAATAAGATCAGCGGAACCTGTGGAAAGAGTGTCCGCAACATGTCAAGATATGATTGCCAAGATTGCAGTAGCACATCATCTTCAATAAGATGCGCACATAAGATAGCCAAACTTGCCTGTCCGATTCTGCTAAATGTATCTCCTAATACCGCGACCTTATCGAACAATTGAGAAATCCCAATGACGCATAAAGTTCCCGCGATACTGCCGACTACAGCTAGAATTGGATGCGGGCCATAACTATTCATAGCCATACTCATGCCATCAAAAAATACAATATCGATTATCCAAATTAAAAAAGCGATAATCCAGATATAAGGGACGCGCCTCACGAAATCAAGCACATCGTATTTTTTAGCAAGATAGCCAAGATAAAGAAACGCGACTGCGCACATTCCCGCTTGAATGCTCCATGGCAACCACACATAGCGAGACGAACCATAACCGACAAGGAAACAAGCAATCACCCAAATGAAGGTATAAGGAAGTTTCGCAAAAAATGCAGTAAAAGACGCGCCCAGAATAATGCCAACAGGAACCAAATCGCACCAATTCGAAAATCCACTGGCCATAACGTCAAATCGGAAACGTCTCCACTTCCATATAATGCAGCCATGCCCCATTGGCGCAAAGCGAGTACACGGCTCTCATGGTTTAACGTTGCCATACAAGTCACGCCAATAAGGACGCACAAAGCAGTCACAGCATATGTGCACAGCAGTTGCTTCGATTCCTTCGCCCATCGAAACTTACGTTCCGGATGTATAAAGTAACCGGACAGAATAAAGAAAAGTGGCATGTGAAAGGAAAAACAGATTGACACAATAATTTGCGCCGTTCTGTGGGGCATAAAAAGATTAGCCTCGATTGCGCTATGGCCAAGAATAACTGCCAATATCGCCATGCCCTTGGCAATGTCGAAGAATCTAATGCGCTTCATGAATTTATTCAGTCTCCCATTCCACAGGTTCTCTCCGCCACTTGCCGGATTCACAAGCCCAGCAATTGTTCCAAGGATCGGCGCAGCACGACTTGCCCTATACGATTTGGATGAATGCCGTCTGTATACAATGCATGTTGAGGCATTCCCGTTGAGCGTCCTACCGTGCGGAATGCCGCATATGCCGAAGCGAACCACCAACCATGCTGCCGGCAGAGGGATTGCAACACGTTATTTTCTTGTTCCATAGTGAGTGGTCTAGAATCTGACAAAGTATCAATACCAGCAATCACGTACACGTTGCTAGATCCGTATCTTGCAGAAACTCGGTTGAGATACCGCTCAGCGGTTCGTGCGAAATCATTGCTGTTTGAGAGTCTCAGCCGATCATTCGTACCGAGCAAAACAATAGCAGCATCTTCATGTCCAAGAGTTTGATCTCCGATGGAATCATATGCGGAATAGGAACCTTTTCCAGGAGCACTGGCATTAGTCACGCTCACCCCTCGCGCTTTCAAATCTCTTATCAAACCATTCACTGCGGAATCTGTCTGATGAGACGGTTCAAAATAAACATTCCCTTCAAGACGAAATAGCTCACGCGACGTGCAAGGATATGGGTTCGCAGCGCCCACACCAGCAGCGATACTATCGCCAAGAATACGAACAGAATGGTATTTCCCCAATCGAATGTTCTTTCCGAAATCCCCCGCAACGGATGGAACATAATCGCTCGGCAGAGAAGCCGAGCGTCGCATATCCAGAGCGCCCGTACGGTTGTTAAAGTAATAGGTGGCGCCATTCACGTTCTGACGGCCATAGAGCATCTTGCCGCTAGGCCAGTTGTAGCATACTGTCTTTCCAGAAAATCTCTGCCATCCGTACTGCACCGCACCGGTATGTAGGTCCAATAAATACCATGCGCCGTCAATAGGCTGTTCACCGTACAGCATCCAGCCCATTCGACGATCATAGAACACCCATTTTTGAGATTCCGGCAAATAGACGAAGCCGTATCTCACCGCACCGGTTGAACCATCAAAGTCATACCAATGGTTGTTTATATACTGTTCTCCATACATCATCTGGCCGGAGAAACGATCGTAATAAACCCATTTATGCTGGGATGAATTGTAATAGAAGCCATGCGTCATAGCTCCAGTGCATTCATCAAAGTGGTACCAGCCAGTATGAGATCGGTCGTAATTCACAAAACGTTCGCCATACTGCATCTTTCCTGACGTTAAATCGTAATAAACCCATTTACCGCCATTGGACGAGACAAAAGTCATGCCTTTCGCCATCGCTCCAGTGTTTTTATCAAAGTAATACCAGCCTCCATACCGATAATCCTCGCCTTTAACCATATGTCCAGCAGCATTGTATCGAACCCATTTCCCACCGTTGGAACGAAGATAGACGTCTTTATTCCGAGCGACAGATCCATCTTCATCTATCCAATACCAGTTTTTTTCTTTCGCATCATATATTTCCTGGGAACGTACTTGCTGTCCATTCTCGTAGTAATGTTCCTTGTTCGAATCCCAGCCGTTGTCAGGATGAGATGGAGCAGTCTCAACAGACGAGGTATTCAAAGCATCCGCATGTTCTTCAGCATGCGCGTAGGGTATGTAGAAGCATGCATTCAACACGAAAAAAGCAAGCGAACCGAAAAGAACGGATAGTGCGATCTTTTTCGCATAAACCCATTTATTCCTCGCTATGGAATTCATCGAAAAATATTTTCTATCCATATCAATCTCGATTCAGGCGATTTTCTTTTTTATACTGCTTATTAAATCAGCAATATTCTGAATGCCATAAGCTGCTACTGGGAACAACAATAAGAAGAAAGGTAGCGTGTAGATACTTTTTGCTTCCCAGAAAAGATAGCAGAGGAATCCGCCAATGAAAGAGGCGCACAGCAGAACTCTCGTAAAGACTTGAGATGAATCAGCGCCAAGAGACCGTTCCTTCATTAAGGAATGCACGAGACCGATTACCCCAATAATTGCCAGAAAATAGACAACAGTCTGAGCAACATTTTCAAATCGAAGCAGTACATCCGCGCCTTTCCCCAGCAAAAGGAATGAGCCTAATCCTGAGAAATGGTTCGCGGATTCACCTAACTCTGAATACAACGACGTCATAAAAGAGGCTCCGCCCACTCTGACGCAAGTTTATTGGTAAAAAAATTTAACCCATCACTAGGATTGCCCGCAAAAACGCCAGACGATTCCGAACAAAATCATTGGATATCTGAGATTGCAGGGCATAATCGTTCCCCGTACGTTCAAAAGCGTCTATAGCAAATCGGCTCCACCATCCAGCAGGCATATTATCCGGTTGTCCCAAGCCAATAGCAATCCAAGAAGACATCGGCATCCCTTTACCGAACTTCTGCCCGGTCCAAGTCTGAACCACATATACGGGAAGTTTTGAAACAAAGAACGCAGCCACTGCGGAAAGAAAAGAAACCACCAACTGCCAAACACGACGGTTATGCCAAACTGCAAAGATGACTGCCACAAGGGCCGCAAGCACAAGAATCTGGTACGTCGATTTGAAAACAATTCCAATTCCGCAAATGAGGAATCCGCCAACAATTGCAAGGCTGCTAGCCCAAACTTTCTGCAGCCGGAAGCCTTCTGCAATCATCCAAGTGCCGCATACCGTGAAGAAGAAGCCAACCGCATTAGGATAGACGAACGTAGCGAACATCAGCAAAGGGACACTAGTCGCGACTATGACGGTGAAGGCCCCATGTCCTTTCTCATTCAAACCGATCAAACTGCCGAATCGCCATAGCACTGCCACCAAAGCAGTAACCGCCACAGCACTCACGATTTGAAAAGCAAGAATGCTATCCAATCCAAAAACCGCAAAAACCAGAAGGTACCACAACATTGGGCCGCTTTGGAATGGATAGTAGGAGAAATAGGTATATGCGCTCGGAATACCTCGCGCGCCGCATTCTAGACGGATGCTGCCCTTCGGACAAAAATCCGCACCGAACTGGTTAATGTTACCATTAAGCAGAATATCGGCTGCGTCCATCAAGCTCCGTGAATCCGGGTATGTGTAAGTCACCAGATTCAATGACATCAACCAAATGATCTGCATTGCAGCCACATATATCAAAAGAATGGCAAGAACCCATTGCTGCGGGAGCTTCGAAAAGCCAATCGCAAGCAAGATCATCATGCCAAGCAGTATGATTGTTCCCAATCCGAACGCAACCGATGGCATCCCAAAATGGTAATCAACTTGCTCAGTAATACTGCCAAGCTGCGGACTGTTTCTCTTAAAAGTGACGGTGAAAAAAACTGACAGCATAAGCAGTATCGTCACAATGGCGATTTGCATTCCCAAAGCGACTGTGACCAGCCATCTCGGAAGCACTTGCTTAATGAACGGCTGTTTTTGAGCTACAGCACTTTTATTCACTTGGTTCTAATCCCATCTTCTTCAGAAAGAAATTCCTATCGCTCAGATCGTCGTTTCAATGATATAGCGCGGTCGAGCTTTGACCTCCATGTAGATTTTCGCGATATATTCGCCTGTAATTCCAAGAGCTAGCAGAATAAAACCACCCAAAATCCACAAAGAGAACATAATGGAGCCCCAGCCGGCAACCGCATGCCCAGAGAAAACAGAAACAAGGGTATAAATCAACATGATGATTCCGATAAACACAGAGAACAGCCCGATGCCGGTAATCATGCTCAAAGGCTTTGTCGAAAATGATGTCACGCCCTCTACAGCGAAAGAAACCATTTTCTTCAAAGGATATTTCGATTCCCCAGCAACTCGAGTTCCGCGCTTGTAATACACCTTCGCCGTTTTAAACCAAGTGAAGGAACCAATCCTCGAAGGAACAGATTGGACTCCTTATATTGAGATAAAGCCGTCAATGCAGTATGACTCATCAAACGATAATCAGCATGATCCGGCACGGTTTCCGTACCAAGCCACTTCATCAAAGAGTAGAAGGCATGGGCCGTTCCGCGCTTGAATGCAGTATCAGTATCGCGATTATCACGCACACCGTATACGATTTCAGCTCCCTGACGATATTCCTGAACCATGCCATCAACAGCATTGGGATCGTCTTGCAAATCAGCATCCATGGAAACAACAGCGTCGACATTCATGCTCAATGCCTGCATTAAGCCAGCAAAAAGAGCATTCTGATGACCTCTATTGTGAGCCAGCTTCACGCCACGAAATAAGGAGGGATCCTTCTCATGCAGCGATGCAATCACATCCCAAGTCTTGTCGCGGGACCCATCATCGACAAAAATAACGAAGCTATCTCGCGCAACAGCCTGCGAATCCTCAAGCTGAATCATCTTTTTCTTCAAAACGTCCGCAGTTACGTGCAATGCGGCTTCTTCGTTAAAACAAGGAATCACAAAAGCCAGTGTCGGTTCACGTCTCATCTGAACTCCACGCCCGTTCGCTTCCATATCATGAGTCATGTCTAACAGTGTATGTCATGCTATCAACGCAATAGTCAAACGCTGTCCGCAACTTCGTCATGCACCTTCAAATGTTTCCTTGTACATCGGCACCACCACGCCTCTAGCCACACGCCAAAAACATCAACTCCTCTTGTAAATGAACGACTTGTAAAACAAACTTTTTGTCATAGCAACAGCTATAATTATCCCCCGAATAATGAGGGGGAAAGGGGAATAATGCTTCAACGGAGAAAAATTCTAATCAGTTTTCTAGCCATTACAGTACTGCAGGGAATTACCTACCCGGCAATCGCGCTGGGCAGCGAATCCAACGCAATGCAAGTATCTTCCAATAGTCAAACTGCCGAGCCGAATCAGAATTCAAATAGTATCCAAGGAGGTGATTCCACCACAATCACTTCAGACGCTGATGATGCCTCGCAATTTTCTGATTCGGCATCCGAATCAACACAACCGAACAGTGTAATTCACTCCAGCCGACAGAACAGGAATGACGACAGACCCGATTCTTCCGAACCGGACAAGAATAACGACAGCACCAGTCCTAACGAACCAACTAAACCAGACAAACCTGAAAACGGTTGGGATCAGAATAAAGAGCACTACTACGAAAACGGCACTATGGCCGTCAGCAAGGACGTATTCATTTCAAGTTCTCCCAACAACCGCAAAGACGGCATCTGGGTTCGTTTTGACGAAAACGGTAATTTAGTCAAAGGAGAAGATCACCGCAATGGCGGCTGGTACTACTTTGACGAAGAGACAGGTGCCATGGCCAAGGGAGTTAAACACATATCCTCCAACAATGGTAAATGGGTGTACTACGACGTGGTCACCGGCAAAATGGCGCACGGCGAAGCCCATCTCAACTACGACAAAGAACATACTGGCTGGTATTATTTCGACCAAAACACTGGCAAAATGGCGCATGATTTCGTCTACCTTCGCCAACATGACAAATGGGTATACTACGACAAAATAACAGGCAAGATGCAGTACGGCGAGCACTACATTAATGATGGGTGGTACTACATGAAACCTGTCACAGGAGCCTTGGCCAAGGGCAGAACATGGCTGGACGCCGGTAAGAAATGGGTATATTACGACAAAACCAGTAGTCGCATGATTCATGGTGGAGCCATTCTTGACGGGCATCATTATTTCTTCGATCCCCACACAGGAGCCCAATACAACAAACAACAAATCATCGATAGACTGACTTCTCAAGCACGCGCGCTCTTAAATCAGCATCCTGATTGTCCAGGTGTGCTCGCTGCAAATGGAGGACTCATTTGCCCATTCGGACCATGTATGGCTTTTGTCTGGTACATATTCCATTCTGCCGGTTTAGACATTTTCCTCTGCGACGGAGCTAAAACCGGCTGGCCACACCATAACTACGATTGGTACAGATCCCGTGGGCGTGTCAGTCATACACCACATGTTGGAGATATCGCTTTCTGGAAGTTCGGAGATGCTTGGGCTCATGACTATGACGCCAGCCATGCAGGTGTCGTAGTCGAAGTGAATGGAAGAAATGTAATAATTATCGACGCAGCTTATGGAGATATTGGCATTCGTTCGGCTTACAACGGAGCAAACTATGCTCACCCATATTACGACGAGTAACCATTTAAACCTGTATAGAAACAGTTTATAAGGAGTCCATATGAAATACGGTGTCCGCGCATGTACATTAGCAATGTTGGTCATATTGCAAGCCTGTTCTTTAACAGCATGTTCTGGACAGAATAACAATGTTGCGCAGACACCATTTCCCCAAAAGTCCCCTGCATCATCTATTTCTAACGATTTTTCCAAAGTCATTCCTGACAAAAAATTCGCTGCATGCTTAGTCTCCGTACTCAACGCATCCAATAAGGGTTTCCCCTCAGTAAAAGCCTCTAAAATTAAGAACCTGTCGTTTACTGAATACACAACCAAATATCAAAATTGCAGTACGAATAATCTGCAAAAAATCACTTCAGTCGAAGGACTGCAGCATTTTACCGGATTGATCTCACTGGATTTGAGCGAGTTCAAATCTCTAAAAGAACTACCACAGATTGAATCCATGACCTCTCTAACCCAAATTAATTTGCAAGGCACTAAGATTTCCGATATTTCAGCTCTAGCGCATCTCAGTACCTTGCAGAATATCGCGCTTTCCGATAAATCATGCAATTTGACGCCGCTTTCCAGACTATCTCCTATTACGATTAGCGCGCAATGTCCCACCGTAGATTTGTCCCCTCTTGATGGCAAGAAAATCCAAATTTACGTTTCCGAATCAATCAGTGAATCCAAAGCACGAAAATCAGCCATGACAGGCAACACCGTCGCCATTATGAAAGCGGCTGGAAAATTCACCATTTTCCAGCCGAATCAATCAGGTAACATAACCGAATCTGAAATGTAAGTCACGAATCAACCTCGGCCTGTGACGTTATCGAAATAATGCCATGCTTGCCATTGTGGAACCCACGTGTTTCCGTGAGCCATAGCTCCCGTAACTGGATCGAAGTAGTACCATGAACCATTCTGTTTCTGCAAACCTTTTACCATTTTGCCGGTTTTTCGATCATAGCGGACCCATTTACCGCCATTCGAACGTATAAAAACATCGCCTACGCGTCTAGCGCCAGTAACTGCGTCAAACATGTACCATCCAGCGCGCTCATCATCATAGCCAAGATAAACTTCGCCATAAATCATCTTGCCAGTAGTCTCATCGTAATAGACATATTTGTCCTCATCGGACAAATATGTCATTCCTTTACTCATCGCACCGGTCGTAAAATCAAAATTGTACCAAGCTCCATACCTGAAATCCTCACCTTTAACCATCCGGCCGTTCGAATCATAGCGAACCCACTTACCGCCATTCGAACGCAAATACACATCTTTGTTCTGAGCCATAACGCCATTTGCATCTATCCAATACCAAGCATCTGTCGATGGGTCATATATCTCTTTTCCTTGAGCATATGAGCCATCCTTCTCCTGCCAATACTGGCGACCGTCCTTGTACACCCATTTTCCCGATGCGACGTTGGTCGCTTTATTACCAAAAGCATTCATGTCCACGGAACCACTGATACCGTTGATACGGCCGGAACTGGTGTATTGCCAGCCGCGGTCGTTGGTGCCAAAGGCGTTGTATCCCATTTGAGCACCATACTGGGCCACCCAACGGGTCTTTGCGTAGATGTTCGAATTGTTCAACGGGCCTTGCAGGTAGCTCGTATACGAATACACACCGAGATTCTTGTATCCGGCGGACTGCAGTGCGCCATACCAGGCGTCGGCCATACCGCTATAAACATTCGGATTGGTCGGCGGGGTATGACCAGTCCACGTCCACTTCTCCAGGTCATAATACACAGGGTATTTCAGATCGTTCGGGCTCACGCCCATCTGGCGGAGTTTGGCAGCCACATCATTGCCTTCCGCACGTGCGCAGTTCGCATCGTATGCATACGAATACCAGTAGATGCCAAAAGGAATACCAAGACGTTTGCATTCGTTGATGTTACGTTGCGCTTTGGTATCGGCGTCATTGCCCCAGCCATAGCCCAAACGAATGATTGCGCCTTCCACGCCGTCGGCTTTCGCCTTGGCCCAATCGACGTCACCCTGCCATGAGGAAACATCAATCACGCCCTTGGCCTGCTGGGCGAACAGGTTGTTCCTATAATCGAAAAACGCCTTTGTTCCGTTGTAGGTTCCCCAGTGTGCTCCGTATTCGTTGCTCTCGAATTTAGTGAGCCGGACAGTCGAGCCACCCTTCAAGGACGACTGCTCCGCAGACTGTTTCACAGGTTGTTCCACAGCATCTTTCACATCCGAGGCACTCACCGGAATGAATGATTCGCCATCCGTTTTGGCTAATGGATCAGGTTGCTGCGATTGCGTGCCGACCAGCTGAGCGTCCGTCACGGTTTCGCCGGTCTCAATGTTCTGTACATCACCTTCCGGCGTAACCGCAAGGTTCTCCGAAACCACAGTGGAATCGTCCGAAATGTTTTCGCTTACCGTTTCCGGCAGCGTCGCGTTCGGATTGTCCGGCATGCTGTTTGACGAATTCTGCACATCATCCACAGTTGCGGCAAAAGAACTTGGCGTATCCTCAATCGCAATATCCTGCATGGCGTAAGCCGGCACCACGGCAACGGAAACCGTCATTGCAACCACGGAAGCGGTGGTCGCAATCTTCATCAAGCTTTTCGGCGATATCATCGTCAGCCTCTCTCACAAAACGCATTTCACGCGTTGACGCAATTGCACACGTAAACTTAAGTGTATTCTGAGATGTCCCCACTCAAAATAAAGCAGATGGACTCCAGACCAAACTTCACATTTACCGAATATGCCACAACATGAAGTGCTGGCATTCGGAAGTGGAACGGGTAACATACCTTATGTATTGTCATTTGGGAACAGAGGACCTTGTCGGACCACCTCCAATAGACAACATCAGAACGGTATCGCGGACTCCTGGAGGAAAGCATGGCACGGCACGAAAGGCAGCCAAATAAAGCTGACGGTCAAACAAATAGCGTCCGCAAGCCCCGAACGTTCAGCAGTACCGCGACCGTCGGGACCAGCAAATCCAACAATTCCGTCAATGCCACCAATCGTGACGAAAAGCTTAGAACAAAAGCACCGGGGACTTCCTACCGAACGGCTCCCGAAGATCCATTCCAAATCGCCATATCGCAAGGCGTGCAAGATGGCGACACTTGGGTGCATAACCATGTCAAGAACTTGATTCGCCGTTCCATCATCGTAGCCGTTATCGTCGTTGCGGTATGCATTGTGGTCTTCGGCGTCATGGGCGTGAGAACATCGCAGAAAATGCGCGAACTGAATGCCATTAACGACTGCAGAGACGCGGTTGCCGCCATGAACGCTTCATATTCCAAGGATTTCCAGCTCAAGGGAAAGATTGTCGACGCATTTTCCAGCATGGATTCCTCATATGATCTGGAAAAGCTCAGCACCTTGTATCAGGAAGAAGTCAAATCGCCGAAGGCGCTTGACTGCAAAGCCGACCCGTCCGGGACCACCAGCAAAGCCAACACCGAACGAGCCGCATATGACAAACAGGCCAGAACCTTCGAGCGGGCGTTGACAAAGAACGAGGCAAATCAGAATTGAATACGAAACGATTGGCAAGAACGGCACTTGCCGTTATCGTAACCGTAGGAATAGTCGTTGCCATCATCGTCGGGTGCGGCCCCAAATGGGGCAACGGTTCAGCATTGCACCAAAACGAAGAAACCGCACAGTCCTCAAATTCGCAGGTTTCCGTGACTTTGCCTTCCTACTACATGGAAAATATGGTCTTCCAGCGCAATCAGCCGTTAGTGGTCAAAGGAACCGTCAAATTCGCGCATGCCAGCAAACAGATTGACGCATCGAAACTATCCGCAACACTTGCCCAAGGCAAGATGACTGCGAGCGCCACTGCGAAAATCGCAAAAAATGGTTCGTTTACTTGCACGCTGAACGCACAGAAAGCAAGCCTCGAGTCGTATTCGTTACAGGTGAAGTACGACGGCAAAGTCGTAACGGAACTGGCGAAAGTGTATGTGGGCGACGTGTTCGTGGCGGCCGGCCAATCGAACATGGAACTCAACTATACGCAGTATTACCCGGAGAACAGCGCCAATTTTGGCAACGGAATCATCAAAGAGACCGATCTTCCAAAACCACTCGTCGACAAGAACGTGAAATTCGTTATCGCAGATCATGATGTGAAGAACACGGATTTTCCGCTGGCCAACGTCAACCTGAACGCTGGCGCGTGGCTGAATGCGGATTCCACGAACTCACTGCATTTGAGCTACTTGACACAGCAGTTCGCACTTCAGCTGCGCGCGAAGCATCCTAACGTGCCGGTCGGCATCATCCAGACCGCGTGGGGCGGCACGCCTATACGCAGACATGTGCGCGGCGGAGATATCTACGCGAACCATATTGCACCGTTGAAAGATTTTCATGTGGCAGGTGTGCTCTGGTACCAGGATGCGACGATGCGATGAATTTTGCGACCGCCACGGAGTATGAGTCGCAGATGACCGCGCTGATCAACCAGTACCGTACCGTATTCGGACGGAAGGATCTGCCGTTCCTATACGTGCAACTCGCGCGATGGACGAACTATCAGTACACACAGAACGTACGTGAAGCGCAGCGGACCACGCTTGACAACGCGAATCTGCAAGACCGTTCCAATGTGGCGATGACGGTTTCCCTTGACACAGATAAGGGCACATCCGCGCTGATCCATCCGCTCGGCAAGGATATTCTCGGGGCGCGCATGGCCGCGCAATATCTCGCCATGGAAGACGGCACCACCGTACCCAACGGACCGCTTATCGAACATGCCCGGCACACTGCGAACGGCGCAATCGCCTTGTCTTTCCGGAACGGCACCGCAAGCGGGCTGAAAGCCATGCAGCCGAACTATTCGAAAACCGCGAGCGCAATCGCACCAAACTATAAGAGCGCTCCGAAAGCGACCCCGTTAAGCGGTATCAGCAATATCGCCGCTCCCACCACTACGGCATTGCAGGGGTTTGAGGTCGCCAATTATTCCGGTCAATGGCAGGCGGTCAATGCCACTATCAGGGGCAATCAGGTGTTGCTCACCGCAGCCGATGGTTCAACACTGAACGATCTCAACGCCATGAGCCAGGTTCGTTACCTGTTCAGTGGCAATCCGAAGTGCGCGAGCATGCTGTACAACGACTTTAATCTGCCGGCTAGCCCATTCATCACTATTGTCGAGTGATCTTTGTTGGGGGCCGCCGCTAGATAAACCAATACGGGCGGGATAAGTACGGGCGGTCTGAGCCGTTGCTTGGCCTGCTTGGTCATGTTTTGAGCAGGCTGTTCCGGCTTCTGGTTTGGATTCTGGTTTCCCGCTTAAACTATGAAGACTGCTGCAGCATCGCAGAAACTAGACAAATGTCATTTTTCCACCGGTTTATTTAGGCACATTCCCCTCCTACTATGGCATACGGAACGAACGCGAGCGCACAATCACAGATCGAATGCAAACGTGCGCAGGAGAGGAACCACCATGAGGAATCGTATTGCAGCAGCTGCAGCGGCGGGAATATTAACCATCGGCATGGCCGCCTTGCCTTCCGCGGCTTCGGCCAGTGAAGTCGCACCGTCTACGGACGGACTGGCCGGCAGCACCGCCATCAGCGGGCAGATCGACCAGGATATGGCCGTGTGCACCGATCAGGCGTGCGAGGCCGTGCAGCACTTGAACAAGACGAATCAGCAGATCAAGTCGGATATGGAAACCGCCAAGCAGCACGCCGAGCAGCTGCATCAGAACGCGCACGAGGACGCCGACGCGCTTCGCCAGTACGGCGAGCAGGCCTGGAAGAACTACCAGGAGGACCGCGAGGATATAAAGAATGCGATTGACGGCGCGGTCAAGCGCGGTCAGGAGCGTCACGACGCTCTGCATCAGGATATGCAGGACACGCAGGCCTACCTCAACCAGATGCATGCCGATATGAAGGAGACCCACGACGAACTCAAGACGAGGCATGACGCGTTTGCGGCGAGCAGCCACCAGTGGCATCAGTCGTTCATCGCGGCGCTGAAGGACGCGAACTCCAAGACGGGTCAGCAGGGCGGCTCATCCGTTGCTACCGGCACGCATGGCATCACGGCTGGAACGAATGCCGGTACGACCGTTACTGGAGTCAACGGCACCACTGGCACTGTGCGCACGGCTGCCGACACTGGCGCGAATGGTGCTGCAACTGGATCCGTCACAGCTTCCGGCGATCAAACCGCCGCGTCCACCGGCGCGCTGACCAAGTCGGAATATGGACAGCTTGCACAAACCGGCATCGGCATTTCCCTTGCCTGCGCAGCCATTCTGCTGCTTGCCGGCCTTGCCTACGCCATGAAGACGTTCGTGCAGTATAAGCGCGAAACCAGCGAAGACTGAGCCGGCTCGCTGCCGGACAGCGTTTGCTTCATCGACTCATGAAAAACGGTCTCGAATATATCGGGACCGTTTTTTCATGCGCGTTTTTCGTATGTGCTTTTCATCTGCTATACGCATTGTTGCGATTCAATTGGAATGACGTAGTGCAGCGACGTACAATGCAGCGCGAAGCGCGCGTACCGTGCATGAACCGCGTGTATGTCCAGTATTCCCACTGATTTGTTACGTTGGCCGTTCTGATCAGTCCACTGGTCAATTCGCATAATGGGGAGCACTGCTGGCGATTCGCGGCGACGGCGTATCGCCATTCCCCGCCGTCCGTCCGGTACTACCCGCGCTCCCCACACCGCCGGCCTTTTCAGCATTGCCGATGTTGGTTCTACGCAACGACCCCGCGGCCAACGAGCGGATGGATCGCCTGCGCTGCGCCTGTTCCGTCTGCGAAGCGGACTGAACTGCGGGAAAAGCGCCCGTTACGGGACGAATACGACCGGTTGCGGTCGGAATAAAGCTTGGTGGCAAAACCTGCGTTGTGATGGCGCTTATGGATGCCATCTGCGGCTGCTGCGTATTATCAGGACCATCCGCAGCGTCTTTTTCTTTCACGGTTTGCGATTCTTCCGCACGATTCGCGTCATCATTCGCATCCTCGCCCGTTTGCAAGGCAGACCCAGCTTCGCTCTGCTTTTCTTGTTTTTCCTGCTTTTCCTGCGGAGCGGCCTGCACATCACTCTGCAATACGATTGGCGATGAATTCGAACGGCGTCGGGCAAGCGCCGCCAGAGAGTCACGAGTATCAGCATCGCGTTGGTCAGTCTGCTGGCTGCCGGCAGCGTCTTGTCAACCATCGTCGTGCTTCTTTCTCTCAACGTCACGATTTCGAGCGTAACGTAGCGCAGCGCAAAAGTGCGCGTAAAACGACGATGTACGCAACTCCCCCACCGAATCGCAATCAAATATCGACATATGAGGGCAAACAATCCCATTATTGAGACCACAGACTGGCACCAATAAGCCGCAGCATGGCAATCAGAGACTTTCCTGGATACCGGCCCGTACACGCGAGACTTGCGATACGGGACGATTCAAAAAACCGAGGCCAACGAAAGAAGCATTCGGAGGGAATCTGGAAGGAACCGGAAAACGGAGTGGAAAAGAAGGAACCCCAGAAACCGAATGATTCCAACGGTTTCCGGGGTTCCAATCCGGGCGGAGAATACGAGATTCGAACTCGTGAGGCTGTTACACCAACACGCTTTCCAAGCGTGCGCCATAGACCACTAGGCGAATTCTCCAATTATGCAACGTCTCACAGTGTCTATCCGCGAAACGCAACTTGATTAGAATACAACAGTTTCTTTCAAACCCCAAATCGGCGTGTCGCAACGTCCCAGATCGCCCACTCACTGGAGGAATCCGTACACGTGAGGACTTCCCCGCGCACCGAATTCTCCACCCTCTGGGACAATTCACCCGCCAACGCACCTCTCAGCGTCCCAGATCGCCCACTCACTGGAGGAATCAGCCCGCTGCCAAGACTCTCACAGTCCGAATTCCTCCAGTGGCTGGAACAATCAGTACGCCCATAGGCCTTCTACAGTCCGAAAACCTCCACCCACTGGAGGAAAACACCCGCGCACCAGCCTCCAAACGTCCTGAAACCTCCATCCACTGGAGGAATTGGTACGTTGGTATGCTTCCCAGCATCCGGATTCTCCCACCCACTGGAGGAATCTGCCCGCACATACACCCCCCGATTGTCCAGATTCTTCCAGCGAGTGGAGGGATCCGGACACGAGCTCACGTACCGTGAGCACAGCAGCTATCGTTTGGACGCGAAGGCACGCAGGTCGGCGAGCATGGCAGTGAACATCGGGCGGACCGAACCGAACTTATCAAGCAGCGATCCCGAAACCGGAGCACTAGCCGCTCCCAGCAACGCGCCAGGCAGCAACACCACGCCTGCAGCAAGCACAGACGCGCCGAATCCCAGTTGCGAAGCGTTCGGAATCATATAGCCGTAACCGATCGTCACAAACTGCAGCAGCACATACACAAGCAAATGCCAACGGAATTTCACACTCCGCAACACGGTCAGACGAACCAGCGGCGAGAACGCACGATGCGACACCCAAGCGAACACTAGCAAAGCGGCCATGGCAATCAGCAGCAGAACCACTGCAATCACACATTGCGTAGTCGCGGAAGTATCCCCATTACTCACTGCGGTAACGGCGGATCCGCCACGGTCGAGCGCAAACACGAAACAGACGAATCCGACTGCTAGGCAAAGCACATGCAGCGGATTGATATGCGCCTCTTCGGTAGGAGTGACCTGATGAATCGTTTAGGCCGCACACCAGCGAAACAAACAGGAACGGCAGCAGAATCACGAAAATCCAACGCCACGGCATGAACGTGCCGACAAGACCGCCCACAAGTCGGTCCGAGTGCCGGCGCCACGGCCACCACCATGCCTCCAACGCCCATCAGCATGCCGATTTTGCTTTTCGGAGACTGTTCAAGAATGATATTGAACATCAACGGAAACGCGATTCCCGTGCCCGCTCCCTGTAGTATTCGCGCGGTCATCAGCATAGGAAAGTTCAACGTGCAAGCTGCCATCAGGCAGCCGGTGATGCAGAGCACGATTGCGGTAAGGAAGATGGTACGCAACTTCAGTTTGCGCTTGAAATAGCTTGAGAGCGGCGTGACAAGCGCTACCGTAAGCAGATAGCCGGTCCAGCCATTAAACAGTGGACGTGTCGACGTGGAATTCCGCCATTAATCCAGGGAAAAGCACGTTGGTGAGGGTTTCCGTAAGGATGCCAATGAAGGCCATGATTCCAGTTGACAGAATGGCAAGAATAAGATTGATGGAGATGTTCTCGTCATCTTGCGTTGCCGTGTTATTGTTTCGCGCAATGGACTGTGACATGGATTTGCGGCCGTTCCCGGTCTTCCCTTTCTTGGCCCGGCTTTGCTGAGCCACCATTCCGTTATGCCGGGCAGTTTGCCGGAATGGCGATTATTTGCCCAGAAATACAAAAAGATCCTTGGGAGCGGAGCGCTCTACCAAGGATCTTCATATTATTAAGTTGAATGTTGTGGATTGGGAGCCTCCCGCGCGCCGCGGGAAACACGAACCAAAAGACAAAAAAAGGGGGTTCCCGGAGCGTCACGCTCGACGGGAACCCCCGACGTTGTAATGCGGGCGGCGTGCTACTCTCCC
>ENA-OQED01000098-OQED01000098.1-human-gut-metagenome-genome-assembly--contig:-NODE-98-length-32921-cov-1.585138_pt1 | contig 32921 bp, 33 predicted proteins | sample MGYA00242790_ERZ504625 | MGnify/ENA primary metagenome ERZ504625 (study PRJEB26092, sample SAMD00036345) | human gut metagenome | host: Homo sapiens | study: EMG produced TPA metagenomics assembly of...
CCGCGGTTTCACATATCCTTCAAACCGCCCCATGGGCAAGTTACCGCCCTATGGGTGTTTTGCCGCCCCCATGGATACGCCGGTGTACCGCCCAAAAAGCAACAAAAAACGGCGTCCAGCCGTAGCCGGATCGCCGCTTTCGGGCATCCTCCTCAAACCACAGGAGAACAAGTGTTCAGTTATTCGCCCAATGTGAGAACAAGTCCCAATCAGTCGATGTCGGTGCCCTCGTCGCGGGTCGGCTCCTTAGTGGGGTCGAAGCCGGAGACGATGTACACCACACGGCGGGCGGCGGACACGGCGTGATCGCCGAGACGCTCCAGGAAGCGGCCCAGCAGCACGATATCCACGGTCTGCTGACGGGTGATGTCATCGGACAGCGCTAGATCGAAGGTCTGGTGGTGCAGATTGTCCAGCTTGTCGTCAGCCAGGATGATGGCCTCGGCGGTCTTGGCATCGCGATCGAAGAGCATGGCCACCAGCTGGTCAGCGGTGTTGTCCAGGAAGTCGATCATCTCGGCGAACACCGGTTGAGCGGATTCAGGAATCGCGGCGGCCGGATAGGTGCGGCGAGCGGCCTCGGCCACGTGGCGGGCAAGATCGCCCATACGCTCGAACGTGGAAGCCAGACGCATGGTGGAAACGACCACACGCAGATCGGTGGCCACCGGATTCTGCTTGGCGAGCAACTTGACGCACTGGTCAATCACAGAGGACTCCAGGGCATCGATTTCGATGTCGCCGTCAATCACAGTCTGTGCGGCTTCAACGTCCTGATTCAGCAGGGCTTCCCCAGCTCCTTTGATCGCCTTGCGTACGTTCTGCGCCATACGGTCGAGGTCGTCAGCAACCTGCTTCAGCTCCTCGTTGAAAATAACGCGCATTTCTCTAGCCTTTCATGCTTGCTTATTGCAACCTGTACCAGTGTATTATTCCAGTACTTGTTCCCCACTCCAACGTAGGTAATGGCAACCTCAAGTTGTTCTACTGTTCATTGGGTTGTTCACCTGAAATTCATGTTACCGGCGTGCCGGCAAACCGCAATCCCGGCGTGTGGTGTGAAAGAATGGGGGCATGACACAGATGCCGCTCGTCGCCGCGATTGCTCTTATTGTCACGGCTGTTTTATTTGTGGTAGGAATCATCACGCTCATCGTGGGATTTGCGACACATCGAGTGTCCATGGAATCGCCGCTGGCCGATGATGACGACAATGACGATCTGTCCGACGACACCGCCACGCTGCTGTCCATGCTGCCAGGTGCGTCCGTGGTGGTCGACGAGCACGACGAGGTGGTCCGCTGCAATCCCGCCGCCTACCGCCTGGGTGTGGTGTCAGATGACGCCATTGCCCAGCAGCATGTGCTGGATGCCATTCACGAGGCGCGCAAGTCCGGTGGCAAGCGCCAGTTCGACTTGACCACCGATACTCCGGAGCGGTACGTCGCAGACAGAACAAGGGCGATCACGTCGCCACGCAGTCCGTCCACCGCCCCAACTGGCTGAAGGTGACTGTAGGGCGTATCAACGAGCAGTTCGTCATCGTGTTGATTACCGATGTCAGTGATGTGATTCGTTTCGCTCAAGTGCGTGACTCGTTTATTGCCAATGTGTCCGAGCAATTGTTGGGCCCCACTGAGGCTCTGGCCAAACTCGCCGATTCGCTGGAGTCCGGCAATCTGGACGAACAGCAGGTGGCTGCCGACGCTCGCCAGGTGCGTTCCAGCTGCAGCAAGCTCAACCACATGGTGTCTGATTTGCTGCTGCTCATACGCGCGCAGGAGCCGATTACGCCGTCTTCCGCCAACCGACTGAACGTTATGGAACAGCTCAGGGCCACGGCGGCGCGACTGGAGCCGCAGGCAGCCGAGGCTGGCGTGCAGCTGAACATCAAGGGCGACGATGATCTAGTCATCAATGGTGAGGCGGACCAGATCGACAGCGCCGTGACCAAGCTCATCGAAAACGCCATCGGCTATTCCAAGGAAAATGGCGTGGTCAGCGTGTCCGCATCCAAAGACAAGGATGGCGACCGCGCGGTGATTCGCGTGATTGACCAAGCACGGGCATCGCTAAGAAGGACCAGGCGCGCATCTTCGAGCGGTTCTACCGGGGCGTGGAACAGAGCAATCGCACGGCGGATGGCGTGGGCCTAGGCTTGGCCATCGTCAAGCATGTGGCGCTGACCCATCATGGCGATGTGACCGTATGGAGCGCGCCCGGGCAAGGCAGTACGTTCAGCCTTACGTTGCCGTTGGCGCAGTGAGGTAAGGAATTGGTGGCATGCCTTGCATGCCACCAATGCTGTTTGATGAGCGACCTGCGGCCGCGGTCCCTCCCTCAATCAGCTACGCTGACAGCTCCCGTCATCAGAGGGAGCTTGTGTTGCGTTACTGTCCGAGGCGGCGGTAGTCCCAGCGGTCGAAGTATTCCCAGACCAGCAGTAGCAAGCCAATAATGACGCCGGCCACGCACATAATCACCAACGGCATTACGCTGTAGCCCACGGCCAGCAGAATCAGCACGACAATCAACGCCACAATCCATAGACCGGTACCGATGGCAAACACCTTACGCAGATCCACCCGTACGGGCTTGGGTGCGGGTTTGCGGACGGCAGGGTCAATGAGAGGCGCGAACTTCATACTCATGCACTGTAGTAAGAGTAGGGAGGGGCGTCAAACATCCCTCCCTACGATTTATTCAATCGGCATCAGTTGAGACCGATCAATGTGCATGGCATATATGGTCGGCAATGCGGGGCATATATGCCATCACAGGTGCTCGACCACGTAGTCGACGCACTTGGTGAAGGCCATGACATCAGCCGGTTCCACCGAGGGGAACACGCCAACGCGCAGCTGGTTGCGGCCCAGCTTGCGGTAGCCGGCGGCGTCCACAATGCCGTTCTCGCGCAGGATGGACAGTACCTGAGAGGCCTGGACTCGCTCGTCCAGATCAATGGTGACCACGGCGTTCGAGCGTGCGTCCGCATCGACGACGAACGGAGCGGCGTATTCGGAGCGCTCGGCCCACGAGTACAGGATGGATGCGGACTTGGCGCAACGTGTGGTGGCCCAGGCGAGGCCGCCGTTGTTGTTGAGCCAGCGAATCTGGTTTTCCATCATGATCAGGGTGGCCACGGCGGGCGTATTCAGGGTCTGATCCTTGCGGGAGTTGTTCAGTGCCGTGGTCAGCGAGAGGAACGGCGGCACCCAGCGATGTGCGCCTTCCAGATGAGCGCTTGATTCGACGCCTGCCGCACGATCGATGGCTTCGGGGGAGAGGATGGCGACCCACAGACCGCCATCGGCACCGAAGGCCTTCTGCGGTGAGAAGTAGTAGACGTCGGTCTGGCTGATGTCCACAGGCAAAGCGCCGGCTGCGCTGGTGCCGTCGATGACGGTCAAGGCACCGGCTTCACGACTTCCGGCCACGCGGCGAATCGGGGCGGCCACACCAGTGGAGGTCTCGTTGTGAGCCCAGCAATATGTGTCCACGCCCTCGGTGAGCTCAGGCAGACGGTAAGTGCCCGGCTCGCCGGGGAACAGCACCGGGTCTTCAAGGAAGGGTGCGTTCGCGGCGGACGCGGCGAACTTGGCACTGAACGAGCCATACGTGCCGAATGCGGCGCGACGGGTGATCAGCGAAGCGCAGGCAATCTCCCAGAACGCGCTGGCGCCACCGTTGCCAAGCGCCACCTCATACCCTTCAGGCAGGTGGAAGAACTCGCGCAGACCTTCACGAATCGAAGCGACCAGTTGCTTGACTGGTGCCTGGCGATGTGATGTGCCAAGCAGGGTGGTGGCGCCGGCGTCGAGCGCGGCGATCTGTTCGGGGCGGATTTTGCTGGGGCCGGAGCCGAAGCGACCATCTTCGGGCTTCAGCGACTCGGGAATACTCAGTGTGATAGTCATGGTTTCAAGGGTAGACCAGTGTTGGGGAATATCGCGGATAATGCTCGGTGTGCGGGATTACTGCGGGGTTACTGCGGAATTCCGGGGTGCCGGGCGGCAGTGGTGGCAATGCGGAATGCAGTGCAGAATGTACGCAGCACATCATGGTTACGGTGTGTCGGAATGACATGAGTTAGTGATTCTTCCGATAACCGGATAGTGAGGTTCGTGAACGGGCGGAAACAAGGCAGTTTTTTCACCCGGCCGCACGGTTACGTAAATCGTTTGACACACCCGGATGGTGGGGGATCACATTGAGGATTGACCTCTGTTCGTTGTACAGTACTCAATTGTGACGGTCATACGAGGTCATCGAAATGACCCCGCCGAACCCATCCAAGGAGTTAACGTAGTATGAAGCATGCTTCGCATAAAGCGACCACGGTCTCGCGCCAGAAGTTCAGCTTAGCGAAGGCATTGTTTGCCTCCGGCAAGGGTTCTCATTCCGTTCGTGCTGTGCGTGCGGTGCAATCCGCTGGTAGCGACGCCGTTGTTTTGGGGCTTGATCCGGCCATTGCCGAGAAGATCAACGAAATCGCTCCCCAGACCCGCCGTTCCATTCGTGAGGCCGCTCGTGCCGCTGAACGCCGTAGCCATATTCTTGCCTCGGCCTCACTGGCCGCTCTGGTCGGCACGGCCGCAGGTGCTCTCGCGTTTTCCAACAATGAAGACGCCACGAACTCGTTCGTGGCTGATCCGGCCACGACGACCACGCAGATTAAGCGCATCAGCGATGTGACTGCGGCTTCTCGTTCCGAAGCGCGTACTGATTTGAGTTCATCCTCCGTTACCGCACAGTCCACCAATGAAGGCGGCTGGGGGCTGAGCAATTCAGACAGCACCTTGGACGCCAAGCTGATGAATCGCAATAATGCGAACAATCCTGTGGTGTCGGCTCTCGTGGATGCCGATGGCGATGCTGTGCCGGCTGGCTTCAACCCGAACCATGCCGTTGGCACCAACTCCAACAACTATCCGTGGGGTCAGTGCACGTGGTACGCGTACCAGCGTCGTGCCGAACTGGGCCTGCCTTCCAGCGGCAACTTCGGCAATGGTGGCGCGTGGGCGGCGTCAGCTTCCGCTCTGGCTATTGGGTGGACAACACTCCTCGCCATGTCGGTGATGCTGTGGTGTTCGCTCCTGGCCAGGCCGATGCCGATGGCGCGTACGGCCATGTTGCCGTTCTGGAAAAGATCAATGCCGACGGCTCCATTGAGATCTCCGAATCCAATGCCAAGGGATTGGGTGTGATTTCGACCCGTACGTTCAGCGCCGCCGAAGCCGGTAAGTTCCAGTACGTTCACTACTGATTCATTTCATTGGCTTACATTCGGTGATTACTGTTCGGATGTGACGTCGCCCTATCGGCAATCGTTCGCGCGAAATGACATTTCAAGTGTTGCGGCCGCGTATTAGTCCGAACTGACCTGTGCCGACACGCCGATATATCCCAATAGCTCCGGGGTGTTTTATTTCTTCCATCCTGTACGAGTTAATGCGCACCGTGTAGGGTGATGGTTCTATGAAGACCAAAACTGTAGCTTCTTCCATTGTTGCCGCGATTGTCTCCTGTGCCTGCTTGTTTATGTTTGTTCCTACAGCAACTGCAGCTGAGGGTGTTACTGTGACTTCCACCAAGTCCTTCCCCTCGTACACCCAGGTGCGCAAAGATCTGACGACTGAAGCCACTGCCACGAGCGTTGAGGACAATGCTGATTGGGGCGGCATTGAGAACCTCGATGTGCCGCAGACGGAATCTCAGGCGGAAAAGGATGCCGCAGCGGCCAAGAAGGCTGCCGAAGAGGAGGCCGAGAAGCAGGCGGAGGTCGAGGCTCAGGCGACCCAGGAGCAGGCCAACGCCGCGAGCCGTAATGAGTCTCGCTCTTCTGTTACTTATTCCGATGCCAGTGGTTCGGTTTCCGCTGGTGCCGGTGCCTCTATCGACCGTGCGTATTCTTTGATCGGACAGAGCATGGACTGCACCGCATTGGTCAGTCAAGCGTTGGCGGCCCGTGGCATTAACTTCCACGGTTGGCCTGAAGAGTACGTCAATGTTCCTGGTGGCCACGTAGTCACAGACGGATCCCTGCAGCCGGGCGATATTCTGATTTATGCCAACACCGGTGGATGGAACGGTGGTGCACACTACGATCATGTGGCGTTGTATGTCGGCAACGGTCAGGCGGTCCATGGTGGATGGAATGGCTATAGCGTGGCTCTCGCTAGTGCCATGACCGAAAAGCTCACCATCGTGGTGCGTATCCCGTGATGCAGTCTTATTGATTGATTTATTGCAGGCCTCGGATGCCGATCGGTATCCGAGGCCTGTTGCGTTCTCCTGCCGAATGATGCACCCGCGACATCATCTTCGAAATGCTATTCCTGTTATGAAATCGACCCATGTGTGCTAGTGTATGGCGTTGATGATGAGCGTTAAGACTATTATTTCCACATCAGTGGCGATTATCGCCACGGGTGCCATGTTTGCGTGCGTAGCCCCGTTTGCCTCTGCCGATTCCGCGCAGACGAGTGCTGTGGTGTCCTCACGTTCTTTCCCGAAGCGAGTTCGGTGAAGAAGAATTTGTTCGCCGAATCCACCTCCACCTCGGTTGATGAGAACTCTAAATGGGGTGGCATCGAGACTCTTGATGTGCCACAGACCGAGTCTCAGGGCGAGAAGGAAGCTGCTGCAGCGGCGGCGGCTCAGAAAGCCGCTGATGAAGCTGCTGCAGCCCAGTCCGCTGCTGCTGCGGCAGCCAGCCGCTCTGAACAGCGTGCGTCGATTCCACAGGTTGACTTGGGTAAAATGACTGGCACTGGCACTGGCGCTGAGCTTGCTAGCTTCTCACTGAAGTTCCAAGGCTATCCGTATGTTGCCGGCGGCAACACTCCGGCAGGATGGGATTGCTCCGGTTTTGTGCAGTACGTCTTCTCCCAGTTTGGCATCTCCCTGCCTCGTACCTCTGGTGCTCAAGCCACCGTGGGTACTCCGGTCGCAAGCTTGGCGGATGCCAAGCCGGGTGACATTCTTGCGAATGGTACTCATGCGGCCATTTACATCGGTAACGGACAGGTGATGAATGCTATGAACCCGGTGCAGGGAACGGCAGTAAGCGACGTTTCCGTATTCGGTGGAGCTGGATATTCCATTCGCCGCGTGATGTGACAAGAATTATGCGGTAAGCGAATTCGTATTAAGGCACGTCCTTTGGGGTGTGCCTTTTTCGTATACGCGGATTTCTTTTTGAGCGGAGGATACCGGCCAAACCGAGTGTCGCGGGGTATTGTTGAGATACGCGGTATTCGTGCCGCAATAACTTCAAGGAGGTCGTCATGATTAACGACAAGGCTATTCTCGTCGGCGTTGACGGGTCGCATGCCAGTTACAAGGCAACATGGTGGGCCGCGAATTATGCAAAGCACGCGGGGCTGACGCTGCAGATTGTCTGCGCATATTCCCTGCCGAGCTATGCCGCCGTTTCGTTCGATGCCACTTACACGGCGATGGGGGACGATAACGCCGCGCATTCCGATGCTCAGGAGATTCTGTCCAAGGCCAAGGCCATCGCAGACGAGCAGGGCGTCGAAGCCGCCACACTGATTGTTACCGGAGATCCGGCATCGGTGTTCGTCGAATTGTCTCGTAACTACAATCTGATCGTCATTGGCAACCGTGGCAAGGGCGGTCTGGCCGAGCGCCTGCTGGGCACTACGTCCTCATCGCTGCCGGCATATGCTTACTGCCCGATTGTGGTGGTGCCGTACACCGATGATGACGGTAACCTGATGCACCTGAACAACACGATCACCAAGGTGGCCGTCGGCTCCGACGAATCCAAGTGGGGTCTGAAGGCGCTGGACATTGCCGCCGACTTCGCCACGTGCTGGGGTGCGGAACTGGACGTGATTTCCGCTGTGCCGAACCTGAAGGGTGTGGACGGCGAGGACGCCGTCATGGAGTCCTACAAGGACGATCTTGAGGTGCGCATCAAGCCGTTGCAGGAATCGCATCCTGATCTGAAGATCAACAAGCAGATCGTTTCCGGCCCGGCCGTGAGCGCCCTGACCAAGGCCAGCTACGATCACGATGTGGTTGTTGTCGGCTCCCGTGGTCGCGGCGGCTTCACTGGCTTGCTGCTGGGCTCCACCAGCCAGGGCCTGCTGCAGCATGCGGTCGGCCCGGTGTACGTGGTGCCACGCAAGTATGTTGAGGCCGCGGAATCGCGTCTCGACACCGTGCCGAGCTCGCCCGCCGAAGTGCCTACCAAGTCGCTGGAGGAGATTGCCGGCGTCGAGGAGATTCCGGTGTCCGCAGCCGAGCCTGAAGTCGCCCAGCAGATCGAAAAGACCATCGATCCCGATCGCCAGTAAAGTCCGAATATACGGAAAGAGGCTCCCGCCAGGGAGCCTCTTCAATTTATATCCCGTCTCAGTGCTTGACGGTGACGTTCATGCGCACCGGGGTCTCCTGCACGTAGGTGTGCTTGACCGTGCAACCCTTGTCGATATGGCGGGTGACGCGCTCCTTGAGCTTGTCGGCATCCTCCTCGGACAGACCGGCGTCGGAAGCATCAATCACCACCTGCTCCTCGAAACCGGTGTAGGCGTCATTTTCCGGGTCGTACGTGCCATCCACCACAATCTTGGCACCCTTGCCCTCACCCAGCGTATGTTCGATGGCGAACTGGCTGGACAGCGCGGCGCAACCGGCCAGCGCGACCTTCATCAGATCGCCCGGCGTGAACTGGCCACGATCCTTGCCGAACTTAATGTGTGCGCCATCGTCGCTGAACGCATCCCACGAACCGTCCTTGTTACGCTCAACCCACAGTCGCTTACCCATAGCTGCTCCTTTATTTTCAGCCGCCGGCGATTTGGCCCATCGCCATGCCAGCGGGGGAGCGCGGCACCTGGCCGCTCTCCCGCATCAGTGGACTTCTCTATTATGCCCCTAAGCTACACTGGTGCACATGGCTTTGACCGAAGAACAACTCGCAGATATTCGCTCCCGTATCCCCGCACGTCCCGAAACGGACATTCCGATGCCCTATGAGGACCTGGTGCGCAAGATCCTGACCGAAGGCACGCTGAAGTCCGATCGCACCGGCACCGGCACGATTTCCCTGTTCGGCCAGCAGATGCGCTTTGACCTGTCGAAGTACTTCCCGTTGCTGACCACCAAGACCGTGTTCTTCAAAGGCCTGGCCTATGAGCTGCTGTGGTTTTTGAAGGGTTCCTCCAACATCAACTGGCTGCTGGAGCACAACGTGCATATTTGGGATGAGTGGGCGGACGAGAACGGCGATCTGGGCCCGGTCTATGGCGTGCAGTGGCGTTCCTGGCCCGCGCCGACCCCCGAGGACCCGAATCGCACCATCGACCAGATCTCCAATGTGCTCGACCTCATCAAGCATCATCCGGATTCGCGCCGCATGATCGTCTCCGCGTGGAATCCGGCCGAGGTGGAGAAGATGGCGTTGCCGCCCTGCCACGCGCTCTTCCAGTTCTACGTGGCCGACGACAAGCTAAGCTGCCAGCTGTACCAGCGTTCCTGCGACATGTTCCTCGGCGTGCCGTTCAATATCGCCTCCTACTCGCTGCTCACCATGATGATGGCGCAGCAGGCCGGGCTCAAGCCGGGCGAATTCGTCTGGACCGGCGGCGACTGCCATGTTTACGACAACCACGTCGACCAGTTCCTTGAGCAGCTGGGCCGCAAGCCCTACCCGTACCCGACCATCGAGATCCGTAAGGCCGATTCCCTGTTCGACTACCAGTATGAGGACTTCAAGGTCGTCGGCTACCAGCATCACCCCACTATTAAGGCACCTGTTGCGGTCTGATGCTGATTACCGTTTCGTGGACAGCGAATACTGTGAAGGTGACGGCCCCCGAGTCTTCGCTGTCCACTACACTAAGGCCCAGTTCCGCAATCCAGGAGGAGTAAGCGAAATGGAGCATGACAGTAGCCGTAGCGGCTATCACGAACCCGAGCCCGGATCTGCCGGGCTGTCTGCCACTGAAGAAGACTGGGGTGACGATTATCCCAAGACCTTCTCGGTGAATCTTATCTGGGCCGAAGCCCGTGACAAGGAAGGTCGCGCCGGTGCCATCGGCCTCAATGGTGGCATGCCTTGGCACTGTGCCGAGGATATGAAGCATTTCAAGGAGCTGACCGTCTCCCATCCGGTGATTATGGGTCGTAAGACCTGGGAATCGCTGGGGGGCAAGTACCGGCCGCTGCCCAACCGCGACAACATCGTCGTTTCCCACGATCCGATGTACCGTGCGCCGGGGGCCACTGTGGTCACCAGTCTTGACGACGCGCTCGATATGGCCCGTCAGGAGGCGATTCCGGACGACGGTCTGGACCGTTCGGAGATTTGGATCATCGGCGGCGCCCAGTTGTTCGCCAAGGCTTTGCCGTTCGCGGACAAAGCCTATGTGACTGATCTGGCCGCCACCGTGGATGCCGACAGCTACGCGCCCGATATGGCGTCGCTGGTCGAGGCCGGGATGTGGCGGGAAGCCGAAGTGGGCGAGTGGCATACGCCCGCCAAGGAGGAGTCCGGCATCGATTCCTATCGTTTCCGTATCTTGGCCAAAACCAAGTAAGCATGCGAATCCGGCTTATGCCCTTTATAGCGGCATGAGCCGGATTCATATTCATTCGACCCCAACAATACAGTCGGGCCGTGTGCGGCCCGGTGAAGCCCGATTGAGGATTGATTCAAAGCTATGAGCAATACCCAGCCCTACACCGTAATGACCGTCTGCACCGGCAATATCTGCCGTTCGCCTATGGGTGAGATCATTCTGCGTCACTTCTTTAATGAGCGCGGTCTTGGCGACCAGGTGAACGTGGAATCCAGCGGTGTGTCCGACGAGGAGTGGAGCCACCCGATCGACCCGCGTGCCGTGCGCGTGCTACGCGAACGTGGCTATGGTGATGAGATTCCGCGTGACCACTTCGCACACCGCATCTCGCGTGAGGAAATCGACCGTACCGACCTGTTCCTGCCGATGACCGCCTCCCACATGCGCGCCCTGCTGCGCATGCTGCCGGCCGCAGCGCGCCGAAGTGCACATGTACCGCAGCTTCGACCCGAATCTGCCCAAGCCGAAGCCCGGCCGCGAAGATCAGATCGATCTGGTGGACCCGTGGTACGGCGGCAAGCACGAGTTCGAGGTCGCCATCGACCAGATTGAGGAAGTCGCCCCGTACATCGTCGATTGGGTGGCGAAGCAGCTGTAGGAATCGGCCTGTGGCCGATGCTGTGTGTTTCGCAGTCTTACGACTGCGGGTCTCTACCTCCGTCACCGCTTCGCGGTGCCGCCTCCCTCGTCAGAGGAAGGTACAGAAGATTACCTCCCTCTGTAAGGGAGGTGCTGAGCATAGCGAAGCGGAGGGAGAGACTAACGAGTCGGGTGCCTCAGAACACCAGTTGCACCAGCAACATATATACAATTGTGCCGCCGGCGATTGAAAGCAGCATATTGCGTTTCCATACGTGCAGCAGCACGATGACGGTGCAGGCGATGAGTTCCGGAAGGCCGTGTGAACCGGTCAGAATCGGGGTGTTGCGCAGTGCGTATACCACCAGTAGACCGGTCATCGCATAGGGCAGGACCTGGCCGAAATACTCGATGATGCGCGGCGGCTGCTTGGACTCGGGAAACACCAGAAACGGCAGAAAACGGGTGCACATCGTGCCCAGCACCACCGTCACGATAGTGAGCGCGCCTTGCCAGATGGTCATCGTCATCGCGTCTGTCCTTCCTTCTGCTGGTCCGTTGCGTGGCTCATGGAACGGTCTGCCGTGGCTTCCGGGGCGTCGGCGGCCGGCCGCAACACGTCCAGATGCGGGCGCAACGCGACGAACAGTATCAGCATGGCGATCATCGAGGGAATCATGAAATCATTGGCCCCGAATATCAGCAGGCAGGCCAGTGATGTCAGCACACCGATGACGGCGGACAGTCGCTCGCGATGCTTGCCGTCGAGCCACTGATCGAGGAAAATCACCAGAAACAGCGCGGTCAGTACGAAATCAAGACCGTCGGTATTGAACGGCAGATGCGCGCCGATCAGCCCGCCCAGTGTGGCGCCGGTCACCCAATACAGCTGATTGCACAGCGTAACCCAGAAGTAGAACCAGCCACGGTCGATGCCGGCGGGGATTTTCGCGGTGGAGTTGATGGCAAAAGTCTCGTCGCACATACCGAAAATCAGGTATGGGCGCTTCCAGCCGAGCCCTTTGAATTTGCCGAGCATGGATAGTCCATAAAACAGGTGACGGGCGTTGACCATCAGGGCCAGCAGAAAGCCGGCGAGCGGGTTGAACGCGGAGAGCAGCAGATTCACCGTGACGAATTCCATTGAACCGGCGAAGATGAACGCGCTCATACACATCGGCCATACGAAGGAGAAGCCTTTGGTGCCCATGAGAATGCCATACGAGGCGCCGAGAAACAGGAACCCCAGGCAAATCGGTATGGTCAGCGGAAACGCCGCTTTGAGCGCCGGCAGCCAGGCGTTGGTGTTGGTGTTGGCGGTGTCTGCCATGTGGATGATGTTCTCCTTGTACAACTGGTCTGCCGGCCGATGTTCGCCGATGATGCCATATGCGGTTATACACGCATGGTGTCGATAAACGGGGGTGAGGGTGGCGTCGGGGACCTGTGCGCGAAGTCACAGTGTGGAGGATGTCACATCGTCTACGGTGGGATAGTCCTTGTGGCGGGCGCGAACACGTGCTGAGATGAAACCATGAGCACATATCAAGCGGGCCGAATGCTTTCAGACCTGGTCCCGCGAATACGAAAAGACCTCGGTCGCTATGACCGGGGTCTTTAGTGAAGTACCCCCAGAGAGAGTCGAACTCTCGTTGTCAGATTGAAAGTCTGGTGTCCTAACCGTTAGACGATGGGGGCGAACAACTCGAATTACTTTACGGGAGGTTGTTCGGTTATGCAAATCGACGGCATTTCGGCGTGTCGCAATCAGTTCAGGGTAACGGCCTGATAGGTGAAGTCATGAATCACGCGGCCGGCGGCCAGGCCCTTCTTCTCGAAGTTGGTGAGCACGCGGCCCTCGAATCGCTCGGATTCGGTGAAGTCGGCGTGCGGCATATCGGCGGCCATGTCGGCATTGCCCTTGCCCACGTGCTCCAGCGGCAGGCTGACGGTTACGCTGCCCAGGTTCTTCCAGCCATCGAGGCCGTCCATCACCTCGTGCACGTGCAGGGCATAGTCCTCGATGTCGGTGGCGATACGCCAGACGCCGTCTGTGACCAGCGCGCGATGAATGTCGCCGGCCATGGCCTTCTGCACGATGCGGCGCTTGTGGTGCTTCTTCTTGGGCCAAGGGTCGGGGAAGAAGGTCCATACCTCGGCCACGGTGCCGGCCGCGGTCACCTTGAACAGCTCGGGCGCATTGACCTGGGCCACGCGAATGTTGGTCAGCCCCTGCTTGCCGGCGAGCAGCAGCGTGTGGGCCACGCCGGGGTCATAGACCTCTAGAGCAAGGAAGTTCGTCTCCGGGTGGGCTGCGGCTGCTGCCACCACGTTTTCTCCCTGCCCGGTGCCGATTTCCACAATGAGCGGATTATCGTTGCCCCATGCGGACTCCACGAACGCGCGGTCGAGCGTGACGCCTTCGCGCACGTCCAGCAGGTTGCCGGCCGCAATATCCAACAGATATGTGCCGGCATAGTTGTCCCATGCGCGCTGCAGGCGATCGTCCAAACGTCCGGAGCGGCGTACGAAGGAGAGCACCTTGTGCAGGGGATGCGCCGGTGCCTCGGTGTGGTCTGTGCCCATCGCGGCGACGGGATCGATTGCTGTGGATTCGGGATTGGTCATATATTCCTCGGATTTTCCTTGTGCGCCGCACCGCTGTTCATTCATTAGGTCGATTTGGCGTTCATTAGGTAGGTCGGCCCGGAGCCGGCCCGCACGGACACCGGGTAAACGGCTTGATATGGTGGTTGGTATCGCACACCACCTACCTAATGAACGCCAAATCGACCTAATGAATGCAGATATTGCCGGACGACACCACCGTTTTGTGCGATTATGTTCGTGTGATATACTCAAATTGTTTCAAAAGGTAACAAAGCGGACCAAAAGTGAACAGCCGCTGAACTCCCCACGGCCGACACTTGCAACCCGCACAAGGAAAGGTCAACTATGACAGTTCTCGTCACCGGCGGCTGCGGCTACATCGGCGCTCATGTCGTTCACGCACTCCATCAGGCCGGCGAAAAGGTCGTTGTCGTCGACGATCTGAGCTACGGCAAGCCCACCCGCATCGAGGCTCCCGCCTGTACGGCATGGATATCGCCGCCCCGGGCGCCGGTGAGCGTTTGGCCGAAATCCTCGATGCCGAAGGCGTCGACTCCGTGATCCACTTTGCCGCTCGCAAGCAGGTCGGCGAATCCGTGGAGAAGCCGCTGTGGTACTACCAGCAGAACATCAACGGCATGCTCAACGTGCTCACCGGCATGACCCAGTCCAAGAACGCCAAGAAGCTCGTCTTCTCCTCTTCCGCCGCCACCTATGGTGTGCCGCCGGTCGATGTGGTGCCTGAGGACGTCGTCCCGATGCTGCCGATCAACCCCTACGGCCAGACCAAGCTGTTCGGCGAGTGGATGGCACGCGCCTGCGAGCAGCCGTTCGGCATCCGCTTCTGCGCGCTGCGCTACTTCAACGTGGCCGGCTGCGGTCCGGTGGAGCTTGAGGATCCGGCCATCCTGAACCTCATCCCGATGCTGTTCAATCGCCTCAAGCAGGGCAAGGCTCCCGCCATCTTCGGCGACGACTACCCGACTCCGGACGGCACCTGCGTGCGCGACTACATCCACGTCTCCGACTTGGCCGACGCCCACATCGCCGCCCTCAAGTACCTCGACCGTGACGAGCGCAAGTACGACGCCTTCAACGTCGGCACCGGCGAAGGCACCTCCGTGCGCCAGATCGTCGACGAAGTCAAGAAGGTCACCGGTCTGCCGTTCACCGAGGCTGTCATGGCCCGCCGTGCCGGCGACCCGCCGCACCTGATCGGCTCCCCGAAGCGCATCAACGAGGAGATGGGCTGGCATGCCAAGTACGACGTGGAAGACATCGTCAAGTCCGCGTGGGATGCCTGGCAGGCCAACCCCGAACACCACATCGACGTCGACACCTGGAAGCAGGCTGACTGAGATTGACGGTCACTTTGCGGTGGATGCCGCGAAGCGTTTCCGTCCATAAGGGCGTGGCCGGGGTTCCGGTCGCGCCCTTCGTCGTTTTGTGGATGTTTGTGACAGACGTGTTCGCGTGCTGGTGATAGCAAAAACCTTGAAATTATGCGGAACACGCCGAAGTTTGCATGACTGGCGAATTTCAGTAATATATACATCTGTTGCCTCACGCAAGTGAGAACAATGGCCCCGTAGCTCAGTTGGTTAGAGCGCCGCCCTGTCACGGCGGAGGTCACCGGTTCAAGTCCGGCCGGGGTCGCTGGAATGGTTATGAAGCCCGGATTATCCGGGTTTTTGACTGTTCATGGCTCTGTAGCTCAGTTGGTAGAGCGAGCGACTGAAAATCGCTAGGTCAACGGATCGACGCCGTTCGGAGCCACCATAATGAAGCCCCGCCTTGTGCGGGGCTTTTGCATATCCGTCGCGTACCTACTCCGGCGGGGGTTATAGGCCAAAATGGCGGGCTGGCCGGTCAATGCAAAGGCTCGCGTTCGCCAACAACTGTCTTCCTCGCCGCAACTACGCACGCCAACAGCACCAATGCGAACATCGATCCGAACAGCAACCCGGTCTTAAGACTGTCGCCATTGGCAGAGGCCACCAGTCCCACTACGGCAGGGCCGCCGGCGCATCCGAGGTCGCCGGCCACGGCTAGTAGCGCGAACATCAGCGTACCGCCACCGGGCATGGCGTCTGCAGCCATCGAGAACGTTCCGGGCCACATAATACCCACTGAAAAACCGGTGAGCGCACAGGCAAGCAGACCCAGTACCGGTGCCGTGGTTAGGGCTGCGGTCAGATACATGGCCACGCACAGTACGGAACTGCTGGCAATGAATGCCGTGAGATCCAGTCGATGCCCCAGCACTCCGTAAATCGTGCGGGACAGGCCCATCATCAGGGCGAATGCGGCAGGTCCCGCCAAGTCGCCAATCACCTTGGTCACGCCCAGACCGGACTCGGCGAACGCGCTGGCCCACTGGCTCATGCCCTGTTCGGCCGCGCCCGCGCACAGCATCATAAGGAACATCAGGTAGAACACCGGCTTCTTCGACAAGTCGGCGAACCGCATGGTCGCCGTGCCTTCCGGCACAATGCGCGGCATGGGAGCGCCAGCGAACATCGCGATGCCGATGGCAGGCACAATCGCCCACAAGCAAGCGAGAACCGGCCATGAGCCGGTGCCGAACGCAAACAGAAACAGCGTGGAGATGGCCACGGTGCCGAGCTGGCCCCAGCAGTAGAAGGAGTGCAGCAGGCTCATCGCCTTGGCCTTGTGTTCGCTCGGGCAGGCCTCGACGATGGGGGAGACCATGACCTCGATGAGTCCGCCGCCGAGCGCGTAGAGGAAAATCGCCGCCAGAATCGCGAGATACGGGTCCGGCACGCGGGTGGGGAGCAAGCCCAACGCCAGCAGTCCGGCAAGGGCGGCCAGGTGGGCGGCGATAATGCACGGCTTGTATCCGATGCGGTCCACGAACTTGCCGGCCAGCACGTCCACGACCAGTTGGGTGACGAAGTTGACGGTGATGAGGGCGGAAAGCCGCGCCATGTCGATGCCGAGTGTCGCCGCGAACGTGACGAACAGCAACGGCATGAAGTTATTGATTACCGCCTGAGTGATGTATCCCACGAAGCAGGCGGTGACAGTGTGGTTGTAGTTCGGGGCTGTGGCGCTCATAGAGTCAGTATTGCAGAAAAAGCACCCGCGAAATGCGCGTGCGAAGAGAATCGTGTGGGACGGCAGATGAACAATGGTAAAAACCGCGTGCCGTCCCACAAAAGGAATCAGGCCTGCCACCATTGGCGCAGGGGGTACCACTTGCCGTCCGGGTGGGCCACGCGATCCGGCTTGACGGCCAAGAACTGGTGAATCTGGATGCCGTCGAGCTCGAAGTTCAGAGCGCAGGCGGCCATGTACATACCCCATACCTTGGCGCGTTCAAAGCGACCTGCTTGACCGCGTCGTCCCAATGCTCGGAGAGGTTCTGGTTCCAGTGATGCAGGGTGAGCGCGTAGTGCTGGCGCAGGTTCTCCTGATGCACCACGTTGAAGCCGGCGTCATGGATGCATGATTCGATGAAGCCGGGCGCGCCGAGATCACCGTCCGGGAAGATGTAACGGTCGAGGAATTCGTCGGTACCGGGCTTGCCGTGAGGCTTGTCATGGCTGATGGTGATCTGGTGGTTCAGCAGTCGGCCCATCGGCTTCAGAAGGCGGAACATCTCTTCGAAGTAGCTCTGGTAGTTCTTGACGCCTACGTGCTCCATCATGCCGATCGAGCAGATACCGTCGAAGTCGTGCTCAGGCACCTCGCGGTAGTCCTGCACACGCACTTCGGCCAGATCCTGCAGCCCTTCACGGGCGATCCATTCGTTGGCGTACGCGGCCTGTTCCTTGGAAAGGGTGACGCCGAGCGCCTTGATGCCGCGACGGGCGGCGGTGATGACCATCGAACCCCAGCCGCAGCCGATGTCCAGTAAGCGCTGGCCGGGCTGCAAGTCCAGTTTGTCGAGAATCAGGCGCAGTTTGTTGGCCTGTGCGTCTTCAAGGCTCATGTGTTCGTTGTCGAATACCGCGCAAGTGTAGGTCATGGAGGATCCAAGGAAGTCGGCGTAGAACTCGTTGGACATGTCGTAGTGGAAGCTGACGGTTTCCGAATCGGCCTTTTCGGTGTGCGGCATCAGGCCACGCTTGATACGGGCGAACTTGCTCGGGCCCTCGGTGGCGGGCACCGGCGGCTTCTTGAAGCCATGGCTCAGGATGCCGGCAGATACGCGGGCAATTGATGTGGGAGTGAGTGGGCGAACGTATTTGGACAGCGACACCAGCTTGCGCATCGCCGGATACGGGTCGGCGTAGTCAATGCCGTCCACGTCGAAATCGCCCAGAATGTATGAGCGCACGATGCCGATTTCATTCGGGTGCGCGAGTAGCTGGTACATGCAGTTCGGCGTGGCGATTTTGACCTTCAAATCCGCGTCTGCCGGGCCGAAATGCGAGCCGTCGAAAGCGTCGATACGAACGGGAGTGGCGGGGTCGAGAAACAGGGACGCCATCTCGCCGACCGTCATAGCCTTGCCATTTGCCATTATCTACCTCATTCTCTTATGATGATCACCCCAACTGTCGAGGTATCTTAGTCCTCTTCAGGAGACTGAAACCGTTGAATACACCATCTGGTGAACCAGTTCGCGTTCGGCTGATGAAGCACGAATGGAATTAGGCATCTCGCATATTGATTGCGCTACGCGCGAAGTAAGCGGATGAGAGACGAGTTTCTCGGAGAGCGTCAGATGACTCCGGAAAATGGTCTTATCGTTGAGATTTCGGGCGATGGAACTGGTTTGGTCAATGGACAATAATTCGACAAGTGCGGAATTCCGCCATTTCTTGCCATTATTTTCAGTGTTGTTCTTTCAGCGTGTTTTCAGGCGAATGCTCATGCGCGGAGTAGACTGGGGAACCGTTGGACCACTCAAAGACAGAGTGGACCACCAGTTAAGACACTAGCTCAAAAGGAGAGCCCTATGGTCTACCGCATGATTTTCAATCAGACTGCATACTTCGGTCGTGGCGCGATCAAGGAGATTCCGGCCGTCGCCAAGCAGCACGGCTTCAAGAAGGCGTTCATCGTCACTGATCCGGTACTGCTGGAGACCGGCACCGCCAAGAAGGTCACCAAGGTTCTGGATGAGGCCGGCCTGCCGTACGAGGTGTTCTCCAACGTCAAGCCGAACCCGCCGGTCGAGTGCATCAAGGACGGCGTCGCCAAGTTCGCCGAGTCCGGTGCGGACTTCCTGATCGGCCTGGGCGGCGGCTCCCCGCAAGACACCTGCAAGGGCATCGGCATCATCACCGCCAACCCGGAGTTCGCCGACGTGCTCTCCCTGGAAGGCGTCGCGGATACCAAGAACCCGTCCGTCCCGATCTTCGGCGTGCCGACCACCGCCGGCACCGCCTCGGAGACGACCATCAACTACGTGGTCACCGACACGGCCAACAAGCGCAAGTTCGTGGCCGTCGACCCGCACGACATCCCGATCGTCGCTTTCGTGGACCCGGATCTGACCGACTCGATGCCGCGCGGCCTGAAGGTCGCCACCGGACTTGACGCCCTGACCCACGCCATCGAGGGTTACATTACCCCGGGTGCCTGGAGCCTGTCCGACTGCCTGTCCATGCAGACCATCCGCATGATTGCCAAGAACCTGGCCAAGTCCGCCGACGGCGACATTCCGGCCGGCGAGCAGATGGCCTACGCGTCCTACATCACCGGTATGGCCTACTCCAACGTGGGCCTCGGTCTGGTGCACGGCATGGCTCACCCGCTGGGCGGCCGTCTGGGCGTGGCCCACGGTGTGGCCAACGGTATTCTGCTGGCCCCGGTCATGGAATACAACAAGGACTTCACCGGTGAGAAGTACCGCGACATCGCCGATGCGTTCGGTGTTGAGGACGCCTACACCGGCGACCTGGAGAAGGTGCGCGAAGAGGCCGTGCAGGCCGTCCACAAGCTGACCGTGGATCTGAAGAACCCGACCACGATTTCCGAAGTGGGCGCCACCGAGGCCGACCTTGAGCCGCTGGCTCACGATGCCTTCAACGACGTGTGCACCCCCGGCAACCCGCGTCAGGCAACCGAAGAGGACATCCTCGCGATTTACAAGTCGCTGATGTGATCAGTCAATGACAGTAAACATTAGCTCCCTCTGATGAGGGAGCTGTCAGCGTAGCTGACTGAGGGAGAGAAGTTGCGGCGTAGCCGCTGAATAATAGGTATCGGCCTGCGTCCGATTCAATGTTTTAGCGACTGCGTCGCAGTCTCTTCCTCAGTCTCACTTCATTCGACAGCTCCCTTATCAGAGGGAGCTTGCATAAGCAGAGGGGGCTCGTATATCTAGCTACTTTTCGTGCTTTTCGTCGTAGACTTCGTCGGTGGGGGTCTCGTCGTACAGCTGCTTGCCTTGCGCCTCCGCCAGTTCCATCTGCTCGTTGATCCACGCGGCTTCAGCCGGATTGATATCCGCGGAATTCAGCACTTTCTGCCACACCGGTAGAACATATGCATCGCCGGATACATGGCGGTGAACAACACCTCCGGCTTATGCGTGCGCGTATGTTGCGGATGCGCATCAAACGTATTCTTAAAACGTCGCATGTAGCTCAGGAACGAACTCAACGACGTATCCATCCGTCGCGCACTCATCGCGGCGATCATGCGCGGCGAGTACACGGTTTTCAGATCCTTGCCCATCAGATGCAGGGAAATATCGATATCCTCATGCATCACATCGGCCTTATCCCGGCAGACCTCATTCACAATCTGATGCCAGGCCGAAGCGCGCAAGGCCATATTCGAGCCGAACAGCAGCGGCTGGCCGCCATCGGCACGGTAGATTCGCTTGCGTAAGGAATTGTCGCCTTTCAACCCGAAATGGCGTGAGGGCATGTCGTAATACATCACCGGACCAGTGGCACCCATCGCGGCCGGGTCTTCGGTGAAGATGCCGGAGACCACCTCCACCCAGTCAGGCCGGATCATACAGTCGGCGTCAAAACGGCCCAGCACATCGCCGGTCGCGGCGTTCAGGCCAAAGTTGCGGGTGGGAATCAGCCCCTGTTCATCGTTCTGGTGCAACAGTTTGACCGGGGCCTCGGGATGTTCGGCAATGAACTGTTCGACAACCGCACAGGTGTTGTCCGTAGAACGGTTGTCCACCACCAGCACCTCATGCGGCATGATGGTCTGACGGGTGGCGTTCAGCAGGCAGTCGCGGATGCGTTCGGCTTCGTTCCACGCTGGGATGATGATCGAAACGTTGAGCATAACATCAACAATAGAAAAGCGGGTGTACGCCGCCGGCGTATCCGAGCTTCAAACCCCTCGCTACAATGGGGAGCCATGAGCGAACGCGTGCGAAACGTAAACAGCACCGACACGTCGAGAACCGGTGCCGCAGAGGCCGGGGCAGACCCGGACGACGAGAATCGTATCGACTTTGGTACTTTGTTCCCCGCCAAGGGAGATTCCCGCAGGCCACCGGAATGGTTCGGCCGCGCGCTGCTGTATGTGGCCCTCGCCGTCATCGTATTCATGTTCTGCTGGCGCTCGTGGGGCGACATCTCCTATCTGGTGCTCGACATCATCATCTCGCTGTTCCTGGCGCTGGCCGTCGAACCGTTGGTGGTGGCGCTGGTGGCTCATGGCTGGAAGCGTGGCGTGGCTTCCGCCGTCAGCTTGGTGGGCGTGGCCGTGGTCGTGGGTGTGCTGCTCACGCTATTTGGCAACATGTTCGTACAGCAGATGATTGCCATGGTCCGCGGTTTGCCGGCCATGTATGAGCAGATTCGTGAGTTCGTGGACCAGTATGCCACGTTCAAGATGCCGGAAATCAGCAATCTCGGCATGGAAATCTTCAACAATATCCAGACCTCGTGGGTCACCGATTTTGCCGGTACCGCCATGAGTACGGTGGGCGGCCTGTTCTCCTTCCTGCTGAACCTCATGACCGTGGTCATGACCACGTATTACATCTCCGCCGCCGGCCCCAAACTGCGCCGCTCCTTCTGCCAGTGGCTGGCCCCCAACACGCAGCGCCGATTCCTGCTGGTGTGGACCGTGGCCCAAGGCCAGATTTCGTCCTTCCTGTTCTCCCGTTCGATTCTGGCGTGATCAACGCCACCTGCACTGCCATCTTCTTAGAGATTCTGCATGTGCCCTACTGGCTGCCGTTGGCCCTGTTCTGCGGCGTGGTATCCCAGTTCATCCCCACGGTCGGCACCTATATCGGCGGCGCGCTGCCGGTGCTGTTCGCTTGGGGCAACCGCGGATGGACGTACGCCGTGGCGGTGCTGGTGTTCATCATCGTCTACCAGCAGATCGAGAACCTGATTCTCTCGCCGAGGATTTCGCAGCGCACGATGGATATCAACGCGGCCGTCGCCTTCCTCGCGGTGCTGGCGTTCGGCTCGCTGTTCGGCGCGTTTGGCGCGTTCCTGGCGCTGCCGGTCACCGCATCGCTGCAGGCCATCTTCCGTGCGTACACCAAGCGCTATGAGCTGATTGACTCACCACTGATGAACGATCCGACTCCGGAGAAGAAGTCCAAGATCGTCGAGGCGTCCGAAGCGTTCGGCGAGCATGTGCTGCAGCCGATCGGCGAGCACATGCCGCGTGCGGCCAAGGGGTCCACCAGCCGTGTGCCGATGAATGAGGAACTGCGTTTGCTGCAGGAACAGATCTATGCGATTCCGCCACACGAGACGAAAGAATCCGATTTGGACGATTCCGCACCGTGGCGATTCCGCAGCGTGGTGCCGCGGATACGCAGCAGTCTGAGCAGCCCAAGCAACGCAAGCAAACCAAGCAGTCTGATCAATCTGCCTCCAGCAATCCTAGGGCGGGGTGGCGCTGATGACCCTGCTTTCCGTACTCGATATTCTTCTGGTAATCGTCGGTGGTGCCGGCATGATATATCAGGGACTGTGCATCGTGATGTCCCTGTTCGCCAAGCCCGTGCGCTTCCCCGACGCCCGATGACCAACCGGTATGCCGTACTGATCTCCGCGCGCAACGAAGAAAACGTGATCGGCAACCTTATTGGGTCGATTCGCGATCAGACCTACCCGTCCGACCTCATCGACATCTGGCTGGTGGCCGACAACTGCACCGACAACACCGCCGACGTGGTGCGGTCTTTGGGCTGCCATGTGGTGGAACGCCACAATCTTGAACTGGTTGGCAAGGGATATGCGCTGACGTATCTGTTGGGGCATATGCTCGACATCGGTGTGGCCGATGATTATGAGGCCTACTTCGTGTTCGATGCCGATAACAAGCTGGACAAGCATTACTTCGAGGAAATGAACAAGGCGTTCTGCTCCGGATTCAAGATTCTGACCAGCTACCGTAATTCGGTGAATCTGGCGGATAACTGGGTGTCTTCTGGTTCTGCGCTGTGGTTCATCCGTGAATCGCGATTCCTGTCTAACTCGCGTATGATTCTCGGTTCCTCTTGCCATGTGGGCGGTACGGGATTCATGTTCTCCCGCGAGGTGATGAAGCGGAACAAGGGATGGAAGTTCCACCTGCTCACTGAAGATCTTGAATTCACTATGGATTCGATTCTGCATGGCGACCGCATCGGCTATTGCGGTACTGCGATCCTCTACGACGAGCAGCCGGTTACCTTCTCGCAAAGTTGGCGTCAGCGTTTGCGTTGGAGCAAGGGATTCCTGCAGGTATTCCGTTATTATGGCTCGGCATTGCTGAAACGCGCGGTTCGCGAACGTGATTTCTCCTGCATCGACTTCACCTTGATGCTGTGTCCGTTTACCGTGTTGGGCGTGATTCGCGCGGTGATGGGCTTGCTGTTCGCCGCGTGTGGCTTCGTGAGTTGGTCGAGCCAGCTGCAATCGCTGGCCGGTTGGTCCAGCGGCATCATCACATCGGTGTTGGGTCTGATGGCATTGGCTGCATTGACCATCATTGTCGAGCACGACCAGATCGGTGCCACGAACAAGGAGCTGCTCGCCTATGTGCTCAGCTTCCCGATTTACATGCTCAGCTACGTGCCGATTTCCTTCCAGGCCATCTTCGCCAAAGCCCAGTGGAAGCCCATCGCACATAAGGGCTGACCGAGTCCGCTAGTCCGGAGCTGCTCAGCGGGGCAATCCAACAGCAACCCGGGGGTGCTGCGCTGAGGGTTGACTGGTGGGCTAGAGTAGATGCATGAGCTTAGACAATACTCAAAGGAATGTCGGATTTCAGCCGCCGATGATGCCAGCCGCCGCTCCCGCGTCTTCGCAGTCGCAACAGCCACAGCCGCAAGCATGGCCGCCGAACCCGAATACGGCGGTGTCCATTCGCGGCCTGTTCAAGCACTTCGACCGGAAGATCGCCGTCAACGGGCTCGCGCTTGACATTCCAATCGGCTCGTTCTACGGACTGGTGGGCCCTAACGGCGCCGGCAAAACCACCACGCTCAATATGGTGACCGGTCTATTGGTGCCGGACGCCGGCACCGCCATGATTCTGGGCCATGACGTGTGGAGCGACGTGAACACGGCCAAGCGCATGATCGGCGTCATGCCCCAGCCCGACCAGATCTTCGACCGACTGACCGGTTTGCAATTGCTCGTCTACTCCGGCATGCTGCGCGGCATGAGCCGCGAGGAGACCACGCGTCGCGCCCAGGACCTGCTCAATGCTTTCGACTTGGCCGGGGCCGCCAACACGATGGTCACCGATTACTCGGCCGGCATGACCAAGAAGATCTGCCTGGCCTCCGCGATGATTCACAGCCCGCGCATTCTGGTCTTGGATGAGCCGTTTGAATCCGTGGACCCGGTGTCCAGCGCCAACCTCAAAGACATTCTCATCGAATACGCGAAGACTGGCGGCACGGTGATCATCTCCTCACACGTGATGGCATTGGTCGAAAAGATGTGTACGCATGTGGCCGTAATCAACGACGGTCTGGTATGCGCGGCCGGCACGGTGGACGAGGTCGCTGCTGGCGAAGAACTCGAAGACCGCTTCCTGCAACTAGTCGGTGGCCGCCACGAAGCCGCCCATCTCGCGTGGCTCGATGGCGGGCAGGCCCAAGCCCAAGCACCAACTTCGGCCCAGACGATTCAGCCGATTCTGCCTACGCCCGCCACACCCACCGATGAGGCCCGCCAATGATCAAGACCGCCATCACCCTGGTCCGCCTGCGCTGGACGCTCACGCTCGCCACCCTGCGAAAATCGGCGTGGCAGACCGTCGCCTATGTCTTTTCCGCTGTACTCGCGGCCGGCACCATCATCGGCACCGGCGTGCTCGCATGGTTCATCGGCATACTGCCGCCCTTCACCGTGAACGCGGATGGCTTTCCGCTGAACATCCTTGGTCCCGGAGGCATCGTCAACATAGTCGTCGTGCTGGTCGGCGCGACCATGACCATCTTCATCGGCTTCATCCAGCTCATGATGCTTGGCGAAGGCTCCACCATGAACCCACGCAAATTCGCGATCTACGGCATCGCCGACCGCAACCTGCAATTCGGCTTGCTGCTTTCCGGCCTGTCCGGCATCCCCTCCCTTACTGGCGTGGCCTCACTGATGCTCTGGACACTGGCCTATCGGCATATGGGACCAGCCGTAATCATCAGTTCCCTCCTCGCCGCAGTGCTGGCCGTCATCACCATGATGAGCATCTCCAAACTGGTCATCGCCCTATCCACCACGCTGGTGACCAGCAAACGCGGAAAAGGCGCGTTCTACATCTTCATCGTGCTGACTTTCGTCATCATCTGCCAGTTGCCGAACATTCTGGTCAACTCCGGCATAGCCTTCAGCCTCAACACCGAGACCTGGGGCGCGGCGACCGCCATCGCCGCATGGACGCCGTTCGGTGCGGCCTTCCAACTGCCGTTCGACGCGCTTACCGGAGCTTGGGCGGTGCTGATCGCCCGCATCGCCATCCTTGCCGTCACATGGATCGTCTGCTTCGCCGTATGCACTTGGTGTCTGAGGCATGAACGGCTCACCATCGGCGCAAACAGTCCGTCCGAGACCGCCAAAGGCATCGGCGCATTCGCATGGATGCCCGATTCGGCATCCGGCGCGGTGTCCGCACGCCTGATCACCTATCTCAAACGAGACCCCCGCCAAGCCATGACCTTCGCCATGCCGGTCCTGTTCCTGATCATCTTCGCCTTCCAGGCGCACGGCATCAGCGCGGTCGTCTGGCAGTCGCTGATCTGGTGTGGCTGGTTCATGTCAGTGGTGGAAAGCAACGGGCTCGCATATGACGGCCGCGGCTTCACCATGGAAGTCATCGCCGGCGTGCGTGGCCGGACCGACAGAATCGGCCGCGTGCGCGTCTACGTCGGCATCATGGTCGTCTACATGGTGCTGCTCTATCTCGCCGGCATCGTGCTGGTCGGCGCACTGACCGGCCGCTGGGCGCAGCCCGATGACCTCGTCACCGGCCTGATCTTCCTCGCCGTGGGCATGGGCGTCGCCTTGAGCGGCCTGGGCGTGGCCGAAGTCACGTCCTGTGTGCTGATGTACCCGGTCGCCTCAATGGACAAGCCGTTCTCCGCGCCTCAAGGCCGCGCCATGGCCCAAGGCTTCTTCCCGTTCGTCTACGTGCTTGGCAGCCTGCTGCTGATGCTGCCCACCGGCATCGTGGCGCTGGTCATGCTGCTGACGGGAGCCGAAGGCGGCATATGGCTGGCGATTATTCCGGTCGCACTGGCCAACGGCATCGGCATCCTGGCACTCGGGACATGGCTGGGCGGTAAGCTGATGGATGCGCGAATGCTTTCGATTGTGGCAGCACTCGACTCGTTCGCCTCATTGCAGAAATGATCGCCTTGGCATAAGGAGCACGATGGTATCTACAGCGGTATCACGCCGTCAGCGGCGTGAAGCGCAACGGCGGACCCAACGATCGCATCGCCGAACACTGACCGTCATCATTTCCGCACTGACCACCATCGCCCTGTTCGCGGGGTACTGCGCCGCCGACATCACCGACGTGGCCCCCGGATTATTGACGTTGAAGCCCGTCGCCGCACCTGTTTTTGCCGATCCAGCCACCGCCAAATCAGGCGGCACCGTCGCCGGCACCTTGAACGCGAACAAGGCCATTGATTCCACGGCCGCTTCTGCGCTGGTCAACGAATTGCTGTCCGCGCAAGGCGTGGGAAACGATACGTCGGTGATCATTGAAGACGCCCAAGGCACCGTCGCTGCCGAACATGAGTCGAACACTCCACGCGAGCCTGCATCCACACTGAAAACGCTGACCGCGCTCGCCGCCTCATCCACCCTGAATATGGCATCCACCTTGGATACCCAAGTGTTCCTCACCCAATCCGATGACGGCACCAATACGTTGACCCTCAAAGGCAATGGCGACATGCTGCTGTCTGCAGGCGATTCTGACGCCAACCATACCAACGGACGTGCCGGTCTGAACACCTTGGCCAAGGCCACCGTGGCCGCGCTCGCCCAGCGAGGCATCACTTCCGTCAATCTCGAGTACGACGACACCCTATTCGGCGACTCACGCATTCCCTCAGGTCTGTCGGAAGGCGGCGCAGTCTTAAGCGACTACACCGTCTACTTCACGCCGGTCTCATCAATGGCGATTGATGGAGGCCGCCAATACACCGCCGATACGCCTGCGCCGGCCGACCCCGATGATTCGGCCGGATACCCGGAACTGTCCCAGCACGCCGCCAGCGACGTGGCCGCGAAATTCGCCGAACTGCTCCAATCGAACGGCATGGCCGTTACCGGAGACGTGACGGCAAACACCGCTCCATCCGGTGAAACGCCTTTGGCTTCGGTGAGTTCGGCAACACTGTCCGAAATCATGGCATACACGTTGCGGCATTCGGACAATACGCTGGCCGAGGAGTTCGGCAGACTCACCGCCTTGGCGAAATCAGCGACAAACAGTCCTGAAGGCGGCACGGAAGCGGTCAAATCCACTCTGAACGATCTCGGTCTCGACACATCCGGTCTGACCATGGCCGATTGCTCCGGCCTGTCTCCCGGCTCCCGGCTCACCGTACGCACGCTGGCGGCCGTCCAACAACGTAATCTGACCACCGAGAGCGGTGCTGCTGGTGCGGAAGGTCTATCCATCGGCGGGATTGGTGGGCACGGCGCAGGATCGGTATACGGATGATGCCGTGGCTGGTCTGCTGCGCGTCAAAACCGGCAGCCTCGGCACGGTTACGTCGATGGCCGGCAATGTGTCCCGCACCAATGGGGGAGCGTTGTCGTTTGCGTGGTGGTCAACAATCCTGAGGATTATGCCGCCGCGCGTAGCGCCATCGACTCGTTTATCACCAAGCTCGCGGGGCTGTAAAAGAGGCATCAAGGGCCATCAAGGGCTACAAAGGCCGTAAACGTCCATAAACGCACGAGTGCCTATAACCAGAAAAAAGGTGGTGAGTACATGGCATATTCCGCACGATTGCGCAAGGCCGTAGGCGCGGTCCGCGCAACGCTGAGTGCCGTGGAACTATGCGATGTGCAGGCTCCCGAATTCGCGCAGCATGGGGACCATGCCGTTGCCGCCGATGCGCCGCTCGTGCTCGTGGCCTGTTCAGGCGGGCGCGATTCGATGGCACTGGCTGCGGTGAGCCATATCGTATGCACGTCCATGGGCGTGCGTTGCGGTGCCGTGATTGTGGATCACGGCTTGCAGGCAGGCTCCGAACGGGTCGCCAGCGAGGCCGCGGATCGTTGCCGCGCGTTGGGACTGGGCCCGGTCATCATGCGCAACGCAACCGTACAGGCGCGCGGCGAGGGCCTCGAAGCGGCCGCACGGCAGGCCCGGTATGACGAGCTGTGCGCCGCGGCGCATGAATCGGGTGCCATTGCCGTGCTGTTGGCCCACACTATGGACGATCAGGCGGAAACCGTATTGATTGGCCTGCTGCGCAGTCGAGGCGTGGATGCGTTGGCTGGCATGCCGCAGGTCTTCACACGCAGTGGCGCGACTTTTGCGCGGCCACTGCTTACCCTTACTCGAGCCGAAACCACCGGTATCTGTGAAGACTTAGGTGTGGAATATTGGGATGACCCCACCAATGGCGATGCGGTAGACGGCGAGTTGCCGAACGACTATCCGTTGCGCTCGCGGGTGCGTCACGACCTGCTGCCGGCCATCGAACGATTCGCTGGATTCAATGTCACCCGCCATTTCGCCGAAAGCGCACGGTTGGCCAGAATGGATAAGGAGTATCTGGATCAGCGATCCGACGAGGTGATGGGGGAGGCGGTTGCGGCAGTTGATTGGCCGGCATCGTCGGCAGCGGTATCGACCGATGCGCCACGAGCCTGTGTGGCAGGCGATACCAACGATTCGAGCCATGGCATCGGCCTGATGATCAGCGTCAAACGTATTGCACGTGAGCCAGAGGCGATTCGGTTGCGGGTCATCGCTCACGCGCTGAGCCAAGCCGGTGTGAACGCCAGTGCTGCCCAGATTGCCGCCATCGACCGGCTGGTCGTCTATTGGCATGGGCAAGGCGGCGTCTCACTTCCCAGAGGTTATTCAGCCAATCGCAAGAAACACGTCATTCGCGTGTGCCAAGATGGAGCGCATGCGAATCGCTGACGTTGAGGAAGATATTGACCACGAGCTGGTCAGCAAAGAACAGATTGATGCCAAGATCCACGAGATGGCTGCTCTCGCGAGCGAGGATTACCGCGATAAGAATCCGCTGCTCGTTGCGGTGCTGAAAGGGGCCGTGAATACGCTGGTCGCGTTCACCCAGGCCATGAGCATTCCTGTACAGATCGATTTCATGAGCCTGTCGAGCTATGGCTCGGGCACAGTGTCGAGCGGTGAGGTCACAGTCAGGCAGGATTTGTCCGCCGATGTTCGCGGACGGCACATTTTGATTGTGGAGGATATTGTTGATTCAGGACGCACGCTCGCGTGGCTGGTCGCAGAACTGAAACGTCGTGGTGCCGCTTCCGTGGAAGTCTTCGCTTTGCTGAGCAAGCCTTCCCGCCGAGAGGTGGACGTTGATGTGAAGTACGCCGGCTATGAGATTCCGGACGAGTTTGTCGTCGGCTTCGGCCTCGACTTTGACGAACGCTACCGCAACCTCGATTCGATCGCGGTCCTCAAGCCGTCCGTCTACCAAGGAGTGCAAGCATGAGCTTCCCGCAAGGGCCGGGTAACGGCAATAACCCGAACCCGAACAACAACCGTAACAACGGCAACCCGTTCACCAACCCGTTCAACCGTGGCAATAACGGGAACAATGGCAAAGGCAACAAAGAGAACCGCCCGATATGGCAGTCCCCCTGGCTGTGGGGTGCCGTGCTCGTGGTCATGGTTGTGCTGATGTTCCAGATGTTCGCCGGCGGTGGCATCAAAACCATCGATACTAAAGATGGTTTCGCGCTGATCAATCAGGGCAAGGCCACATACGCCGAGATCACGGACAACAAGCAGGTCGTCCGCCTTGAGCTGAAGAATGACTACACCAAGAAGAACGCCGACACCGGCAAGGTGACCAACTACGGCAAGAACGTGCAGTTCTACTACACCTTCGCCCAGGGCGCGCAGGTGGCCAAGGCCGTGGAGAACGGCGATCTCGAAAAGGGCTGGACCTCGAATATCGAGCAGACCAGTGTGATGAGCTACCTCATCACCTCGATTCTGCCGTTCGTCATCATCCTTGCCTTGTTCTGGTGGCTGATGAGCCGCATGGGCGGTGCCGGCGGCATGCTCGGCATGGGCGGCAAGAAGAACAGCGGCAAGCTGCTCGAGGGCCAGACCCCCACCACCAAGTTCGCCGATGTGGCCGGTGAAGACGAGGCCGTGGCCGAAGTCGAGGAAATCAAGGACTTCCTCAAGGATCCGTCCAAGTACAAGGCGCTGGGTGCGCGCATCCCGCGCGGCGTGCTGCTGTACGGCCCTCCCGGCACCGGTAAGACGTTGCTGGCCCGAGCCATCGCAGGTGAGGCCGGCGTGCCGTTCTACTCGATGGCCGGCTCCGACTTCGTCGAGATGTTCGTCGGTCTCGGTGCCTCCCGTGTGCGTGACCTGTTCGATGAGGCCAAGAAGAACGCTCCCGCCATCATCTTCATCGATGAGATCGATGCCGTGGGTCGCAAGCGTGGCTCCGGTATGGGCGGTGGCCACGACGAGCGCGAGCAGACGCTGAACCAGCTGCTCGTCGAGATGGACGGTTTCGACAACGACACCAACCTCATCATCATCGCCGCCACCAACCGCCCTGACGTGCTTGACCCCGCTCTGCTGCGTCCGGGTCGATTCGACCGTCAGGTAGGTGTGGCCGCGCCTGATCTGGAAGGCCGTGAGGCAATTCTGAGGGTGCACGCCAAGGGCAAGCCGTTCGTACCGGACGTCGACCTGCATATGGTTGCCGTGCGCACGCCGGGCTTCACCGGTGCCGATTTGGCCAACGTGCTCAACGAAGCTGCGTTGCTGTGCGCCCGTGCCGGTGCCCAGTTGATCGACAACCGCGCCATCGACGAGGCCATCGACCGCGTTCAGGCCGGCCCGAAGCGCAAGTCCAAGGGCATGGCTCTGGAAGAGCTGCGCAACACCGCATACCACGAGGGTGGCCATGCGCTGGTGGCCGCCGCCTTGAACAACACCGATCCGGTGACCAAGGTGACGATTCTGCCGCGAGGCCGCGCCCTCGGCTACACCGCCGTCATGCCGACCTCCGACCGCTACTCGCAGTCGCGCAACCAGCTGCTCGACCAGATGGCCTACGCGATGGGTGGCCGCACCGCCGAGGAAATCGTCTTCCACGACCCGACTACCGGTGCTTCGAACGATATCGAGAAGGCTACGAGCATCGCCCGTACGATGGTGATCGAATACGGCTTCTCCGATAAGCTCGGCGCCATCAAGTGGGGTTCCGACGACGATCAGACCACTGTGATGGATGGTCTGCAGCCGCGCAAGTACTCCGATCGCACCGCTGAGGTAATCGATGACGAAGTGTTGAAGCTGGTGGAGACCGCGCACACCGAGGCATGGACCATCATCAACGACAACCGCGAGATTCTTGACGAGCTGGTCCGCCAGCTGCTGGTCAAGGAGACCCTGAACGAGAAGGAACTTGCGGCGATCTTCGCGCCGATCAAGAAGGCTCCGGTTCGTCCGGTGTGGCTGTCCAACGACCGCCGCCCCGACTCGGACAAGCCGCCGGTGGAGATTCCCGAAAGCCTCAAGCGCTCGGTCGGCATGAAGCCGGAAGAGTAGACACGATGACGATTCGGCCCGACCTGTTCATGTGATTTCTCACGTACGCAGGCCGGGCCGACGTCGTTGTGGACAATGACAAGGGAGAGATGAGATGAACGAAAATATAGAGTCTTGCCAGCGGGAGAAACGCACATACGACGAGGAAGGCGTGCGCGAAGCCGTACGTCTGTTCCTGAAGTCGATTGGCGAGGATCCCGAGCGCGAGGGACTGGTGGAAACGCCTGACCGTATCGCCCGCGCGTGCCGCGAGCTGTTCGCCGGTCTGCAGGCCTCGCCGGCCGATGTGCTGGAGAAGCACTTCGACGTGGATACCGACGAGCTGGTGCTGGTCAAGGACATCGAACTGTATTCGGTGTGCGAGCATCACCTGCTGCCTTTCCATGGCGTGGCCCATGTGGCTACATTCCCGCCAAGGATGGGGTGATGGGGCTGAGCAAGCTCGCCCGACTGGTTGAGGTGTATGCTCGCCGGCCGCAGGTGCAGGAGCGTTTGACCCAGCAGATCGCCGACGCGCTGGTCGAGTATGCGGGCGCACGTGGTGTGATTGTGGTGACCGAATGCGAGCACCTGTGCATGTCGATGCGCGGCATCAAGAAGTCTTCCGCCCGCACGGTGACCTCTGCGGTGCGCGGTCTGCTACGCAACCCCGCCACCCGAGCCGAAGCCATGAGTCTGATTCTTGACAAGTGACGCAACCTAGGCTCCCCTCTCTGAGGGGAGCTGTCGCCGTAGGTGACTGAGGGGAGCGAAGGGGAAACAATGAAGGGGAGATGACCTATGACTGATTTGCAGGCGTTGCATGACGCCACGCACACCATGGTGATGGGTGTGCTCAACATCACCGAGGACTCGTTCTCGGACGGCGGCCTGTGGCTGGACCCGGCCAAGGCGGCCCAGCACGGGCGCGCACATGATGGGCCGCCGGCGCGGATATCATCGACATCGGCGCCG
>ENA-OQED01000099-OQED01000099.1-human-gut-metagenome-genome-assembly--contig:-NODE-99-length-32771-cov-4.040681_pt1 | contig 32771 bp, 24 predicted proteins | sample MGYA00242790_ERZ504625 | MGnify/ENA primary metagenome ERZ504625 (study PRJEB26092, sample SAMD00036345) | human gut metagenome | host: Homo sapiens | study: EMG produced TPA metagenomics assembly of...
ATGCAACCATACCGCAAATATGAGCGAAATTAGCTGTGTAGCAGCGATGCTAAAACAGAGTGCAGATAAAAGTACAAATAATCGTGCGGTTTTGCGAATGTGTGTGGTGGTTCTGGATAGTTACGATAATAAAAAAGTACAACAAGTAGGTAATTGCGGAACAAGTGCGCACTCCTGATTAAAAAGCGGTAAGAATTCTGCAACGTAGGATTCTTAAAGATGAAAAGTAGGTGCTTCTAAATTTAGACATGACTAAAAGATTTCCCAGATAAACTGCGAAGAAAAGATTATATGCATATTAATAATCAGGCAATCAAGGGCTTCAAACTCCGAATGTATTTGTACTGATGAATCTTATCAGCGACAATTACAGTAACAAGCTGGGTGATTCCGGCAAGAAGTAAATCAGCATGAAGCGTTTTCTTATTCTGGGTCTTACGATTCGCAATGTTGCAACTATCTTTGAAATGGTTGATTGAATTTTCAACATTTACACGGATCTTGTAAGTATTTTCCCATTCTTTCGAGCTACGTTCTATGCCAGGATAGGCACGGAGAGGAATAAAAGCATTACGAAATCCAATGTCTTCGAAGATCGTAAATCCAACAAGAAGTCCTGTTTAAAACGTGTAAATTTGGAACCATCTGGAACAGCATCAAAGTCGCAGAAATCACGAAGTTCCTGAGAGTACTCTAGGAACGCAATCAGGAGCGTATCTGTCGGGATTGAAAAAAATACGCTGGAGTAGAAGTGCCTTGAGCATCGGATAAAGCTGGTGCTTTCGAGGTATTCCGGTTGAAGCTTTGATGGTTGGAATGAATATGTACGATATTTAAATTTAGATTTTGGAAACTGGACTGATTTGCGAGGTACAACTTTTAATGGATAAAAAAAAGCGACTACTTATTCTAATATTTGTATTAATATTAAGCGGAATTGTTGTGATATTCATACATAAAAATGGTTCCATGAAAGGAGATTCTATTATGGAAGAAAATGCTATTTCCGGAGATGATAATACTCATTGGTTCCATTCAAACGGTATCATCACATCCATAGATAACTCTCAAAAAAAAATCTGTGTTGATATCAGTCAAAAAAATAATTTTTTGATGGTACCAATATTACATTAAATTGCAACAAATCATCTCTCGACATTACATATTTAGAGGCTGGTCAAGAAATTACTTTCTATTTCTTTGAGAATAATGTACTTGACACTGAAGTTGCAATAGAGAAACTAAATATCGTTACACCATAACCTTTAGGGATTAGATAGTGTTCATCTAATCCCTTTTATTATGCTATGACATAATATTGGCACATCTCTGTGATTGAAGTGTAAATTTACACATGCTACAATAAGTATTGCTTATAGTTTTCTTTATTTTCAGCACCTATAAATGGTGCTTTTTTGTACCCGTAATTCATTCAATCACTGACAACTGGTTCTAAGTATTTTATACGTACAGCATACTTAACCATATACCAAACGTAAACTGTACATACAGCCATACGTATAACGTTTTCTATTTGTATAGAAAAGAGGCGGAGCATGTGAATGAAATTCTGAATCAGGAGAAATCAATCTATATTCAGATAAGCGAAATGATAGAAAACGACATACTGCGGGATGTGCTTTTGGAGGATGAGCGCGTGCCGAGCACAAACGAGCTTGCAAAGCTGTATGCGATAAATCCGTCTACAGCGGCAAAGGGCATAAATATACTTGTGGATGCAGGAATTTTGTATAAGAAAAGAGGGATTGGAATGTTTGTGAGTGACGGAGCAAAGGAAGTAATAAGGACAAAGCGGAAAGCCCGTTTTTGTTGAAGCTGAACAATATGACGTAGCGAAAAAATAAAAACTAGAAAATTTTCGTCTACATGACGAAAAACAGTAAAATTTTTAATGTTTATCGAAAAATATTCTATAGTGATTCCCGAAATATTTTTGTATACTAGCCTTACCAACAAAACAAAGGGGGACAAAAATATATGAAGAAAAAATTTGTTGCAATCATGATGGTAGCTGCTATGGCAGCGTCAATGGCCGCTTGTGGATCAGATGGGGGTTCTTCTGGTACACAGAAAGGGGGAAGCAGCACATCGACATCTGATGTTGCAAACAAGGACAAGCCACTTGTGTGGTTCAACCGTCAGCCATCAAACAGCTCAACAGGAGAGCTTGACACAACAGCACTCAACTACAACAAGGATACCTATTATGTAGGTTTCGATGCTAATCAGGGAGCTGAACTTCAGGGAGAAATGGTAAAAGAGTATATCGAGAAGAACATTGATACGATCGACAGAAATGGGGATGGCGTTATCGGATATGTACTTGCAATCGGTGATATCGGACACAACGATTCAATTGCAAGAACAAGAGGTGTTCGTAAAGCTCTTGGAACAGGCGTAGACAAGAGCGGCGAGATTGACAGTGCTCCGGCAGGAACAAACTCAGACGGAAAAGCAGCTGAGGTTCAGGACGGCAAGATTACTGTAAACGGCAAAGACTATGTAGTAAGAGAGCTTGCTTCACAGGAGATGAAGAACTCAGCAGGAGCTACATGGGATGCAGCTACAGCAGGAAATGCAATCGGAACATGGTCATCATCATTTGGCGAGTCAATCGACGTAGTTGTTTCTAACAACGATGGAATGGGAATGTCAATGTTCAATGCATGGTCAAAGGACAACAAGGTTCCAACATTCGGATACGATGCCAACAGTGATGCAGTAGCAGCTATCGCAGAGGGCTATGGCGGAACAATCAGCCAGCATGCTGACGTTCAGGCTTACCTCACACTTCGTGTACTTAGAAACGCACTCGATGGTGTAGATATTGATACAGGTATCGGCACAGAGGATGATGCAGGAAACGTATTAAGCGATGATGTATATGTTTACAAGGATGATGAGAGATCTTACTACGCATTAAACGTAGCAGTTACAGCAGATAACTACAAGGATTTCACAGATTCAACAGTTGTATGGGCACCTGTTTCAACACAGCTTGATTCAGCAAAGCACCCTACAAAGAAGGTATGGCTGAATATCTACAATGCTTCAGATAACTTCTTAAGCTCTACATATCAGCCACTCTTACAGAAGTATGATGATCTCTTAAATCTTGATGTTGAGTACATCGGTGGTGATGGACAGACAGAGTCTAATATCACAAACAGACTTGGAAATCCAAGCCAGTACGATGCATTCGCAATCAACATGGTTAAGACAGATAATGCAGCTTCTTATACAGCTCTTTTGAACCAGTAAAAGTATTTAAAGCACTTAGTTGGGGAGGGAAAAATCTCTCCCCAAAATAAAGTGTATACAGACGACAGCAAATATAGAGTTAGGAGCAGGAAGTATGGGCGATAAGAATAATGAAAACATCTTATCGATTCGTGGCATGAGCAAGTCATTTGGACGAAACAGGGTTCTTGACCACATCAATTTAGATGTGAAAAAAGGTACTGTAATGGGTCTCATGGGGGAGAACGGAGCCGGTAAGTCGACAATGATGAAATGTCTTTTTGGTACATACCAGAAGGACGAGGGAACTATATATCTGGACGGAAAAGAGGTAAGCTTTTCGGGTCCTAAGGATGCACTGGAAAATGGAATAGCGATGGTGCATCAGGAGTTGAACCAGTGTCTTGAGAGAAATGTCGTAGACAATCTGTTTCTCGGAAGATATCCGGTCAATTCATTTGGTATGATTGATGAGGGACGCATGAAAAAAGAAGCGTCTGAATTATTCAGAAAGCTGGGAATGACAGTTAATCTCGAGCAGCCGATGAAAAATATGTCAGTATCACAGCGACAGATGTGTGAGATTGCAAAGGCAATATCATACAACTCAAAGGTTATAGTATTGGATGAGCCTACATCATCACTTACGGTACAGGAGGTTGAAAAGCTGTTCCAGATGATGAGGATGCTTCGTGACCAGGGTATTTCACTTATCTATATTTCTCACAAGATGGATGAGATTTTTGAGATATGTGATGAGATTTCAGTTCTTAGAGATGGAAATCTGGTCATGACAAAGAGCACAAAAGAAACAAATATGAATGAACTGATTGCAGCGATGGTTGGACGAGTACTGGAGAACAGATTCCCTCCGGTAGACAACAAACCAAAGGATGTAATCTTGTCAATACAGCATCTTTCGACAAAGTACGAGCCACATCTGCAGGACATCACATTTGATGTGCATGAGGGGGAGATATTTGGACTATACGGACTTGTCGGAGCAGGTCGTACAGAGCTTCTTGAGACGATTTTCGGAATCAGGACAAGAGCTGCGGGACGAGTATATTTTAAGAACCAGCTTATGAATTTCACCTGTGCAAAGGAGGCTATGGACTATGGCTTCGCACTTATCACAGAGGAAAGAAAAGCAAATGGACTTTTCCTTAAGGGAAACCTCACCTTTAACACAACAATCGCAAATCTCGGTGCTTATAAGAATGGACCGGCACTTTCAGACAGCAAGATGACAAAGGCCACCTCTGATGAGATAAAGATTATGCACACAAAGTGTATGGGACCGGAGGATATGATTTCGGCTCTGTCAGGAGGAAACCAGCAGAAGGTTATCTTTGGTAAATGGCTTGAAAGAGGACCGCAGATATTCATGATGGATGAGCCTACAAGAGGTATCGATGTAGGTGCCAAATATGAGATTTACGAGCTGATAATCAATATGGCAAAGCAGGGTAAGACAGTCATTGTAGTTTCATCTGAGATGCCTGAGATCCTTGGTATAACAAATCGTATCGGAGTCATGTCAAACGGACGACTCTCAGGAATTGTCAATACAAAGGAAACCAATCAGGAAGAACTGCTGAGACTCAGTGCAAAGTACCTATAATAAAGGGAGAAGACGGATATGGCTAATAGTAAGATTTTAACGGCTGAGCAGGAGCGTGCTCTGCGCCAGCCTATCGACGAATATGTTGGTGGAATACAAAAAGAAATTGATGCACTCAGAAAAGACGGAACTACAAAGGTTGTAGAGTGTCAGTCAGCGATAGCAGGCATCAAGAGAGATAAAACTCTTTCAAAGGGCGAGAAAGAGTCAGAAATAGCAGCCTGCGAGAAAGAGCTTGCAAAGGCAAAGGCTGTTGAGGCAAAGAACAAGGATGAGATTTCAAAGCTCATTGCCAAGGCTGAAAGCTATTTAAAGGAAAATTTTGATTCAAAGTATTACAATGCCGTTAAGGCAAGCTGTGAGGCGGAAAAGGCAGAGGCGCTTGCTGCTCATAATGAGAGAATGGCAGAGCTTGATAAAAAGCACAAGGCTGCTCTTGCAAAGACATCAGACAGTACTGAGATAAAGGAAGAAAACTACGTACACAAGAATCGTATTTCCAATGAGAAGCTTGAGCTCGAGAAAGAGTATCAGACGATCAAGGACAAAAAGCATGAGGCATACAGCTACAAGTATCACCTGATTGATATGCTTCGTCTTTCAAAGTTCACATTTATGGAGAAAAGAGCTCAGAAATGGGAGAATTACAAGTATACGTTCAATAGGAGAAACTTCCTGTTACAGAATGGTCTTTATATTGCAATTATACTTATATTCATAGCGCTTTGTGTCATAACACCGATAAAGAAGGGCACACCTCTTCTGACATACAACAACATACTGAATATTCTTCAGCAGGCTTCACCGAGAATGTTCTTAGCACTTGGTGTTGCAGGACTTATCCTCTTAACAGGAACGGATCTTTCTGTTGGACGAATGGTTGGTATGGGTATGACAACAGCCACAATCATCATGCATCAGGGTATCAATACAGGCTCTGTATTCGGTCATATATTTGACTTTACAGGAGTACCAACAGGTGCAAGAGTGGTTATCGCATTACTTGCATGTATCGTGCTTTGTACATTCTTCACAAGTATTGCAGGATTTTTTACAGCGAAGTTTAAGATGCATCCGTTTATTTCAACCATGGCCAACATGCTTGTTATCTTCGGTATCGTAACATATGCTACAAAGGGAGTTTCATTCGGTGCTATTGAGCCGGTTATCCCTAACATGATTATTCCAAAGGTAAATGGTTTCCCAACCATCATCATCTGGGCAGTAGCAGCAATCGCAATTGTATGGTTTATCTGGAACAAGACAACATTTGGTAAAAACCTCTACGCAGTAGGAGGAAACCCGGAGGCAGCAGCAGTTTCAGGTATCTCAGTATTTGCAGTAACTCTCGGCGCATTCGTGATGGCCGGTATCCTTTATGGATTTGGCTCATGGCTTGAGTGTGCAAGAATGGTTGGTTCAGGCTCAGCAGCTTATGGACAGGGCTGGGACATGGACGCAATCGCAGCCTGTGTAGTTGGTGGTGTATCATTCACAGGTGGTATCGGTAAGATATCAGGTGTTGTAACCGGTGTATGTATCTTCACAGCACTCACATACTCTCTTACAATCCTTGGTATTGATACAAACCTTCAGTTCGTATTCTCAGGAATTATCATTCTTGTAGCAGTTACACTTGACTGTCTGAAATACGTTCAGAAGAAATAATATCGCAAGAAAATTTCTTTTTCATACTTCCAAAATGATCAGCAGAGATGTCAGGGTGGCATCTCTGCTTTTTGCTTTAATAGTTACACTTTTATTTATGTAAAGCTACAAAAGAATTTATCAGATGTGGTATAATATAGTATAAACAGAGTAACTATTCAGAATAGTTACCCGGTATAGCAGGGAGAAGACATAAAATGTATACATTATTACTGGTTGATGACGAAGAGGATGTAATAGAGGTAATCGAGAGAAAGGTATCATGGGAGCAGATTGGTTTTCATGTGGTAGGACATGCGGGAAATGGCTTCAAGGCGCTTGAGATGATGGAGGACATGCAGCCGGATGTTGTGATGACTGACATACGTATGCCTTACATGGACGGACTTGAGCTGTGCAGTAACATCAGGCAGAGGTTTCCTGCGACGAAGCTCTTGCTTTTCACAGGCTTCGACGATTTTGAGTATGCAAAGGAGGCTGTGCATCTCGAGATAGAGGAGTACATTCTAAAGCCACTCAATCTGGCTGAAATCACGGAGGTATTCAAAAAGCTTAAGACAAAGCTGGATGATGAGCTGAATGAGAAGAAAAACACAGACATATTGAAGCAGTATTATGCAGCATCGCTGCCTGTTTTGCAGTCAAATTTTTACACGACACTTATCGAGGGACGCATACCGGAAAATGAGCTGGGCAGGTACATGAGTGACTATAAGATTAGCCTTGAGGGACCATATTACTGCTGTATTATCATACATACCTCCGCAAGTCAGATGCCGCAGGGCATGGATATCAGACTGCTTGCAGTGTCAGTAGAGAGACAGGCACAGGCTGATTTAAAGGAGCGCTGGAATGGCAGGATTTTTAACTATCTCGGTGATACGGTCATGATAGCCCAGCTTGTGCAGCAGGAGGATATCTCTGAGCTGACAGATGAGTGTGACAGATTTTGCAAATATGTAAATAATGTAATGGGAGCAAAGGTAACTGTCGGAATCGGGCAGGTGTGTGAAGGTATACAAGAGCTGGTGAGCTCTTATCAGAGTGCGAGGGAGGCAGTATCCTACAGGGTGCTTTATGGCAGCAACAGGGCAATAAACATGACAGAGGTTGAGCCACAGCGACGTATATCAAAGGATGGCGATGAGGGAAATGAGCTGTCATATTTATTTAAAATGATTTGTATCGGCAAGATAGAGGATGTGGGACATGCTGTTGAAGCGTATATGCAGCACAATTTTATGTCGCAGCAGTCACTTGAGAACTACCATGTGGCAGTAATGGAGCTGATCAGTGAGCTATATCACTTCATGAGCAATAATGAGCTAAATGCGCAGGAAATATCTGGAAGTGTAGGCAGGCTTTATAATGAGCTCTCCAATTTTGAGCCGGTAGTGCTCAAGCAGTGGCTTTTGGATTTTTCAAGCAGGCTGCATGATGATATGGCTGATGCCAGATACAACTCCAAGAAATCACTCATAGACAGTGCAAAGGATTATGTGCACAGGAATTACAGAAGTATGGACCTTGGACTTGACGATACATGTAAGGAGTTAGGAGTATCTAACTCGTATTTTTCAAGTCTGTTCAAGAAGGAAACCGGCAGCTCGTTTGTGGAGTATCTGACTGATTACAGAATGGACAAGGCTGCCAGAATGCTTGTGGAGACAGACGACAAGAGCTATGTCATAGCCCAGAATGTAGGCTATGCGGATCCGAACTATTTCAGTTATGTTTTTAAGAGAAAGTATGGGGTTTCCCCATCCAGGTACAGGACAGAGTATGAGAAGAATAAGGTATAAACCAGGCAATATACAATCCATAATAATGCTCTCATTCTCACTGCTGTCGCTTGCAATAATGCTTGTCACAGTTGTGGTGATGTATATAAAATTTGCCGATGCATCGCAGGACAGTATCATAGAGAGCAATCATAAGGTGATGAACCAGACAATAGACAGTGTGGAAAGCTATCTGGTCAATATGAGGCAGGTTTCGGATGCGGCGTATTATTATGTAATAAAGGAGAATGATATTTTAAAGCAGTCTGACACAATACACGATGGCATGAGCCTGCTCTATGAATCAAACAAGGAATATCTGCGCAGTATTGCCATGTATAATCAGTATGGAAGCCTTATAGCTGCAGAGCCTGTCGTGTCCCAGAAGGAGGACCCGGATGTGACAAAACAGGACTGGTTCATAGAAGCTATGGAGCGCATGGAAAATATACATTTTTCAACACCTCATGTACAGAATCTGTTTGACGATGGTTCCATGAGATATCATCTGGTCATATCATCAAGCCGTGCCGTGGAGCTGACTTCCGGTTCAGAATCACAGATGGGTGTGCTGCTTGTGGACATGGATTATTCGAGTGTATCAAGGATGCTTGAGAGGATAAATACATCGGGAAAAGGACAGTATTATTATCTGTGTGATGCAAATGGCAATATTATTTACCATCCGCATCAGATACAGTTTGATGGAGATGTTCCGGAAAACAGTGAGGTTGCGGCAAAGTCGCAAAACAGTATATATGATGATTATCTGAATGGAGTGCATCGTAAGATTATGGTAGATACAATCAGCTACACAGGCTGGAAGCTTGTATGTGTGATGCCATACTCCATCTTTACCAATAAGATGGCGGATGTGAAGCAGTTTGTTTTTGTTATAATGATTATTATGGCTATGATGTTTGTGTGGATAAACAGAGTGATAGCTATACGTATTTCAAAGCCGATAATGAAGCTGGATGATTCTGTGAAAAGGTATGAGAATGGCAATGAAGCAGATATTTATGTAGGTGGTTCCTCAGAGATACGGCATCTGGGATACTCTATACGTAATTCATATAAGCAGAACAATGAGCTCATGAAAAAGATCGTATGGGAGCAGAACGAGAGACGAAAGAGCGAGCTTGATGTGCTTCAAAGCCAGATTAATCCGCACTTTTTGTATAATACTCTTGACTCCATCACATGGATGATTGAAGGGGGCAAAAACGAGGAGGCCTCGTTTATGATTACGCAGCTTGCAAAGCTTTTCCGTATCAGTCTGTCGAAGGGACATACAATAATACCTGTACGCGATGAGCTTTTGCACGCAAAAAGCTACATGAATATTCAGAAGGTGCGCTATAAGAACAAATTTGAGGTGAGCTTTGAGGTAGACGAGGAAATAATGGACTACTGTGCGGTGAAGCTGGTGCTTCAGCCGATTTTGGAAAACGCACTAAATTACGGAATCAGAGAGCTGGACGATTTCGGAGAGATAGTAGTCGGAGGCCAAAAAGTGGGAGAGGATATAATCATAACGGTATCAGACAACGGAATGGGCATTCCGGAGAATGAAATTCCGCTTTTGCTGACAAATACGGACAGGGTTCACAAGAAGGGCTCGGGAGTGGGGCTTGTCAATGTAAATAACAGGATAAAGATACTGTTTGGAGAGCGCTATGGCCTGCATATAGAAAGTGAGCTTGATGAGGGAACAGTTGTGACAATCAAAATCCCGGCAATTGTCTATTCAGAGGAAAACAGACTTCAATTTGAGGAGCATCATATAGTATGAAGCAAGTACAATTGCCTTGCTGCATGGGAGGGGTGAGAGTGACAGTGAAAAATAAATGGACAAATATGAGCAAGAATAAGAGAAACTTCATCATAACAGAGCTGCTGCTTGGAGTACTACTTGTGATAGGAATAGGTTTTATCGCATACAATAAGCTCAATGAAAAACCGGAGCGTATTGCAGTTGTGATGGCTGATGTGGATGAAAGCCACAGTGCTGCGTTTAAATATGGCATGAAAATGGCGGCCTCTGAGTATGGTGTGGATGTAGTTATGATAAGTAAGGAAAATCTGAACAATATGTCAGATGAAATTGATGTAATAAAGCAGGAGATAAACAAAAAAGCTGATGCGGTCGTTTTCAAGCCGACAGCAGAAAAAATGACAGAAGAAAAAAGCCTTAATACACTTATCCGGATAAATAAAAAGACACCGATAATGGTTGTCGGAGACCAGGCGGGAAGCGAGAGCTTTAAGTCGTTAAATACAGTGGAGTTTGACCAGTACAGCATGGGTGCGGAACTGGCACAAAAGCTTCTTGCTGACAACAACGGAACACTTTCAGGTAAAAAAATAGGAATCTATTGTGAAAACACTGAATCCGATGCCTGTAAAAAACGCATTGATGGCATAAAGGATACTCTCGCGGAGAGCGGCTGTGTTGTGATGTGGATTGTATCAGGTGTTTCGGATACCGGGGAGAAAATAAATCTGCAGTCACAGAGAAAGGTTGACATAGTTCTTGCAATAGATGATGCAAGTGTTGTTGAGGCGGCAAAGGAAGCCTCTGATAATAATCTGCAGGGTGCACTGGTATATGGGATAGGAAACTCAACAGAAGCCATATATTATCTCGATTCGGGCTGGACAGAGGCTCTTATCACACCTGATGAATTTGCTGCCGGATACAAAAGTGTTGTAGGACTGGTGGATATGCTGCGTGGCAGTAGAAAATATTCAGTAGAGGAAAAGCCGGTATCTTACCAGCTTCTTACCAGAAAAAATTTGTTTGATGAAGAAAACAAGAAGCTTTTGTATGCAATCAGCCAGTAGTGGGGGAACAATAAATGAGAAGCAGAATAAGAAATACCATGATGATACTGTGTTTTGCACTGATATTGTCATTTGTCTCGTGCAGCAACACAAGAGTTGACGAGAAAAAACAGATATATATAGGCGTGACCTGCTATGACCAGAAGGATACATTTATCGGGGAGCTGATAGAAACTTTCAAAAAGGAGTGCGCAAGTCTTGATACAGACAAATACGATATCAGCATGACAATCATGGATGCTGCAGGCTCACAGCGTGCACAGGATGACCAGGTGCAGGAGATGATAGAAGACGGCTGCAATGTGCTGTGTATTAATCTGGCAGACAGAACAGATTTGTCGCATATTATAAATGCTGCAATGGAGAATGACATCCCGATTATTTTCTTTAACAGGGAGCCGGTTGATGAGGATTTAAATCGCTGGGATAAGCTGTACTATGTCGGGGCCAAGGCAAAGCAGTCAGGTCAGATGCAGGGGGAACTCATTGCCGATTATATAAAGAATAATCCGGGTGTGGATAAAAACGGTGATGGCAGGATACAGTACGTCATCCTAGAGGGAGAGATGGGACATCAGGATGCCATCGTCAGGACAGAGAGTGTCACAGAGAGCATGAAGAATAACGGCCTTCAGATAGAAAAGCTGAGCTGTCAGATAGCAAACTGGAATCGTGCTCAGGCGCAGAACCGTATGACACAGCTTATAGGTCAGTATAAAAACAGCATAGAGCTGGTTATTGCAAACAACGATGCAATGGCACTCGGAGCGATAGACGCATACGAAAAGCTTGGTGTGACGGAGTCGAATGTACCTGCATTTTTTGGAGTGGACGGCACAGACGATGGGCTTGAAGCAGTGCAGCAGTCGAAGCTTGCGGCAACAGTCTACAATGACAAGGAGGGACAGGCAAGGGCTATGGCTCAGCTTGCTTATCTGGCAGCCACCGGGGGCAGCATGAAAAACATAAAGTTTGAGGATAAAAAGTATGTTTATCTGCCGTATGAGAAGGTGACACCTGACAATGTAAATGAATTTGTGAAGGATGAACAGTGAGCTTATTTATGCTCGTTCCTCCACTCCCTCGGAGCGACTCCGTAGATATTTTTAAAGGCGCGTGAGAAATGAAGCTGATTTTCGTATCCAACGGCAGAACCAACATCTGCGATGGATAAGGAGGTCAGCTTTAAAAGCTCTGTGGCCTTTATCATACGATAATTCATGAGAAATTCCTGAGGTGAATGTCCAACGGAATTTTTGAAAATTTTGCCCAGATAGCTTCGGTTTATGCCGCAGACTCTGGCAATATCTTCGATTGATATATCATTCTGAAAATTCTGCTCGATATAATTCATTGCTTCTTTTATATAAAAATCACTCATTTTCCCACCTGGAACGAGTTTTGATGATTTGGCTGACTGCATCAGATAATCCAGAAAAAGGTACATATGCCCAATCAGGTGATACGGTGATTCTGAGGGATGCCTTGTGATGTAGAGCATTTCCTCAACAAGCTTTTCGCGGATATCCTTTGAATGTGTGTGATATACAGGATTATTTTTGGTAAGCTCTGTTGTGGTGAGAGCCTCCTTGACGCGCAGACCGTCAAACTCAATCCATATGTATTCCCAAGGAAGCTTGTCATCTGCGATATAGGTATTTATCTGGCCGGGAAAAATCAGAAAGCCCTGCCTGCTTTTTATGTTGTAGGTTTGTGTAATGCCCTTTGCATTATCGGCCATCAGAGTGCCGGTGCCGGACAGTACATAGTGGAATAGATAGTGGTTTCTTGTGGCAGGACCAAATGAGTGTCCCGGTTCGCACTGCTCGTGGCCGAACTGGTACATACACAAATCTATGAAATTTACATTTGGAAAAATATTGAAGGAAAGCTTGTCCATGTGAGTCACTCCTTATTGATTAATACTATAAATATACCCTTATGCGACATTATATGCAATTATAGCATGTTTTATAGCATATTGGTATAAAAAAGCAAAAATAAAGGTATTTATTGTATGCATAATGGTATGTTATAATCGGTTTATCAGGAAAAAGAGCAAATAAAACAGAAAAGGAGTGGAAAAATATGGCAAAAAGAAAGATTTGTCAGGCTATGGCGGTTGTGCTGGCACTCGGAATGTGCACGACAGGACTGACCGGATGTGGAAATGAAAAGCGGGCGGACGGAAAAACTGAGATTGAGGTGGTTTCTTATAAGCCGGAGGCTGTTAAGGCTTTTGAGAAGATTGAGAAGCAATTTAATGAGACTCATGATGATATTCACCTGACTATCTCATCTCCGAATGAGGCTATGACTATTTTAAAGACACGCTTCATCCGTGAGGATTATCCGGATATCATTGCAATAGGTGGAGATATCAATTATTCAAATTTCCTGGATGCAGATTTGTTTGAGGATATCTCAGATCTTGATGTAGTGGACACTGTAAAAGAGGCATATCTGGATATGGACAAGGAGCTTGAGTTCATTCCAAAGGATGGCACCTATGCACTTCCTTACGCCGCAAATGCAGCAGGAGTGCTTTACAACAAGGATATGTTTGCGGAGAATGGCTGGAAGGTGCCTACAACCTGGAGTGAGTTTACAGCACTATGCGATGAGATAAAGGAAAGCGGAACACTTCCTTTGTATCTGGGCTTTAAGGATACATGGACATGTCTGGCACCGTGGAATGCTCTTGCAGTAGGTCTTTGTGATTCAGACACCTGTAATCAGGTAAATATGGGAAATACGACATTTGAGGAGGCATATTCTCCGGTTGCCGACAAGATACGCACATTACTTGATTATGCAGAGGACAATCCATATGCTTACAGCTACAATGACGCATGTACAGCCTTTGCCAGAGGTGAATCTGCCATGTACACGATAGGAAGCTATGCTATTCCTCAGATTAAGTCGGTTAATCCTGATATGAATATCGGTTCATTTACTTTCCCGGCAAATGATAATGAGGCTGACAATGTGTTAAATTCAGGAATAGATTTACAGTTTTCAGTTATGAAGGCCTGCAAAAATAAGGAAGCAGCATACGAGGTGCTTGAATATCTGTACAGCGATGAGACAATTCAGACATATCTGGATGACCAGGGCGGAATTGCCTGCAAGGATGGAGATTTCGCAATACCGGATACACTGAAGGATATGCAGGAGTATATAAAGGACAACCGTATGTCGGATTATCAGGATCATCATTATCCAAGTGAGATGAGCGTGGATGCCATGATTCAGACATATCTGCTTGACACAGGTGACAATGCAAAGGAGAAGTTCTTAAAGAAATTTGATTCAGACTGGGAGCGTTACAACAGAGATCTGATTCGTGAAGTACAGGATTACCAGAAGGAACAGGAGGATGCAAAATGAAAAAGAAAATGTCAAATAGAGACAAGACATTCTGGGCAGTTGTGATACCTGTTGTGGTTTTATTTTTCGCATTCAACACACTGCCGATGATAAAGGGTGTGATTTACAGCTTTACAAACTACAAGGGCTACGGCTCATATGATTATGTCGGACTTAGAAACTATACAGACCTGTTTACCGACGCCAGAGTCGGAAAGAGCTATCTGTTTACCTTTAAATATGCGATTGCAGGAACCGTACTTGTAAATGTATTAAGCCTTGTAATGGCAGTTGCGTTAAACAGCAATATCCGCGGCAAGAGTGCATTAAGAGGTGTTTATTTCGTACCGAATATCCTTGGCGGACTGGTTATTGGTTACATTTTCAGTTTTATTTTTACATATATTCTGCCGGTAGTAGGAAATACCTTCAACATCGGTTTTTTACAAAACAGTATTCTGGCGAGTGAAAAATATGCATGGATTGGTGTGCTGATTGTCGGAGTATGGCAGGCGGTTGCCATGAATACCATCATTTATATATCCGGACTGCAGACAGTGCCTGAGGATGTTTACGAAGCCAGCATGCTCGACGGCGCAGGCAAATGGAAACAGTTCTGGAAGGTTACATTTCCACTTGTTATGCCATTTGTTACAATCAATCTGGTGCTCAGCACAAAGAACTTCCTCATGGTATTTGACCAGATTATGTCATTGACAAAGGGCGGCCCGGCACAGAGCACTGAGTCAATCTCATACCTGATTTACAGAAATGGTATGGATGGAGGACAGTTTGGATTCCAGAGTGCAAACGCAGTAATTTTCTTTGTTGTAATTGTGGCTATTTCACTATTCCAGATGGGCGTTATGAATAAGAAGGAGGAGCAGTTATAATGAAAAAACAAAAATCAAACTGGGTACTTACCATCGTTTTAATATTGGGAACCTTAACCGTATTTTTCCCACTGTATATGGCTGTTATCATTGCCTTCAAGAAACCGAGTGAGATGACAAATGATGTCGCAGGAGCTCTTTCATTCCCTTCAAAGTGGAGCTTTTCAAACTTCACAGAGGCTATGAAGGTGACTGATTTCTGGCATTCTCTCGGAAACAGCTTACTTATCACTATTGTGACCATTGTTCTCGCAATCCTTATCCATTCGATTGCAGGATATGTTATCGGACGAGGCATGGCAAGGAAAAAGAGCTTCCGTTTCATATATCTTTACATTGTAAGCGGTATGTTTGTGCCATTCTCAATTCTCATGATGCCTCTTGTAAAGCAGACTGCGCAGATGGGACTTGGAAACAGGGCAGGAGTTATTATTTTATATCTTGTATTTTATATGCCAATGAATGTATTATTATATAGTGGATACTTGAAAAATATCCCTATGGCACTTGAGGAGGCCGCAGATATCGATGGCGCAAGCACATGGACAACATACTGGAGAGTTGTATTTCCTATGATGAAGCCTATGCATGCGACAGTAGCCATCCTGACAGCACTCGGTACCTGGAATGATGTCATGACACCGCTTGTCATCATGTCAGGAACAGGACAGAATACACTGCCACTGGCACAGCTGAATTTCCAGACACAGTTTGGAACCAACTACAATCTGGCATTTGCATCATATATTCTGGCTTTGATACCGATACTTATATTCTATATAATCTGCCAGAAGCAGATATTAAACGGTGTTGCAAACGGTGCAATCAAGGGATAATTTTTAAACACTATTTTAACAATGATATGGAGTGATTTTATGGCAATTATATTTAATCCAAACAAGAAAATTTTTACTTTACAGACAGCTCACACCACATATCAGATGCAGGTGGACAGACTGGGCTATCTGCTGCATCTGTACTACGGAGCAAAAAGCACAGGCGATATGGACTATATGCTGACATATGCTGACAGAGGCTTTTCAGGCAATCCTTACGCAGCAGGCATGAACCGTACATATTCGCTTGATACGCTGCCACAGGAGTATCCGACTCTTGGCACAGGCGATTTCAGAAATATTGCGCTTGATATCAAAAACGAACAGGGCACTGAGAGTGTTGAGCTTCTTTATAAGAGTCATGAAATCAGAGACGGAAAATACGCTCTAAAGGGACTTCCTGCAGTGTGGGCATCTGATGATGAAGCGCAGACTCTTGAAATAGTTCTTGGCGATGATATCGCAGGCGTTGAGGTGCATCTGCTTTATGGTGTGCTTGAGGCTTGTGATGTCATCACAAGAAGTGTGCTCATTAAAAATACAGGCAGTGGGGATATTACAATTGAAAAGGCTCATGCTGCCTGCCTGGATATGGTTTACGGAGATTATGATGTGATCAGATTCTACGGTAAGCATGCCATGGAGCGCAATCTTGAGCGCACACACTTAGGACACGGCACACTTTCATTCGGAAGCCGCAGAGGAACATCAAGCCACCAGTACAATCCGGCGGTTATTCTCGCACAGCGCGATACTACAGAAAATGCAGGAGACTGCTATGGTATGCTTTTTGTATACAGTGGCAACTTCTCATGTGAGGCAGAGAAGGACCAGATTAACCAGACGCGCCTTTTAATGGGGCTTTCCGATGAACTGTTTTCATATCCGCTTGCGGCAGGAGAGACCTTTACAGTGCCTGAGGTGATTATGTCATACTCGGCAGACGGTTTCTCACAGCTTTCACATCAGTACCACACCTGCATCAGTGAGCATGTGTGCAGGAGCAGATTTGCACATGAGGTAAGACCGGTGCTCATCAATAGCTGGGAGGCTGCTTACTTTGATTTTACCGGTGATACGATAGTAGACCTCGCAAAGGAGGCCGCATCACTGGGCATAGATATGGTGGTCATGGATGACGGCTGGTTTGGAAAGAGAGATGATGATAATTCATCACTCGGTGACTGGTTTGTGAATGAGAAAAAGCTTGGCGGAACACTTTCTGAGCTCATCGACAGAGTGCATGCGCAGGGAGTGAAGTTTGGAATATGGATTGAGCCTGAGATGGTAAATGAGGACAGTAATCTGTACAGAGAGCATCCTGACTGGGCTATCCAGATTCCGGGAAAGCTTCCTGTACGCTCAAGAAACCAGCTTCTTTTAGACTTTTCGAGAAAAGAAGTCAGGGACAATATTTTCAATCAGATCTGCGCAGTGTTTGACCAGGGAAAAATCGACTACGTGAAGTGGGATATGAACAGAAGCATGGCTGACGTATATGCAGGAAATCTTGCATACGACTACGTGCTTGGAGTGTATGACTTTATGGAGCGTCTGGTGACAAGATATCCGGATATACTTCTTGAGGGCTGCAGCGGTGGCGGTGGACGATTTGATGCAGGCATGCTCTACTACAGTCCACAGATATGGTGCAGTGACAATACAGATGCCATAAACCGTACAAGAATACAGTATGGCACATCATTCTTCTACCCGGTATCATCCATGGGAGCGCATGTATCGGCAGTGCCAAATCATCAGACCGGCAGAGTGACAAGCCTTAAAACAAGAGGCATCACAGCCATGGCAGGAACCTTTGGCTATGAGCTGAATCCGGCCCTTCTGTCGGATGAGGAAAAGGAAGAAATCAGAGAGCAGATCAAGACCTTTAAGAAGTATGAGATGCTTATAAATGAGGGCACATACTGGCGCCTTACAAGCCATTTGAGGATGAGGTGGCTGCGTGGATGTCTGTCTCAAGGGCAAAGGACAGGGCGCTTGTGAGCGTGGTTCGTCTGTATGCGGAGGCAAATGCAGCAGCATGCTATGTGAAGCTTAAGGGCTTGGAGTCTGATGCAGTATATATTGAGGAAAATACCGGCAGGCAGTACATAGGTGCAGCACTGATGAATGTAGGAATACCGCTTCCGTTTGCCGTAAAGGAGTATGAGGCATATCAGTTTTCATTTATCAGGCTTGATGAGGCAAAGAAGCTGTATGATGAGATAAAGAAGGTGTGCGGCAATCTAAAATTAAATGAGGCTGACACTGCAGATAGTTCTTCTGATAAACGTATTGTAATAAGCATCTACGGCGGCTCAGGCTCAGGAAAGACAACGATTGCAGCAGCCCTGCAGCAGTATTTTTTGAAGGATAATACAGCCTGCTATGTGTTGACCGGGGACAATTATCCACACCGTATCCCGATGAGAAATGACGAGGAGCGCCTTAATGTGTATAACGAGTCCGGCGAGGATGGCTTACGTGGATATCTTGGAACACCTAAGGAGATTGACTTTGACAGGATTAACAAGGAGCTTTCAGAGTTTAAGGAAGGAAAAGATATAATTGAGATAAAGCATATGGGCCGCGAGGACGGTGATATCTCATATGATGAAACTGACTTTACAGGAATTAAAGTGCTCATTCTGGAGTGGACCCACGGAGGAAGCGAATACCTTAAGGGTGTTGATATACCTGTATTTCTGGAGAGTTCGCCTGAGGAGACTAAGGCGCGCCGCATTAAGAGAGGACGTGACGAAAACGCCGCAAGCCCTTTCATATGCCGCGTGGTAGAGTTGGAGCAGGAAAAGCTTGATTTACAGAGTAAAAATGCGCGTATAGTAGTTGGAAAGGATGGCAAAGTCTATGAACAATAAACCTATGCTTAACGCATATCCTGACAGTCTGGGCGGTAAGCTTTCCGATATCGCAGCGCTGCTCAAAAAGAAGGAAATGCAGGACACATTCTCATCATTTTATATTCTGCCAAGCCTGTATCATTCGGATTTGGATCGCGGATTTTCGGTCGTGGACTACAATCTGAATGAGGAGCTTGCGACAATAGAGGATTTATCGCAATTGAAGGAGCTGGGGATTGACTTAAAGCTTGACTTTATTTTAAATCATGCTTCAGCACAGTCACCACAGTTCAAGGATCTTGTGGAAAAGGGCGATGAGTCGGAGTACCGCGACTTTTTCATAGACTGGAACAAATTCTGGGAAGGTCATGGAGTAATGACGGACGAGGGCTACATACAGCCTGATGAGTCATGCTTAAAGCAGATGTTTTTCAGAAAGCCGGGGCTTCCGATTCTCATGGTTGAGTTTCCGGATGGACGAAGGGTGCCATACTGGAACACGTTTTACCAGGAGGTGCATGGCAGAGAATATCTGGGACAGATGGATTTAAATATAAAGTCCGAAAAGGTATGGGACTTTTATCGTGAAACACTTAAAAAAATAGCATCCTACGGTGCGGCTATTGTGCGGCTTGATGCATTTGCCTATGCGCCTAAGGCACCGGGGAAAAAGAATTTCCTGAATGATCCTGAGACTTGGGAATTTCTACAGCAGATCCATGAGCTTGCAGCTCCGCTTGGGCTGACTCTGCTGCCTGAAATACATGCGGCATATGAGGAGAAAATATACAAAACCCTTGCAGATAAGGGGTATGCCACATATGATTTCTTTTTACCGGGACTGGTAATTGATGCGATTGAGAACAGGAGAGCAGATTACCTTGCAAAATGGGCGCGTGAGGTTGTGGATGATAAAATCTCCACTGTCAATATGCTTGGCTGCCATGACGGCATACCTCTTCTGGATTTAAAGGGTCTGCTTCCGGAGGACGATATTCGCTCGCTTATAGATTTGATTGTATCTCGTGGCGGCATGGTCAAAAATCTTCATGGACAGAAGAATATATATTATCAGGTCAATGCCACATATTACAGTGCGCTTGGTGAGTCTGACAGCAAAATGCTTCTGGCCCGTGCCATTCAGATGTTCATGCCGGGCAAGCCGCAGGTATGGTATCTGGACCTCTTTGCAGGCAAAAATGACCATGAGGCGGTAAGACGTGCAGGAGAATCAGGACATAAGGAAATAAACAGAACAAACCTCAGTGCTTCCGATATTGAGGAGGCGCTAAAAAAGGATGTTGTTGCAAAGCAGCTTGAGCTGCTTCGCATGAGAAACACCCATAAGGCATTTGAGAAGGGAGCTGTCATCACAGTAGCAGGAGAAGGACCAAAGCTTTCAATCCGCTATGATAACGGTGAAGCATATGCGCTTCTAACGGTGGATTTTGAAGCCGGAGCGTATGAGATAGAGCTGAGCTGATGAAATCAGATTACTCATACATAATGTGTCTAGCAGATGTGCAAACTCACAATCGAAAAAACGATTGTGAGTTTTTTTATGAGAAAAATCATTTAATTGACTCGTAAAAGTATCAGCTATAAGGTATAATGATTACTATACAAAATCAGGAGAGCATTTAAAAGATGATAAGAGGTGATAAAGGCTAATGGAATACGAGCACATAACCCACTCCTTTAAGCCTGTCTATGACGAAAACAGCCGAATCCTCATCCTCGGAACGCTTCCATCCGTAAAATCCAGGGAAAACAATTTCTATTACGGACACAAGCAGAACCGTTTCTGGAAGCTGCTTGCGTATCTATTGGATGAATCGGTGCCGGAGACGATAGATGAGAAAAAATATATGCTGTTTAAAAATCATATAGCTATATGGGATGTGATACAAAGCTGTGACATCAGGGGTTCGAGCGACAGCAGTATCAGAAATGTAACACCAACGGATATAAGAAAAATCCTTGAAACATCCGATATAAAACAGATATATGCAAACGGAAATAAAGCAGGGGCGCTTTATAAGAAATATCAGCTTCCTCTGACAGGAATGGAGGCAGTTACATTGCCGTCCACAAGCCCTGCAAATGCGGCATGGTCATTTGAAAGGCTATGCGAAGCATGGACACGGATACTTGTAAACCTTTAGAGATTTATATATAGAGGTAAAATTTACTTATGAAAACAATAGAATTTGATACACATTTTTACAAAAAGCTGTGGACACTCATGGTTCCGATAATGGTGCAGAATCTGATGCTGGCGCTGGTGGCGGTGGCTGATGCTTTCATGCTCGGAGGACTGGACCAGAACTATATGTCAGCAGTTTCGCTTGCCACACAGATACAGTTCATCCAGAACATGTTTCTATCAGCAGCTACAGCAGGGCTTGCAATACTCGGAGCACAGTATTGGGGCAAGCAGGACATAAAGGCGCTCGATGACATATTCGCTCTTGCAATCAGGATATGTGGCATAGTATCGGTGCTGTTTTTCGTGGCATGTGCATTTTTTCCACGATATCTGATGCTTATTTTCACAAACGAGCCGGTGCTTATAGATTATGGTGTAAGCTATCTGAAAATAGCTTCTTTTTCATATTTATTGACAGGTTTTTCGCAGTGTTATATAGTCATGATGAAGATATCAGAGCACGCGGGTACTGCGGCGGCAGTCAGCTCAATTACAGTGCTTATAAACATAATGCTCAATGCCATATTTATCTATGGTGCATTTGGCATCGAGAGCATGAATGTGAGGGGAGCGGCACTTGCCACACTCATATCAAGAGTAGTGGAGCTTATGCTTTCAATCACATTTTCGTACAGACCGGGATATATCAGGCTTAAAATTCGGGAACTTTTTGCAAGGAACAAGGAGCTGTCAGCAGATTTTATGAAGTGCTCCGGACCGATTCTCGGAGCAAGCCTTGTATGGGGAATAGGCTTTACATCGTACTCTACATTTATGGGACACATGGGAACAGATGCGGCAGCGGCCAACTCCGTCGCAGCGGTTGTGCGTGATATCATTTGCTGTCTCAGTGCAGGTATATCAAGTGCAGCAGGCATTATGATAGGAAATGAGCTTGGCGCAGGGAATTTAAAGCGTGGAAAAGCATATGGCATCAGAATGGCAAAGCTGTCATTTTTGTGCGGAGCTGTTATGACAGTGCTTATGGCGGTTTCAGCACCGGTGATTTTACATTTTGTAAAGCTCACACCGCAGGCTGCAGAGTATCTGAAGCAGTTATTCGGTGTACTTGCTTTCTACATGATTGGACGATCGGTAAATGAAATCATCATAAATGGTGTCTTTGGTTCGGGAGGAGATACGATGTTTGATATGTACTCTCTTGCTGTGACGATGTGGGGCATAGCAATACCGCTTGCAGTTGCAGGCACATATTTTTTGAACTGGCCGGTGGTTGTGGTATATGCGTGCACCTGCGTGGATGAGGTTGGAAAGATACCGTGGACACTCGTACATTTTAAAAAATACAAGTGGGTAAAGGATTTGACAAGATAATGGAAAATGTATGAAAACAAGCGTGTGCACAGGGAGTAGATCGGATTTAGCGCTAAACTAATTTGAACAAAAAGAGGATATCGAATTGCGGCATCAGCTGTCAAGGGATAACGTAATTTATATGAGAGGGGGTATTTCATGCAGGAAATATACAGAGTAAAGACAAGTCCGGTGGCATTATCGGACAATATGATAATAGGTGAAAAATACAGGATTACATTACTGACAGAGGCGCTTGTCCGTCTGGAATACAGTGAAGATGGCGTATTCGAGGATAGGGCAACACAGACAGTATTGTTCAGGGATTTTCCAAAGACCGACTATCATGTGGTGCGTAACGCTGATGGAATTGAGGTTCATACATCAATGCTGCACCTGATATATAATGAGAAGGAGTTCTCATCACACGGACTGAGTATACAGATTAAGGGAAACCTGAGCGCATATCACAGCATCTGGCATTATGGCGAGAAGGTGCATGATTTGCAGGGTACAGCGCGTACACTTGATGACGTAAACGGAGAGGTTGAGCTTGGACACGGTGTTGTTTCACGCTTTGGATATTCAATTCTTGATGACAGTAAATCACAGATTTTACTTGACGATGGATGGATTGAGCCAAGAAAAAAAGGTGTGTCTGATTTGTATTTCTTTGGATACGGACATGATTATAAACAGGCGCTCAATGATTTTTACAGGCTTTGTGGCAAGACTCCGATGCTTCCACGATATGCACTGGGAAACTGGTGGAGCAGATATTATAAATACTCAGAAGAAAGCTATATGGAGCTGATGGACAAATTCGATGAAAAGAATATCCCATTCACAGTAGCTGTAATAGATATGGACTGGCATCAGGTTGATGTGGACCCTAAATACGGAAGCGGATGGACAGGATATACCTGGAACAAAAAGCTTTTCCCGGATCCGAAGCGCTTTCTTGGAAAGCTCCATGACAGAGGAATGCATACTACCTTAAACGTACATCCTGCGGATGGTGTGCAGGGCTGTGAAGAAATGTATGTTGATATGGCAAAGGAAATGGGCGTGGACTATGAAAATGAGGACCCGGTTGTATGTGATCCGGCAAGCCCAAAGTTTATGGATGCATATTTTAAGTATCTTCATCATCCGAGAGAGGCTGAAGGTGTGGATTTCTGGTGGATTGACTGGCAGCAGGGCAGCAACTGCAAGGTTGAAGGATTGGATCCGCTATGGATTTTTAATCATTTTCATTATCTCGATAATAAAAGAGACGGTAAGCGTCCAATGACATTTTCGCGCTATGCAGGTCCGGGAAGCCATAGATATCCGATTGGATTTTCGGGAGATACACATATTACATGGGAGTCGCTTGATTTTCAACCGTATTTTACAACGACAGCGACAAACATCGGATATGGATGGTGGAGCCATGATATTGGCGGACATATGCTTGGCTACAAGGATGATGAGCTGACAGCCAGATGGACACAATATGGTATATTCTCTCCGATAATGCGTCTGCACAGCTCATGCAGCGAATTTAACGGCAAGGAGCCGTGGCGATTTAAAAAAGAGACTGAGGAAGCGATGGAGGCGGCGCTCAGACAGAGGCATTGTATGATTCCGTATCTGTATACCATGAACTATCGCAGCTATGCCGAGAATATGCCGCTGATTGAGCCTATGTATTATGAGTATCCTGAAAATGCAGAGGCTTATGAGGTAAAGAATCAGTATTTCTTTGGCAGCCAGCTTATGGTAGCACCTGTTACAACTCCACGTATTAAGGGACTTAATGTGGCAAAAACCAAAGTATGGTTCCCGGAGGGCATCTGGTATGATATCTATACAGGCATGCGCTATGATGGTGGAAGAATGCTGGAGGTTTACAGGGATTTGAGCAGCATACCTGTGTTTGCGAAGGCTGGAGGCATACTTGTGTGTGCAGATGCTGATGAGCTTGATGCAAGATCTGTTATCAAAAATCCTGATGTATTATGTGTCAGGGTATTCCCGGAGGCTGATGGTGAGTTTGAGCTATACGAGGATGACAATGAATCCTGCGGATATGTGGATGGCAGATGTGTGACCACAGTTATGAAATATTCTGCGGATAAAGATATGTTTGTCATTTCTCCGGCAGATGGAGATACATCATTAATACCTGACAACAGAACCTATAAGCTTGTCTTTGAAAGAAGAACCGAGACAGCAGCCGATAAGGTAAAGGTATCTGTGGATGGTAAAGAGGTATTGGCAAAGAATAAATATGATAAAGAAAACAGAAAGCTCATCGTTACTGTAAATGCATCGACAGCGAGCAAAATAAGCGTTGCAATATCGAAAGACACAGTAGCGCTTGATAATCAAATCGAAAAAAGATGCTTTGATTTCCTGAATCAGGCAGAGATAGGCTTTGTGCTAAAGGATGAAATCTACGGTCTTATTACATCGGGAAAGAAAACAACAGTGATTTTATCAGAGCTCAAGGCAAAGGAACTTGATACAGAGCTGTATGGTGTATTGACAGAGATACTTACAGCCTGAGGCAGTCACCGGTCATACTAGGTGTGGCCGGTGACTTTCTTTGTTGTAAAAATAAAAAATGGATGATACTATTATAGTAAACGGAAGTATTTTTATAAGAAACATCAGGAGAAACTATATAATTCAAGGGAGGATTATGCAATGGGAAATTCATATAAGAACTGTAAAATACAGGACAACACAGCAGAGCTGATCTACGAGAACGGCAGTCTGTTTGTTACCATATTTGAAAACAACATAGTGCATGTTGCACAAAAACCCGGCATCGAAAGTGTTGCAATAGAAGAGGGCTTTATTCCGAGGCTGCCACACCGGACGTGACCTGTAAGGATACATCTGATGCCAAGAGTACCGCAGCAGAAGCCGGTGTAAGCGATGCAGCGGTTAAAGCAGTCATCAGCGCAAGGAATATTACTGTATATGTGAAGGATAACGAGAAGCTTGATATTTATTACAAAGGGAAGCTTGTGCTTTCAGATTATGAAAAAGCACGCAAAAAGAGTGAGAAGAATCCGTACGAGGATCTTGCCATCGCAGAGCTTGAGGGACATACTGTCGGAAAAGATGAAGAAAAAACTGACTCTGTTACCATCATCAAAAAGCTTGGAAAGGATGATGCTATTTACGGTCTGGGAGATAAGCCGGGATGCCTCAACAAGCGTGGATATTCATATGTAAACTGGAACACGGATGATCCTGCGCCACATGTGGACAGCTTCAAATCGCTGTACAAATCAATACCATTTTTTATCGTGTTGGGCGATGAATATTGCTATGGAATTTTTGCGGATAATACCTACAAGACAACCTTTGATTTCGGTTATGAAAACACAGATTACTATTTCGTCGAGCATGAGAAGGGCGAGCTGGACTACTATTTTATGCCGGGAAATGATATGGCAGAGGTGGTAGGACTTTATACATCACTGACAGGCACCACACCGCTTTATCAGAGATGGATATACGGCAGCCATCAGAGCCGCTGGGGCTATTACACACAGGATGAGGTGCTTGATATAGCTGACAAATTCCGCGAGCTTGATATCCCATGCGATGTGATACATATGGATATCGATTACATGAACGGCTACAGGGTATTCACCTTTGATGACAAGAAATTCCCGGATGTAAAGGGCCTTTCAGAGAAGCTTGCTGACAGGGGTGTAAAGCTCATATCCATCATTGACCCGGGTGTGAAAAAGGATGAGGATTATTTCATGTACAAAGAGGGCATGGAGATGGATGCATTTGCACATGATATAGATGGCAGTGTATATGAAAATGCTGTCTGGCCGGGAACATCGGTATTTCCGGACTTCACAAAGCAAAGCGTCAGAAGCTGGTGGGGAGACAAGACAAAGATACTTCTCGAGCACGGTATCAGTGGCATATGGAATGATATGAATGAGCCTGCAAGCTTCAACGGACCACTGCCGGATGATGTGCAGTTTGAGTATGGAGCACATGAAAAGGTTCATAATATTTACGGACATTTTATGGCAAAAGCCACATATGAGGGACTTGCGAAAAATGATGGTGGAAAACGTCCGTTTGTACTTACCAGGGCTGCATATGCCGGAAGCCAGAAATACTGCGGTGGCTGGACCGGAGATAATCACAGCATCTGGGCGCATATAGCACTTTCGCTCGAGCAGGTGTGCAATCTGTCAGTCAGCGGACTTGCCATGTGCGGCAGCGATATAGGCGGTTTCGGAAGTGATACTACACCGGAGCTTCTTGTCAGATTTTATGAGGCAGCAGTATTTGTGCCGTTTTTCAGAAATCATTCAGCGATGGGAACACGCAGACAGGAGCTTGGCAGTTTGACGAGACTACGATAGATGCAGTCAGAAAGACAGTAAAGCTCAGATACAGATTTATCCCATATATCTATGATCTGGCACATGAGTGTGAAAAGACAGGAGCACCTATCGTGCGCCCGCTCGTATACGAGTATCCTGCAGATAAGCATGTGAGAAATATTTCCGATGAATATATGCTCGGAAGCTTTGTACTGGTTGCACCTGTGATCGCACCGGGCAAGGAGGCAAGAGAGGTTTATCTGCCTGACGGCGACTGGTATGATTACTACACAGGCGAAAAATACAGTGGCGGCAGATATATTTTAGCAGATGCACCACTTGATAAAGTACCTGTCTTCATAAAAGCAGGAGCCATTATCCCTGTTGCAGACGGAGAAATTCGCTCTACAGAGGACATTACAGAGGATAAGATCAGCATACTGACATATCCGGGCAAGGGCAGCTTCGTGCATTATCAGGATGACAATGAGACGTTTGCATACAGAAACGGTGCGTACAATGCTGTTGAGTATACACTGGATGGGGATAAGCTTGAGAAGAAAGTGTTGCATAAGGGATTGTAAAAATACATAACCTTAAATTTAAAATTCAATATCAACCTCAACAGGGCAGTGGTCTGAACCGAGCACATCGGTATGGATTGCTGCCTTTTGCAGCTTATCATTGATGCGCTTTGATGTGATAAAGTAGTCGATACGCCAGCCTGCGTTCTTCTCGCGAGCCTTAAAACGGTATGACCACCAGGAATATATACCCTCGGCATCTGGATAAAAATATCTGAAGGTATCGGTAAAGCCGGAACCTAAAAGCTCCGTCATTTTAGCACGTTCCTCGTCTGAAAAACCTGCATTCTTGCGGTTTGTTTTTGGATTTTTCAGGTCGATTTCATTGTGTGCGACATTCAGATCACCGCACAGTACGACAGGCTTTTTGGCATCGAGAGTTTTAAGATATTCTCTGAAATCATCCTCCCACTGCATACGGTACGGCAGCCTTTTCAGCTCATTCTGTGAGTTTGGTGTATAGCAGGTTACGAGATAGAAATTGTCATATTCGAGTGTGATGACACGTCCTTCCTTATCATGCTCCTCAATGCCTATGCCGTAAGACACAGATAATGGCTCATTTTTTGCGAAAATGGCTGTGCCGGAATAGCCTTTTTTCTCGGCATAATTCCAGTACTGGTGATAGCCCGGCAGGTCAAGGTCAATCTGTCCCGCCTGTAGCTTGGACTCCTGTATACAAAAGAAATCCGCATCTATACTGTTAAAAAAATCAAGGAAACCTTTCTGGACGCATGCGCGCAGTCCATTTACATTCCACGATATAAATTTCATGTCTTAATCCTCCATATAAGTGTGTGTATTAAAATCATATTTAAAAAGTATTCTTCTTACAAAAACGAAATCATATAAGCAGGCAGACAGAGTATGTCTTTGTCTTTTGAGAAATCCTTTGTATATACGAGATATTTTTGAAGAATACGGTTTGAAAATTTTATTGAAAATTCATCCAGTGACTTATGGGTTTTATAGCCACTGGATTTTACTTCAATAGGGCAAACCTTATTTTTTTTGGCAATAAGAAAATCTATTTCGTAATTATGGCGTGAACTTTCATTAAAAAAAGTATAGTAAAATAATTCGTTGCCATTACACGTTAAAAGCTGTGCAACTACATTTTCGTAAAGATAGCCTAGATTAGTTCCTAGCTTGTCATTTAACAATTTTTCATAAATTATGTTTTCTGTGAAATCTTTGTCTTTAAACATCAATGTAGTAAACAGCCCGGTATCGCATAAAAATAGTTTAAACCGGGTTAAGTCTTTGTTGGTTGACATACCGGCACTTGGGTCATTTGCATGGTATGATACCAAAACAGTTTTTGAGTCTTTTAACTCTGCAATCAGTTCCAGTGTATTATCGGCGCGATTGTTTGTCAGTACGCTTGATACCTGATATCGCGAAGCATTTTTGTTTAGCTGCGCAGGAATTGCATCAAAAAGCATAGATATTTTTCCAGTGGCATCTATTTTTTTGAAATCATCTTCATAAAGATTCAGAATATCACGCTTTACGTCATCAACCTTACGGAAGTTATTGGTTTTGATATATTCATCAACTGCCTGCGGCATTCCCCCGACAAGCATATAAAGACGGAAATCACGCATCAATTTACGATTAATCTCTCTCCGAAGGGTTTTTGAGAATCGAATAGCTTATGGATTAGGGGGATAGTTGTTTCATCATTCAAAGCCCATAAAAATTCTTCATAATCCATAGGATACATGTTTAGCTTTCTCTCTTCGCTTGGAATAAGTATATCCTGTACGTTTTTTTTGATAGAAATCAGAGAACCGGTTTCTATATAATCATATCGGTGATCTTTTACAAGTGATTTGATAGCCTGTCTTGCGCGGGGGCATAATTGTACTTCGTCGAAAATAATCAAAGACTCTCTCTCATAGAGATCGACTTTGTATTGGAGCTGCAACTGCAAAAACAGATAATTCAGATCTGAAATATCCTCAAACAGTTCACGTATATTTTTTGAGACGATTGAGAAATCAATGATTATATAACTTTTGTATTCATTTCGTCCAAATGACTCTACGATGGTTGACTTGCCTATACGACGGGCTCCTTCGATTAAGAGTGCTGTTTTACCATCGGAATCCTTTTTCCATTGCAATAATTTATCATATATTTTTCGCTTAAACATGACATTCTCCTAATAAAATTACAAAATCGCATTTTTTATTTTGATGTTTTACTACAAAATCGCATTTTTTATTTCAACGATTTACCACAAAATCGCATTTTCTTTTTTGCTATTTTACCACAAAATCGCATTTTTTAAAAGAGGTTTGAATCTGCAGATTACACTTTTTATATAAAATAGTTACTGTTCACACCGAACAGTGTGACCAGCAACATAAAATACGTATAATAGAGGAAGAAAATACGCAAGATAATACGCAAGATGGAGTCGGTTCATAAGCTGCACCAAGCTGGTGCAGAAATCAGAAATATGTGAAAATATGACATAAATATAATAAATCCGCTACACTATATCATATGATTACGCACATGATATAATGTAGCGGATTTTATTGTTGATTATTTTAAAGCTCAAGTAAAATTTCTTATAGCACATCGCTTCCATCAGGAATCTTTGAGATAATAGTTCTGTTAATCCTGATTAAGAATAATGTCGAAACAGTAAAGGATATCACCTCTGCTATAGGGAAAGCCCACCATACAGCGTGAAGTCCACCAAGCTTTGAAAGGATGTATGCTGCCGGAATTAAAACCACAAGCTGACGCATGATTGATACGATCATGGAAAAGACCGCCTTTCCCAAAGCCTGGAATACTGTGCCGACGATAATACAAAACCATGCGATGAGGAAATGCACTCCGATTATTCTGAGCGCCGGAACACCGATTTTGAGCATATCGTCAGAGGCGCTGAACATTCCAAGAAGCACATGTGGTATGAACTCAAAGCAGGCAAAGCCAACAAAGAGCAGGCAGAATGCTGTTATCAGACTGACCTTTATTGTCTTAACCATACGCTTTCTGTTCTGTGCACCGTAGTTGAAGGCGATGATAGGTGTGATTCCGTTGTTCAGTCCGAATACAGGCATAAAGAAGAAGCTCTGCAGTTTGAAATAAACACCGAAAACAGCAGCGGCAGTCGATGAAAAGCCGATAAGTATTCTGTTCATGGCATATGTCATTATAGAGCCTATAGACTGCATAATGATCGACGGAATACCGATAGCATAAATGGTTCCCATGATTTTGAAATCCGGGCTGTAGCCCTTGAAGCTCAGGCTGATTTCATGATTGAATTTGTGGTTGCAGACAAAGGCAACAACGGCGGCTACGCACTGTCCCACAACGGTTGCCACGGCTGCACCGGTAGCACCGAGCTTAGGGAAGCCAAGCAGTCCAAAGATCATGATAGGATCCAGAATGATATTTGTGATGGCACCGCAAAGCTGTGAGGTCATGCTGAAAATAGTTCTTCCTGTCGAGGTAAGCACCCTCTCAAAAAAGATTTCGGCAAAAATACCAAATGAAAAAATCATAACAGTACTCAGGTAGCTCACACCCATATCCATGATTTCGACATCAGCATTTCCAATCTGACTCATGTAAAAAGGCTTTACGATTGTAAGTCCGAGAATCAGAAATATTACGTAGCTGAATGCATATAGTACGGCACCGTTGATGCCGATTTTGTTGGCCTCGTCGTATTTATGGGCGCCGAGTGACTTTGACAGCAGCGCGTTTACACCTACACCTGTACCGGTTGCGACAGCGATGATGAGTGTCTGCAAAGGGAAGGCAAGTGAAACTGCTGTGAGTGCGTTTTCGGACAGCTTTGCAACGAAAATACTGTCCACGATGTTGTATAGAGCCTGTACGAGCATGGAAATCATCATAGGCAAAGACATGTTAAATACAAGTCTGCCTATAGGCATGGTTCCCATCTTGTTCTCTGTTACAGGGGCTGAATTTGTTTCCTGACTCATAATTCCTCCTATTGTAAATGATTGTTAATTTAAAAATCCTACATTATATATGTACGAAGCTTTAGTTATTAAAATTAAAATCACCGGTAGATTAGCCGGTGTTTAAAATGTGCAACAAAGCGCCAATTACATATAATACCATGACTGCAGGATACTTTCAAGGTATTATATAACTGTTAAATCATATCATAATAATTAATGAAAAAATGCCTCAAAAAGTATAGCATTGCAGGGTATAAATTACGATAACCGCTTGACAAAATGACAGAGAGATATATAATTAGTTCAAAAATGAATAATTCAAAAATGTATAACGAAGCAGCAAAATAGGAAAAGAAAAGAAGGAATATCACATATGAAATTTAACTTTGAGTTTGCAGAGAAGATTTCGCGAACCTACAGCGATGAGTGCAGACCACTGTGCCATGAGCTGAAGCTTCCGCAGACAGCCTTTGATATACTCATGTTTCTGGCGAACAATCCGGAATATAAGACGGCAAGGGATATAGTTGAAATAAGAAAAATCAAGGCAAATCTTGTGTCTGTAAATGTTGATAAGCTTGTGAATGAAGGCTATCTGGAGAGAAAACCTGTGGAAAATGATAGGAGGAAGACGGAGCTTGTCTGTACAAAAAAGGCCGGGACTGTCATTGAAAGAGGAAGGCGTATACAGCAGCAGTTTACAGCAAATCTGTTTGCAGGGATAGATGAGGAGCAGAAAAAGCAGCTGACGATTGTTATGGAACAGCTTGAGAATAATATGGATGAAATAATCAGGAGGAAATCACACAAATGAGCACATTAATAACTATAATAGTAACATTTTTTGCCGGTATGGGTGCAGGCCTTGGAACCGGCTTTGCGGGACTAAGCGCAGCAGCAGTAATAAGCCCTATGCTCATTACATTTTTGGGAATGGATCCTTATATGGCAGTGGGAATAGCCCTGTCGTCTGATGTACTTGCCAGCGCAGTGTCAGCCTATACATATGGAAAGAACAAGAACCTTGATGTAAAAAACGGGCTCATAATGATGGTCACGGTTTTATGCTTCACGGTTGTCGGAAGCTATGTATCAAGCCTCGTGCCGTCAGCAACAATGGGCAACTTTTCGGTATTTATGACATTTTTTACTCGGAATCAAGTTTATAGTCCGTCCTGTCATGACAACAAAGGAGGCCATGCAGGGA